>ERZ1032310.285-NODE-285-length-10378-cov-5.181052_pt1 | contig 10378 bp, 4 predicted proteins | sample MGYA00516697_ERZ1032310 | MGnify/ENA primary metagenome ERZ1032310 (study PRJEB33719, sample SAMN04261360) | wastewater metagenome | biome: periurban shantytown; feature: human; material: feces | host: Homo sapiens | place: Peru: Lima | collected 2012-01-15 ... | reverse complement strand
ACAACAAAGAATCGCAGCACCAGACGCCGGAAGAACTTGGTATTCTTCTTCAGATGCGCGAGAAGCGTATCGCACAGGTGCTTGAGCTTCTCTCGCTGCTCTTCGTTCATCTCATGCGTGCTGAACGCCGCTTCTTCCCAGATTGCGGCGCATTCCCCGTAGAGGGCTGCCGTATCCTCGCCGCAGAGCTTCGCAACGCGCGGCGTCAGCGAATGGACCGATGCGCCGCCGCTCTTTATGCCCATATCGCCGAGCAGCTCCCGGCAGTAAGCAAAAATCGCGCAGATACCCTTTGCCGTGGACGCATCGTCAAATCTGGCCAGCCGCTGCCGCAGCTCGCGCCGCTTTTTCAGATAACGTGCCAGCAGGAAGAGGATCGCCGCCAACAGCAGCCCCAGCAGCGAGAGTAGCGCCGTCTTTGCCGTTTCGCGGACATCCGGCCGTTCCTTTTCTTCGGACTGGATGTAGTTATCCTCCGTCATTTCCTCGGAGGCCTTGTCGTCGCCGTCCGATTCGTTCTCGCCGGTGTCATAGCCCTGGAAGATATCCGGCTGCTCCATCCGGTCGATGTACGGCGGCGTCACCTCAAACGGTACCCATCCGATGCCGTCCTGATAAAACTCCACCCAGGCGTGTGCGTGCGCCTCCGGGACGGTCAGGACCGCGTTTTCCAGCTGTCCCTCCACGTCCTCCGGGAAGATGAGATATCCCTCCACATAGCGCGCCGGGATACCGTAATGCCGGAACATCAGCGCTGCGGCCGTGGCATAGTGCACCGAGTACCCGGCACCGCTCTCCAGGAAGAAGCGCAGGAAGTCCTCGCCGTCGTCCCGGGTCTCCTTGGGCATCTCGGTGTAGGATGCATTGGCCGTGAGATACTCCAGAATCCGCTGTTTGGCCTTCTGGTAGGACATGTGCTGGCCGTTTTCCGTTTCCGGCTCGCCGAGCTCCCGCGTGAGATAGCTCTCCACGCTCTCCGGCAGCGCCGTATAGGCGTCATACACGAAGGTGTTGTACTGGCTCTCGCTCACGAGATACGACGAGAGCTCGTCCGAAGGCGTCTCCGCGTCCATCCGCAGGAAGCTCACCAACTCTGTATACCGCTTCACCTGATTCGGCAGGGCCGTGTAGGTATAGCTGTCCCGGCCGCGGAAGCCGCGGGAGAGCAGCGTGCTGTCGCCCAGATTCTCGCTGTCGAGCAGCGCCGCGTCCGCGCTGCACAGCTCATAGGGCGCGTAGACGTATTTCCGGCTGGCATCCACGGTGTGGACGGAGAGTGCGTTGAGATCATTGCTCGTCAATCGCCCGTCCAGAAGCGCCGCTGCGCTGGCAAGCTGCGTCTGGCCGTAAAAGCCGTTCTGATGCAGCCAGTAGAAAAGATTGGCGCTCGTGTACAGCCTCTGCTTATCCAGCGACGTCCAGCCGTCGCCGGTATAGCTCTCGCCGACAAAGCCGCGCAGATACAGCGAATCCGGCTGGCTCATCACGACCTGCAGAGCCGTGGCCTCCGGAAACACCAGATCACCCAAATTCCGGAAGTCGCCCTCCGGCAGCGCACGGTTTTCCGCTTTCCCGTAACGCGCCTGTCCGGCAGCAGTTTCCAGCGCCGCTTCCGTTCCGGAAGCGATTGCGCTCTTTTCGTAGCCGCGGACGGGGATAAAGAGTGCGGACAACCCCAGCGTCACGCAAAGGATCAGCGCGACGCTGCCCGCCGCCGATACGGTGGCTCCGCCGTCGGTGCGCAGGCGAAAGCCCCGCCCCCGATAAAACGCGGTCACGATCAGTAGCGCCTCCGCACCGAAGAGACACAGCCCCCAGCCAAGCGCTGCCGTGCCGCCGGTAACGGCCTGCAAAACGACGAGCCCCAGCACGAAGAGCGTTGCAAGCAGTAAGTTTCCGTTTTTCACGATCCACGCGCACAGATATCCCAGCAAAAGCGCGAGCGGCAGCAGAAAGAATGTTGTCTGCCGCCAGACATTTCCCTCGGTCGCTGCAAAGTGCGTCAGGACCTTCCGCTGCGCCGTGCCGAGTGCGTCGGAGACGGCGTTCGCCGTCCGACAGAACCCGGAACGGACGTCCGGCAGAAACGCGAGCGTCATGCCGACGCCCCAGACCAGCAGCACAAGAAGCGCCGCCTGCCGGATACGGCGCTGCCGCTCCGGCAGAAATGCCGCCGCGATCACCAGCGCGCCGCCGAGCATAAGCAGCGGCAGATATACCATTAGAGAAAAGGTCGTGCAGAACGTGCCAAGGATCCCGGCGAAGAGCGCTGCCGCGGCGATGGCGTCGCCGAACGGATACTTTTTCTGCCGGGTCAGGACGAAGGAAAGAGACAGATTGGATGTTTTCTTCATATCGTTTCCTCCGCCGCTCTCAAATCGCAATATAGCTCAGTTCCCGGAGATAGTTCTCCGGAGTGAACGCCATAACATGTACATTATCCGCATACAGTGCCTCCGGCCAGCTCTCGTCCGAGCAGAGAAAGAGCGTAACGTGGCCGGCATGGGCGCTCAGCTCGGCAATGGACGCGGGAACGTGCGGCGCAAAACAGATCACATGGGCATAATCGTTCTCCGCGCCGTCCAGATACCGGCGCACCACGTCGCTCTCCTCATCCGCTCCGGCGTCCAGCAGCCGGGAGATCGCGCCGATCAGATCCTCGCTTCCGTGAACATCGGTCTGCTCATAAAGCCCGGTGCGACCGTCTGTCCAGCCCATGCCGAAGCGCACGTCCTCCGCGGCGAGCACCTGCACAACGGAGCAGTACGCCTCCGCCAGCGTGTCGCGCACCGCCGCGGGCGACGCCGCGTCGTTTTCAAAGAGGAACATATACGAGGTCTCCAGCGGCAGCCCCGGCTCGCGGACCACCATGCGTTCCAGCTTGGCCGAGAGCTTCCAATGGATGCTGCGCGGACTGTCGCCGGCGCGGTACTCGCGGATATCAAACGTCTCCGCCGGGTCAAAGCCCGGCTTGTCCGGCGAGTACTCGGTACCCTCCGCGTCCATGCTCATGCGCGACCCCGCCGAGAGCACCGGCGAGAACGTGTCCGGGAACACCGTACACCGCGCAGCCGCGTCCGTCGTATAAGTGCGGCGGGACAGGCCGAACAGATCTCGCACGGCCAGACACTCTACATGCAGCTCCACCGCGCCGCCGTGGCGGCTCTCGAGCGTGAACGGCAGTTTGGCCGCCGTCCGCCCCGGCAGACGCAGCGACACCGTCCGGCTCACGCTCTCTCCGGTGAGGCGGTTCTCCTCGCGGATCGTGCAGTCGATGCGTCCCATCGGGAGCGCCGTACGGTTATCCAGCTTCAGCATTCCCTCGGTCTTCTCGCCCTTGGCCGCGGACGGCGCCAGATGCAGCGATACCGCAGGGCCCGTCCGGCGGCAGAGATTGCACAAAACGCACACCATCGGCCCCGCAACGGACGCGAGCAGCAGCACCAGCGCATAGTAACGGTCGGTGAACACATACAGAAGCGCCGCGCCAACCAGCCACAGGCCGTAGGTCAATCGCGCTTTCCACATACCCCTTACTCCCCGCGGCCTGCCGCCGGCATGGGAACGCTTGCAAGCACGCTCTCGATCACGGAGGAGGCCGAGGTCTCCGTCATCTTCGCCTTCGGGCTGAGAATGACGCGGTGGCCGCTCACGTCCGCGAATATGGCGGCGACGTCCTCCGGCACGGCATAGTCGCGCCCTTCCATATAGGCGTGTGCCTTCGCCATGCGGCAGACGGCCAGCGCGCCGCGGGAACTGAGACCGAGCGTGATCATGGCGTGCTCGCGCGTCGCGCGGCTCAGCCGCGTCACATACTCATACAGGCTGTCCGCCATATGCACCGCCACGGCTTCCTTCTGCATTTTCAGCAGCGCTTCCTTGTCCGCCACCTGCCGCACGGAGTCCAGCGGGTTTGCCGTGTGGCGGTCCTTGAGCAGATTCATCTCATCCGCAAACTCCGGATACCCCAGATGCAGCCGGATCATGAAGCGGTCGAGCTGTGCCTGCGGCAGCAGCTGCGTTCCCGCCGAGCCGACCGGGTTCTGCGTGGCGATAACGGTGAACGGCTGCGGCACGTCGTGCGCCCGGCCGTCCACGGTTACATGGCCCTCTTCCATGACCTCCAGCAGCGCCGACTGCGTCTTACTGGACGTGCGGTTGATCTCGTCGGCCAGCAGCAGATTGCACATGACCGCGCCCTTGACATACTCAAACTCCTTGCTCTCCTTGTTATACAGGGAAAAGCCGATCACGTCCGACGGCACCGTGTCCGAAGTAAACTGAATGCGCTTATAGTCGAGTCCCAGCGCCTTGCTAAAGGAGAGCGCCAGCGTCGTTTTGCCGGTGCCGGGCACGTCTTCAAGCAGCACATGGCCGCCGGACAGCATGGCCATCAGCACCTTGGCGATGGCGTCGTCCTTGCCGAGAATGACCTTTCCGACCTCGCGCCGGATCTCTCCAATGATCTGATTCATTTCCCTGTCTCCTTCGTTTTTATCTCTTCGGTATGGGATGCTGCTTTTTTCTTTTTGATGATAATGAGAACGATCGCTGCGGCAGCAATCACCGCGGCGGCCGCCGCGATAATTCCAACCGTCCGGCCCGTCTGCGTACGGTCCAGCCGCTCTCTCGCGGCATAGAGCCCGCCCGCACCGGTGACGTACGCCCGGTTCGCCTCCGGCAGCGCCTCGATCTCCGCGATGACCTCTTCGAGCGCTGCGCGGTCGCCCGCGCCGAGCTTTTCTGCCGGGAACAGCTCTCCGGCGATGCGGGCGTTGATGGCCGCGACCTCCTGCCGCTGCGCTGCGATCTCCGTCTCCTTCTCCAGAAGGGCGGTACGCCAAGCGCTGTCCGTATCGCCGAGCTTATCGAGCAGCAGCGCCACGGTATCGGCATCGGCAAGCGTCGCCGGGCTCGGCAGCGCCGCGCAGACCGCGGCGTCCGCCGCCGTGAAGCGGGTGCTCCACGCCGTGCCCGCTGTCCGGACGTCGAGTTTCTCCGCTGCGGGACTTCCTCCGCCGGGTCATAGAAGGGCTCCTCGATATCCATGCCGAGAGCGCGTTCCCAGCGGAGAAGATACGTATAATTGAACACATACCGCCGCTCCCCGGCGGGAATGGCGTCATAGCGCGCCTGAAGCTCCGCCGCCGTCGCGGCGTCGGGCTCCGTACCCGCCGCGGCCAGCGCGTCGATCTCCTCGCGAAGCGCGCGCACGGCCTCCGCCGTTTCCGCGTCCGCTTCCCCGCGCAGATCGTACAGGCTGTGCAGCCCGTCCTTGAAGCGCATATATGCCGTCAGCGCGCCGAGCGCCTGTTCGCCCGCCATTGCGTTGGAGCCGTCCGCGCCCTTTTCGAGCGTGTGGGCAAAGCCGCCGTCCGGCTTGGCGAAGCGCAGCAGCGCGTCGAGCACGCTGCCGCCGCGCTTGACAAAGCGCGCGTCCGTTGCCGGGTCGATGCCGAGCGCGCACAGCGCGATGATGACCTGCGCCGCGCTCTCGGAGCTTTCGCCGTCGTCGCCGAAGCCGCCGTTTTCCATCTGGCAGGCCGAGAGCGCGCCGAGCGCCAGCTCGATCGCCTCGCTCACGGTGCGCTCGACCGTTGTTCCCGTCGCCTTATCCGTTACGGTGAAAACGTGGGTGCTGTTCTGATACGGCGCGAGCGCCTGCAGCGTCATGGCCGTGAGATCGGCGCTGACGCCCTCGCCGCTCAGCGAGAAGCCGCGCTCGGCCGACTGTGCGCTGAGAATGCGCGTGAGGATGGTCTCGCGCGTGTCGGCTGCGCCCGCCGGGACGGAGTAGCCCCGGCTGTCGAGCAAGAGCAGGCCCCAGGTGAGGCCGTTGATGCCCTGCGCGCCGAGATCCTCTGTTTTGCCGCGGTCGTATACGCCGTCCGCAACGAGGTTGATCGTCTCCCCGGCGGCGTTTGTGCCGAAGGCCAGCGCGTCGCCGCCGCAGGCCGTGGCCGCAAGGCCGGTGCGGTGCCATTCCGAGGCGCGGACACGGTCCAAGCCGCCGTTTTCCTGATATTTCTGACTCACGGCGTCCTCGAGCGCGCTGCCATAGGCGGCGTAATCGCTCTCATAGCCCGCGCGGTACATATAAAGCGTGTACCAGTCAAGCCCGCCCGCTGCGGCGTATTCCGCGGTCTGCGTGCTGAGCATGGCATCCTCGCTCACGCCGAGGCGTCCGGCGCACCATGAAACGATGCCGTCCATGTACCACGCGATGTCCTCGCGGGTATAGCCGCCGCCATCGGCGGCCTGCGCGGATGGCACGGGGCAACACGCCAACGCCAAAAGCAGCGCGAGCAGCAGAGAGGCGAGTTTCTTTCCCTTCACGCCGTCACCATTCCTTCCCGTAGCTGTTGATGAGGCCGTAGCCGCCGTTTTGTCCGACGTCCTTGCCGTAGGCCAGCGTGAAGCGGACGCGGAGCACCTGCCCGTCGAGCAGGAAGCACTCGGAAAGGCTGTGCGTCGGGTAAACGCCATCCACCTGATACATCCAGCCGGAGCCCTCGCAGAAATCGAATTGGCCGAGGGAGTTTTCGGAGTAGTTGTTCCATTTCAGGCCGTCCTCCTCGATCTTTTCCGCAAGATCTTCGGGGATGGACGCGCCGTTGGTGATGCCGTCGCGGATGATGTACGCGAGATAGAACGAGCCCGCGGCGTCGCCGCCGTAGTTATATTGGAAGCCGTTCTGGTTGAGCTGCTCCGTGAGCGTATACACGGCGTTCACGCCTTCGTAGATCGTTACCTGCGTGGGCGGGATGAGATAGCCGAGCCCCACGGTCGTGGCCTCGACGCTTACCGTCGCCGTGCCGATGGGGTCGCCGTTTTCCACGGAGTTGCAGTATATCTCATACGACCGGCTGGCCGAATAACCCTCGCGGTCGGTAGCCGATATGGTCACGATGTTGGTCAGATTCGGCTCAAAGTACAGCTCATATGTCGTATTCGAGGATGCGGGGCTGATCGGCTCGCCGTTGAGCACCACCGTTACGCCCGAGCCGTCCGCGCCGGAGGCGTAGATCGGCTCACCGAGATACGACGTCGCCGTAACGCTCAGCGGGAAGCGGCGGCTGTTGGTCGTCGCTATGTCGTCCAGATTGGTGACGATTGTCGGCCGGTTTGTTTCGAGCGCCGAGGTATCGTAAACGATCACGAAGCTCTGCTGATAGTTCAGATCGTTTTTGGCATCGTTGACGAGCAGCGTGATGGTGTTGTTGCGCGGCTGAAGCGTCACAAAGTATTCGCCGCTGTCGTTCGTGATGGTGACGCCGTTGAACATTACGCCGTAGCGCGCCGCGCTGCTCAGACCCAGATCGCCGCGCAGCCGCGCGATGAACGAAAAGTCTGCGCTCTGTACGGTCATGTTGGCGAGATTGTGCTCGAAGAGGATGCTCTCGTCATAGTAGACCGTGTAGGACTTGGAAACGGTGCGCGTCGTTCCGTCGCGCATGGAGTACTGCGCCGAAACGGTGATCGTGTTCGCGCCGTTATCGAGCAGCACCGTGCCGGAAAACTGCGGCACGCCCCAGCCGTTGACCTCCACCGCGGTGGAGACGGGTGTGAGCGCGTGCTGCTGCAGCGCCTCGAGATTGTGCTGGATCGTAAAGGAATACCCGCGCACCGCCGAGGTTGAGCCGTTGACGATGGAGGTATAGAAATACACCAGATCCGTCGGCACGGTGTGATCGCCGTTCCCGCCCGGCTCGTCCGACTTGCCGTCGCCGGGCGACGGGCTTGGCGTGAGCGCACCGCTCGGCCGGTCGGCCGGAGGCGGCGTGAACACAAGCTCCGGCATATCCTCCGGTGGCTCCGGCGTCGCGTCCGCCGGTTCCGGCGTCGGGCTTGGCGGCTGCCTCAGCAGCTCCGTGCTTACCGAGAGCGAAGGATCGCTGTCGAGCAGAAGGAATGAGCTGTCTGCGCGGTCGGTATACTCCTCGCCCGGCGGCGCAACCTGTGCCCCCGCGGCAATGTATATAAAGCCGAACAGAGCCGCCAGCACTATGAGCGTTGTGAGGAGGTTAACGGCTCTTCTTCGATTTTTGTTTCCCATGTTATCCGCCCTTCTTTTTAAGGCTTTCTTTGCTCAAAGTATCTGCGATAGGGTGGCTGCGCCATCCCCGCCGCCGAAGCGGAGGGATGACGCAGTTTTTTCGTTGTTCGGGATAGGCCGCTTTATTCTTCGTCCTCGTCCCCTTCATGTTTTTTGCCGAGCACCAGCCAGAGCACGACACCGCCGCAGAGCACCAGCGGGATCACCCACCAGAGCCAGCTGAGGCCGGAGCCGGAATCGGTATCTGCCGTATTCTCGCTGGGGGTGACGCCGGTCTCGATCCTGCCGCCGGTCTTGCCGGAGACATCCGTGACGGTCGTTTCGCTCTCCGGCGTACCGGCGCCGGTCTCGCCGGCCGGGTTTGTCCCGGTCGTGCCGGTGGTTCCGGTCGCGCCGCCGGCCGTCGTGCCGGCGACGCCCATGTTCCCGCCGGTGATGGTGCTGCCAGGGGTCACGCCGCCGCCGCCCTGCGTTGGGCGGTCGCCGCTGGTGAGAATGCGTTTGTATGCCGCTTCCGCTGCAAGGAGAACGTTGTAGTTTCCCACGCGGGCGCGCAGTGTCTCGGAGAGCGCATCAAACGCGGTGCGCGCTGCCGTAATGGACGGGCCGCTGTTCTTCGTCACGGTGCCAATCGCGTCAATGAGTGTTTCCACCGCGGCGATCTTCTCGCGGTTTTCCTCCTCGCGGGCCGCATCCTCCGCGGCCTGCTTCTTCTTTTCCGCAAGTGCTGCTTCCAGCGCTTCGAGCCGCGTGAGGCGGTCGGGCGAGTACATTTCCTTCTGCCGGACGGTCAAACCGTTATACGCGGTACGCGCCGCGCTGATGGTCTCTTCGCTCTCGAGTGTGACCGGTTCGGCGATTCGATCGACCAACGCTTCGGCTTCCCGCACGGCGTCGCGCTCGGCAATGAGCTCGGCGAGCTTCTTCTCCGCCGTTTCAAGGATCACAAGACTGTCCTTGATCTCCTCCTGCAGCGTCGGGATGACCGCGTCATAAAGCTCGCGCGCCTCGCGGATCTGCTCTTCCTTCTCGAGCGTCACCTCGCCGATGGCTTGAATAGCATCGATCGCCTTGCGCTGCGCCTCGTGTTCTGCGTCGGTGATGACCACGACCGGCACGAGCACCGTGAGAGAGCTGTTCCGCAGCGAGTAGGTAAGCTGCACGCTGATGTCGCGCCCTTCCAGCGGCGTGTCCGCCCAGGTAAGCAGTTTGGAGTTCGTGATGTCCTTTTCCGCGCCGTTCGCCATATGCGCAACGACCTTCATGCCGGTGGGGTCAAACATCTCTCCGGCGTCGTAGCGCGTTTTGTCCGGCTCCTGCACCAGCTCGATACTCTGCACCTTGCTGCCGATGGCAAAGAGGTGGTTCGAGTCGTTCTTCATATAGATGGTGCCGTCCTTGTCCACGATGGGGCTCGCGATGCAGTACTGCGCGAGATCGCCCTGCGGCGTGAACAGCACCGGTGCGCAGTTATCCACGGTGTACCGCTTTCCCGCGGAGGTATAGGTCTCCGACACGGGATCGGCCAGTGCTGTCTGTCCCGGCTTATCGCGGATAACGCGCAGCGAGCCGGGCGTGTAGTTGTCGGCAAAGTAGACATACACCTCGTCGCCGTAGCCGGTGGACAGCAGACCGCTCGTCTGCGGGCAGCCCTTGGTGTTGGCCGTGTACGCAATGCTCCACGACGCCAGATCGATGACGGCGATGTGGTGCCCGTCGTACACCTTGAACTGCGCCGCGCCCTGCACGCCGACATACGCGCGGCCGTTGTAGATGACCGGCGTCGATACGCTTCGTCCGCCGAGCCGGATCTCCTTCAGGCTGTCCTTCACAAAGCGGCCGTTTGCCTGGACCTTTACGCTGTAGAAGCTGCCGCCGCCGCTGGTGAAATAGTAGCTGTCGGTCGCCGCGTCGTAGGAAACCGTCGAGCGGATGTCGCCGTTGAGCCCTTCGATGGAGTCGAGCAGTGCGCCGCTGACCGGGTTGAGCGAGAGCAGCATACTCGTCTGCGACTCATACCCCTTCTCGCCGTCCTCCGTGCCGACCAGCACAAACTTCTCCGTGGCGAGTGCGCCCGCCCAGTAGAAGCCGCCGGACTGCGTGCGCACCCAGAGCGGCTGCTTGGCCTCGAGCGGCTGGCTCGGGTCCTCGTCCGTGATCGTCAGACACACCATGTGCGCCGCGCCCTGCTCGCTGTTCCAGAAGCCCGTGTAGATGCAGCCATCGGAATAGGTGATCGGGCAGTTCGGCTGGTTCGCGCCAAGACCGATGCCGAGCGAGTCGGTATAGAGCCACAGGGATTCCAGCGTCCTGGCGTTGAAC
>ERZ1032310.284-NODE-284-length-10386-cov-11.460459_pt1 | contig 10386 bp, 9 predicted proteins | sample MGYA00516697_ERZ1032310 | MGnify/ENA primary metagenome ERZ1032310 (study PRJEB33719, sample SAMN04261360) | wastewater metagenome | biome: periurban shantytown; feature: human; material: feces | host: Homo sapiens | place: Peru: Lima | collected 2012-01-15 ... | reverse complement strand
GCACCTCGCTCGCCGTATCGGCACTTAGAATTATGCGGTATTGCCCTAAAACAGAATAAGCATCACTTTTATGCCGCAGGCTGTGTGCCTGCGGCATTTTTGCTGCCATTTTTGAAGCAGTAGGAAAGAACCAGATAAAATATATTGACTGACATAATATTATATGATATATAATATATAGAACAAAATAATACCGGCAGAGCCGCCGCCACACGCAGCGGCACTGCCGGGCTAATACAACAGGGAAGGGGGCCCCCGAATGAGCTTTACCACAGGCGCGGCGCTGCTGGATGCCGTGGTGCTGGCGGTCGTATCGCGCGAGGAAGAAGGTACTTATGGCTACAAGATCACCCAGGAGATCAAGCAGGCGCTGGAATTGAGCGAATCGACACTGTACCCGGTGCTGCGGCGGCTGCAAAAAGATGGCTGCCTGACCATTTACGATGAACCGTTCAATGGCCGCAACCGCCGCTATTACAAAATTACCCCGCTGGGGCGGCAGCAGCTGGCAGGCTACAAGGCAGAGTGGAAAGTTTACGCCGCCAACATTGACCATATTTTTGGGGAGGATGCAAAATGAAAAGGCAGGAATATATGCAGCAGCTGGCAGCTCTGCTGGCCGCAATGCCGGAAGCCGAACGCCGGGATGCCCTGGATTATTACGAAGAATACTTTGATGCTGCAGGCCCCGAAAAAGAGGCCCAGACCATCCAGGAACTGGGCAGCCCCCAGAATGTGGCGGAAAAGATATGGGAGGGTACCGGGGCACAGTTCGGCACGCCGATGCCGGATAACAGCATGCCAGAACAGGGCAGCAGACGCAGAAAAAGCCCGGTGTGGATTGTGCTGGCTATCCTTGCAATTTTGATTGTTGTGCTGCTGGTGTTCATCGGCTCTTTCAAAATTGTGACAAAATATCAGTACAGCATTGCAGAGAGCGCAACGGCAGAGGAGGTTCCCCCGCAGGAAACCACCGGGGAAGCCAATGGGGAAACCACCGGGGAAGCAACCGAAAATATGGACGAAAGCACGGATGAAAATACCGAAACAGCCATCACAAAGGAAAGTGCAAAAAGCGAAAGCACCAATCGGTTGGAAAGCAGCACGATGACGCTGGATGCAAAGCAGGCCCAAACGATGGTATTGGACCTGGACTGCGGCGAGATTGCTTTTGTGCGCAGCAATGCAGTGGATGAGATAACACTCCGGTTTGAAAATTTCTATTCCGACTGGCTGGAGCGTACCGTGGACGAGAGCGGCTTTAGCGTGCGGTACAAAATACCCAAAGGCTATATTTCCGGCAGTGACCCCACGCCCACGCTGAGCATCGCCCTGCCGGAGATAGAACTGGAACAGATAGAGCTGAATCTGAACCTGGGCAGCGCCGACCTTGGTACACTGAAAGCCAAAAGCATACAGGCAGACCTTGCCCTTGGCAGCCTGTATGCGGATGAGCTGCAAACCGGGCAGCTGGATGCAACGCTTGCCCTGGGCAGTGCAGAGCTTGGCACCGTGCAGGCAGAGCGCGTGACGATTGAAAACGCCCAGGGCGATGTGACGATCAGCCGCCTGGTGGGGGCCAGCCAGGTGCAGGTAACCGACCAGCTGGGCAATATTGCCCTGACCCTGGGGGAAAAGGCAGACGGTTACAGCGTGCAGGCTGCATGCGGCCTGGGCAGCATTACGGTAAGCGGCGCCAAGCAGGCAAGCCCTTACAGCGCCAACAGCAAAGCAGCCAACGCTGTGATTCTGGATGCCGCGCTGGGGGATATTACCCTGAACTTTGAGGAATGAGCGGGGAAAAGAGCATCACATGTGCGGCATGCCGGAACGCGTTTGGAGCCCGTTCCAAACGGCGGACGGGTGCCGATGTGCAAAATGTTTTGATTAGTCATACTCTTGCGCCTGGCCATGGTGCAGTTTATACAACTTTTGCCCAAAAGGCCAAAAAAAGATTTAATACAACAAATTTTGCATATTGTACGCGAATGTGGTACAATAACCAATAAGCAAATCAGGCAACGAAAAGGGTAAAGGAGAATTGCGAAATGGCGTATTATTTTAGTGAACCGTCCCGTACCTTCGGCGAGTATCTGCTCGTCCCCGGCTATTCCTCTTCGGAGTGCATCCCCACGGCTGTCAGCCTCAAAACCCCGCTGGTCAAGTACCGCAAGGGCGAAGAAGCCTGCCCCCTGACCATGAACATCCCCATGGTTTCGGCTATCATGCAGTCCGTTTCCGGTGAGAAGCTCGCCATTGCCCTTGCCAAGCAGGGCGGCGTTTCTTTCATTTACGGCTCCCAGTCCGTTCAGTCCGAGGCTGATATGGTTCGCCGTGTCAAGGCTTACAAAAAGGGCTTTGTCACCTCTGATTCCAACCTGCCGCCGGAGGCTACCCTGGCTGATGTGTTGGACCTGAAAACCCGTACCGGTCATTCCACCGTTGCCATCACGGCTGACGGCACCCCCCACGGCAAGCTGCTGGGCATTGTGGCATCCCGTGACTACCGCCTGTCCCGCATGAGCACCGATCTGAAAGTGACTGAGTTCATGACCCCGCTGGACAAGCTGGTTACCGCACCGGCCAACACCAGCCTGCATGACTGCAACGATATCATCTGGGATAACAAGATCAACTCTCTGCCGCTGGTAGACGAGCAGGGCAACCTGCAGTATATGGTTTTCCGCAAAGATTATGATTCCCACAAGGAACATGCCAATGAGCTGCTGGATGCCAACAAGAGCTATGTTGTCGGCGCCGGCATCAATACCCGCGACTATGCCGAGCGCGTGCCCGCCCTGGTGGATGCCGGCGTGGATGTGCTCTGCATCGACTCTTCCGAAGGTTACAGCGAATGGCAGTCCCGTACCATCGCCTGGATCCGTGAGCATTACGGCGACAAGGTAAAGGTCGGTGCAGGCAACGTGGTGGACCGCGAGGGCTTCCTGTTCCTGGCAAAAGCCGGTGCAGACTTTGTCAAGATCGGCATTGGCGGCGGCTCCATCTGCATCACCCGCGAAACCAAGGGCATTGGCCGCGGCCAGGCAACCGCCGTTATCGAGGTTGCCAAAGCCCGCGATGAATACTATGAGCAGACCGGCATCTATATCCCTATCTGCTCCGATGGCGGCATTGTGCATGACTACCACATCACCCTGGCATTGGCAATGGGCGCTGACTTTGTTATGCTGGGCCGTTACTTTGCCCGCTTTGATGAATCCCCCACGAACAAGCTGCGCGTTGGCGGCAACTATGTGAAGGAATACTGGGGCGAAGGTTCCAACCGTGCCCGCAACTGGCAGCGCTATGACCTTGGCGGTGCCCAGAAGCTGAGCTTTGAGGAAGGCGTTGATTCTTACGTTCCGTATGCCGGCCCGCTGGCCGATGGCGTGCAGACCACGCTGTACAAGGTGCGTTCCACCATGTGCAACTGTGGTGCGCTGTCCATCCCGGAACTGCAGCAGAAAGCCCGTCTGACGGTCGTTTCTTCCACCTCCATTGTGGAAGGCGGCAGCCATGACGTTATCCTGAAAAACAGCCCGAACAATGTTTAAGCTGTTCCGGGTTGGGGCACCACGGCCAGCAGAATTTGCGCTTGCAATCTGATAGGATTTGTGGTATTATAACCAACATGAGATGCAAAGGGGCAGCTACCAATACAGCTGCCCTTTTTTGCACTTTTGCGGGTTCAGGCGGTAACATTGTGCGTTTTAACCGCCTGGGGCCGGGGGCTCAGCCCCAAAACAATCAGGGACGCGGCAGAATGGCTGCGCCAATTAAGAGAGGGAAAGAATTATGAAAAAATTTGCCTGCGCTGCGCTGAGCACTGCACTGCTGGCCAGCATGCTGGCTGCCTGCGGCAGCTCCGCATCCACCACCCCAGCGGCTTCCTCCGCTGATACATCCTCCGATACCGGGGCATCTTCCACCGAAGCTGCCGCTTCCACCGGGGCTGCAGCAGATGGTTCGCTGCGCGTTGCCATGAACACCGATATCCAGACGATGGATGTGCACAAGACCAACAACGACTACATGGTGCCGCTGAATATCTTTGACCGCCTGTTTGAGATCAAAACCAATGCGGACGGCTCCACTGAGCTGGAGAAGAGCCTGGTGGAAGACTACACCGTTTCGGACGACGGCCTGACCTATGATTTCACCCTGCGCAGCGGTGTTACTTTCTCTGACGGCACCCCGCTGACCGCCAACGATGTCAAGTATACCTTTACCCGTATGCTGGCCCTGCCGGACAGCGTGCAGACGGATTATGGCTCTGCCATTGCCGGTGCGGAAGCTGTGATGGATGGCACCGCCACCGACCTGGAAGGCATTCAGGTGATTGATGACACCCACTTTACCGTTACCCTGTCGAAGCCGTTTGCCGGTTTCCTGTATGAGCTGGCAACCGCTTCCTGCTCGATCATGAGCGAGAAGAACGTGGAGGAAGCAGGCGACCAGTTTGGTATGGAATGCTCCAAGACCATCGGCTCTGGCCCGTATGTGGTCACCAGCTGGACCCGCGACAGCAGCATTGTGCTGGATGCCAACCCCAACTACTGGGGCGAAAAGCCCAGCGTGCAGCATGTGGAAATTTCCATCGTGCCGGATTCTTCCACCATGAGCATGATGTTCCAGAACGGTGAGCTGGATATCCTGGACTGCGATTACATTGACGCTGCCGTTGTCAACTCTACCTACAAGACCCAGTATGCCGATGATATCGTAACCTCCAACCGTCTGGGCACCACCTACATGGCTCTGAACGAGAATGTGGAGCCGCTGAACGATGTCAAGGTCCGCAAGGCCATCCAGATGGCCATTGACCGCCAGACCATCCTGGATACCGTGTATAACGGCGATGGCAGCCTGGTGGACGGCATTTACCCCAAAGGCCTGATCGGCTACACCGGGGACAACGAGGGTTGGCTGAAGTACGACCCCGAACAGGCCAAGAGCCTGCTGGCCGAAGCCGGTTACGCGGATGGCTTTACCATGGAGATTGCTGCCGATAACTCCAGCAGCGATTCCACTCTGCTGGTCATCCAGATCGTGCAGCAGTACCTGCAGCAGATCGGGATTAACGCCGAGATCAAGAGCTATGACCCCGCCAGCTGGCTGGATTTGCGCAAGAGCGGCGATATGGTCAGCTTTGTCAGCTCCTGGACGGCCGACTATAACGACCCGGATAACTTCATTTACACGTTCTTCGGTACCCCCGAAAAGAGCAATGTGCGCAGCCTGAACTACTTCAACACCGACGTTATGAGCCGTGTTGCTGCTGCCCGCGGCATTGTGGACGACACCGAACGCCTGACCGAGTACGCCGCGCTGGAAAAGCAGATCGTGGAAGAGGACGCTGCATGGGTACCTATGTTCAGCCGTTCCCACCTGTTTGTTAAGGGCGACCGGATCGCCTCCTTCACCCCGCACTGGGCCGGTTATAACGATACCCAGTATATCAACGTTACCTTGAAGTAATTTTTGGACAAAAAAGTTACAAAATAATGCAATGCAGGCTGCGACCACAGGTTGCAGCCTGCAATTTTTATGTTATAATTTTAATGCTTGTATATTTTACAGCATAAAAGTGTAAAAATATACAGCCGCTCAAACAGACTGTCCATTTGGCAGCTTGGAAACAGCGGCTGTGAGGGACAAAAGGGGAGTGACTCCGTGTGAAAAGCGTGATAAAGCGCATTTTGGGCACCATTCCGGTGCTGATCGGCGTGGTACTGCTCATCTTCATCATGCTGCGCATTGTTCCCGGCAATGCGGCGGCTATGCTGCTGGGTGAACATGTGGACCAGGCCACCATTGAACGCCTGACTGAAGTGATGGGGCTGGATAAGCCGGTGATCGTGCAGTTCTTTGACTATCTGGCCGGGGCGATCCATGGGGACCTGGGCATCAGTTATAAATATAACCGCGCTGTTACCGATATGATCATAGAGGCGTTCCCCTACACGCTGGAACTGGCCCTGCTGGCGGCGCTGTTCGCCTGGGTGCTGGGCCTTGGCACCGGTATTATAGCAGCCATCAGGCAGAACAGCCTTGTGGACCACCTGTTCATGGGCGTTTCACTGGCTGGCGTTTCCATGCCTATTTTCATGGTGGCGCTGCTGCTGCAATACCTGTTTGCCTTCAAAATCAAGGCATTCCCGCTTACGCTGGATGGTACCTTCCTTTCCATGATTCTGCCCGCCATTGCCCTGGGCTGGAACAGCGCAGGCAGCATTGCCCGTATGACGCGCTCCAGCCTGCTGGAAGTGATGCAGGCGGATTATATTGATACCGCCCGTGCCAAAGGCCTGCGCAAGCAGGCGGTTATTCTGGGCCATGCGCTCAAAAACTCCATGCTGCCGGTCATTACCATGATGGCATTGCAGTTTTCCGGCATGCTGTCCGGCGCAGTTATCACCGAGAGCATTTTTGCCATTCCCGGCATCGGCCGCCTTGCCACCACAGCAATCCAGAACCGTGATATGCCGGTGCTGCAGGGGACCGTGCTGTTTACCACCGTGCTGGTCATTGCAGGCAACCTGATTGCGGACCTGCTGTATTCTGTGCTGGACCCGCGCATCAGAAAGGAGGCATAAGCCATGGCAGACGAAATGTTGAAAAATGCCCAGCCGCAGGAATTGGAAAGCCAGATCGGCGAAGAGGACGGCCTGAAAGAACAGCTGCTGCGCATGTGCCGCCAGAACAAGCTGGCTGCCTTTTCGGCTGTGCTGATTCTGGTTGTCATCCTGATAGCTATTTTTGCTCCCGTTCTGGCCCCCTATGGTGAGGCTGAGCAGGACCTGATCAGCCGCTTGCAGGGCCCCAGCGCTGCCCACTGGTTTGGCACGGATGAACTGGGCCGCGATGTGTTCTCCCGTATTCTGTATGGCTCGCGCCTCTCGCTTACCATCGGCATTCTGCCCAGCATCATCTCGCTGGTGGTGGGCATCTTCTTTGGCCTGCTGGCCGGTTACTTTGGCGGCTGGGTGGATTATGTCATCATGCGCCTGGCGGATATCATGCTGTCCATCCCGTCCCTGCTGCTGGCCATGGTGGTTATGTACACCCTGGGTCAGTCCACCGTCAACCTGTTTATCGCGCTTTCCCTCACCAGCTGGGCCAGTGTGGCCCGCGTGGTGCGCAGCCAGACCCTGAGCCTGAAGGAGAGCGAATATGTTGAGGCTGCCCGTTCGATCGGCGTCAGCAACGGCAAAATCATGCTCAAGCATATCCTGCCCAACTGCATTCCCTCATTGATCGTTCTGTTTACCCTGAATGTTCCCTCTGCCATTCTGTCTGAAAGCTCGCTGAGCTTTTTGGGCATCGGCGCACAGCCCCCGGCAGCATCCTGGGGCCTGATGGTCAACCAGTCCAAGCAGTTTTTGTTCACCCAGCCCTGGCTGGCCTTGGCACCCTGCATTGCCATTATGATCGTGGTGCTGGCGTTCAACTTTTTGGGTGACGGTCTGCGCGATGTGCTGGACCCCTACATGAAGAACCAGTAACGGCGGGGGAGAAGTAAAAGATGGAAAATAATAATAATGTTCTGGAAATCCGCGGCCTGAACTCCTATTTCTTTACCGAAAAAGGCGTGGCCCCGGCGGTGGATGGCCTGGACCTGGATATTCCCAAGGGCAAGATCATCGGCCTGGTGGGGGAGAGCGGCTGCGGCAAAAGCATGACCGCCAAATCCATTATGGGCCTGCTGAAATACCCCGGCCGCGTGGCGGGCGGCAGCATCCGGTTTGAAGATCAGGACCTGACCAGACTTTCGGATAAAGAGCTGCGCAAGATCTGCGGCAATGATATTTCGATGATCTTTCAGGAGCCGATGACCAGCCTGAACCCGGTGCTCAAGGTGGGCCGCCAGGTGCGCGAAACGCTGCTGGTGCATAACCCGACCATGAGCAAGGCGGAAGCCAAGCAGCGCGTGGTGGAAATGTTCCAGCGTGTTGGCATCCCCGAAGCGGAAAAGCGCTATGACTGCTACCCGCACGAGCTTTCCGGCGGCCTGCGCCAGCGCGTGATGATTGCCATGGCCATGGTGTGCAAGCCCAAGCTGCTGATTGCCGATGAGCCCACCACCGCACTGGATGTGACAATTGAAGCCCAGATCCTGCGCCTGATGAAGGAGCTGCGGGACGAAACCGGCATGAGCGTGCTGATCATCACCCATAACATGGGCGTTGTGGCGGAAATCTGTGACTATGTGTATGTCATGTACGCAGGCAAGATCATGGAACAGGCCGAAACCTTTGAGCTGTTTGACCATACCATGCACCCCTATACCAAGGGCCTGCTGGATTCCATCCCGCGCATTGGCCAGAACGCCGAGCGGCTGCACACCATCCCCGGTGTGGTGCCCAACCTGCTGCACCTGTCGCAGGGCTGCCCGTTCAGCAACCGCTGCGAATATGCCACCGACCAATGCCGCACGGAAAAAGCGCAGCTGCATCCCGTTGCACCGGATCATCAGGTGCGCTGCTTCCGCTGTGAGGAGGAACATCAATGAGCGAGGTAAAACACGAAGTTCTTTTGCAGGCAAAAGGTATTTATAAAAACTTTGAAACCAGCAAAAAAGACCAGGCCGTCCATGCCCTGACCAATGTGGATCTGACCCTGTACCGCGGCGAAACGTTGGCCCTGGTGGGGGAGAGCGGCTGCGGCAAAAGCACCCTGGGACGCACCCTGATCCGCATGCTGCCCGCAACCAGGGGCAGCGTGACCTTTGAGGGGCAGAACATCACCGCCATGAAGGATAAGGAATTTGCCCCCCTGCGCCGCCGGATGCAGATGGTCTTCCAGGACCCGTATGCCAGCCTTGACCCGCGCATGAAGGTGCGGGATATCATTGCCGAACCGCTGGAAACCTATCATGTATGCAAAACCAAAGCCGAAACCACCCACCGCGTGCTGGAATTGATGCAGGCTGTTGGTGTACCGGCAGAGTTTTTGAACCGTTACCCGCACCAGTTCAGCGGCGGCCAGCGCCAGCGCATCGGCATTGCCCGCGCCATTGCGCTGCAGCCGGACCTGATCGTCTGCGATGAACCGGTCTCCGCGTTGGATGTTTCGGTGCAGAGCCAGGTGTTGAACCTGCTCAAGGACCTGCAAAAGCAGTACGGTCTGACCTATCTCTTCATCGGGCATGATCTTTCTGTCATCAACTTTATTGCGGACCGCGTCTGCGTAATGTTTCTGGGCCATGTGTGCGAGGTTGCCACCAAGGAAGAGCTCTACAGCCGCCCCATGCACCCCTATACCGCCTTTTTGATGGATGCCATCCCGCAGGCGGACCCACACCGCCGCAACCAGCACCGCCGTGTGCTGATGGGCGAAGTGCCCAGCCCGGTCAACCTGCCGTCCGGCTGCTGCTTCCATACCCGCTGCCCTTACGCAACGGAACGCTGCCGCACCGAGGTTCCGGAGCTGCGGGAATGGGATGGCCGTATGGTTGCCTGCCACCGCGCGGGCGAAAACTGGGACTGAGATAACACAGTGAGGAAATAACAATGCAGGCAGTAATCAACGTGGCCATAGCGCCGCTTACCACAAACCCGGCCCTCTGGGCGCAGAACCCGCAGCAATCCCGTCTGGTGGATGAGCTTTTGCTGGGCATGCCGGTGGAAATTACCGGCGAAGCTGAACAGCACATGGTACCGGTACGCACCTTTTACGGCTATACCGGCTGGGTAGCACAGGATGCTTTGCTGACTGGCCCCAAGGCGGAAGAATGGCTGGTTCAGCCGCAGATGGTGGTCATAGCCCGCTGGGCTGATGTGCTGGCGGAACCCCGTGTGCAGGGGGCCTGCGTGGCTGCTGGCCTGCCCTTGGGCGCCCGCGTGGCCGTGCAGGGGGAGCCGGAAGACGGCTGGCAGGCCGTAACGCTGCCGGATGGCCGCACCGGTTACCTGCGTGCGGACGCGCTGGCCCCGCTGTACACCCAGCCTTGCGAGCAGGACCAGGAAAAGCTGCGTGCAGCCATTGCCCAGGCAGCCAAGCGCTACCTTGGCACGCCCTACCGCTGGGGCGGCAAAACCCCGGCGGGCATTGATTGCTCCGGCCTGTGCAGCATGGCATACCTGCTGTGCGGTATTTCCATCTGGCGGGATTCCGAGCTGAAAGAGGGCTACCCTATCCATCCGGCCCATGTTTCGGATATGCGCGTGGGAGATCTGGTGTATTTCCCCGGCCATGTGGCGCTCTATCTTGGCAATGGAGAGTACATTCATTCCACCGCGCGAGCAGGGGATAATGGTGTTGTGATCAACAGCTTTTACCCGGATTCCCCCCTTTACCGCCCTGACCTGCCCAAGCAGATCACCGCAGTAGGCTCCTACTTTGCCCGCCGGGAGGCAACCTAATAAAATTGAAATGAAGAAAAGC
>ERZ1032310.262-NODE-262-length-10822-cov-15.097985_pt1 | contig 10822 bp, 9 predicted proteins | sample MGYA00516697_ERZ1032310 | MGnify/ENA primary metagenome ERZ1032310 (study PRJEB33719, sample SAMN04261360) | wastewater metagenome | biome: periurban shantytown; feature: human; material: feces | host: Homo sapiens | place: Peru: Lima | collected 2012-01-15 ... | reverse complement strand
AAAAGCGTTATTTGCGCGTGTCTCAGGCGGCAATCACGTCGACGACCTTGCGGTCACGACGCACGCCGAACTTCACGCTGCCGTCCTTGAGGGCGAACAGGGTGTGGTCCTTGCCCATGCCGACGTTCTCGCCCGGGTGGAACTTGGTGCCACGCTGACGAACGAGGATGTTGCCGGCCACGACGGCTTCGCCGCCGAACTTCTTCACACCGAGGTATTGCGCGTTTGAATCGCGACCGTTGCGCGAGCTGGACGCGCCCTTCTTATGTGCCATGTCTGTTCCTTTCGGTCCTTGACTCTAACCCTGCGCGAATCAGGCGATAGCCGTGATCTTGACGAGAGTCAGCTGCTGGCGATGGCCCTTGCGACGAGCAACGCCGGTCTTGTTCTTGTACTTCATGATGCTGATCTTCGGACCCTTGGCCTCATCGTTGACAACCTCAGCCTTGACGGTGAGCTTGGCGAGATCCTTGGCACCGAGGATGACCTTGGAGCCGTCCACCACGAGGGCAGCCGGGAACTCCACGGTGTCGCCCTTCTTGGCGTTGAGACGGTTGACGAGGATGACGTCACCGACCTCGACCTTTTCCTGATGGCCGCCGGCCTTCACAATAGCGTACATATCCGTTCCTTTATTAACTTGGAAAGCTTACTGCCCGGCACGTTCGAGCCTCGCGGCCAGACACCAGCAATCTAATTTACACATACCCGCGTACAACCGCAAGTCTGCTCCCGGCGTGTCAAGTTGACATACCGGGATTTTCCTTTATTCTTCTTGTTCTTCCTCGCCCAGGTCCGCATTGTTGGCGGCCACGGCTGCCGCCGCGATCTGCGCGAGTTTGGCTTTCACGTCCGGCGAGGAGCCCTTCGGCACCTGCACGTCCGTGCCATGGCCATGCTTGTTGGTCTTGACGAACGGATCGCCGCCCTTCAGGGCGTACGGATCGTCGTAATCCGCCGAAACGGTCGGTTCGTCATGGAGGATGAAGCCGCGGCCCTTGCAGGTCGGGCATTCCTCGGAGAACGCCTCCACCAGACCCTGGCCGATGCGCTTGCGCGTCATCTGCACCAGTCCCAGCGAGGTGACTTCGGCCACCTGATGCTTGGTGCGGTCGCGCGCCAGGCACTCCACCAGTCGGCGGAGCACCAAATCCCTGTTGGCCGGCATGACCATGTCGACGAAGTCGATCATCACCATGCCGCCGATGTCGCGCAGACGAAGCTGTCGCGCGATCTCTTCGGCCGCTTCGAGGTTGCAACGGGTCACCGTTTCCTCGAGGCTCTTGCCGCGGCCGATGAAACGGCCCGTGTTCACGTCGATGGTGGTCATGGCCTCGGTGCGGTCGATGACGATCGAACCGCCGGACGGCAGGTAGACCTGACGTTCCATGCCCTTACGCAACTGGGAGTCGATCTGCCACTTGTCGAACACGTCCTTGCCGTCATGTTCGGCCGGATCCCACTTCTCGAGCTTGTCTTTCAGGTCGGGGGCCATCGTGTCGAGGTATTCCTCGATACGCTCGTACACGCGGTCGCCTTCAACGATCATCTTGGAGAAATCGTCGTTGAAGATGTCGCGCACCACGCGGATGGCCACGTCCGGCTCGCCTTGCAGCAGCTTCGGACGCTTGCCGTGCAGGAACTCGTCGCGCTTGGCGGTGATGCGTTCCCACTGGCGCACCAGGTTCTCGAGATCCTTGGTGATGGCCTCTTCGGAAGCGCCTTCGGCCGCGGTTCGGATGATCACGCCCATATCCTTCGGCGCGATCTTCGACACGATGTTCTTCAGGCGGGCGCGCTCACGCTCGCTCAGCTTGCGGCTCACGCCGGTCATGCCGCCGGACGGCACCAGCACGAGGAAACGGCCGGCCAAGGTGACCTGCGAGGTAAGCCTTGCGCCCTTGTGGCCGATCGGATCCTTGGTTACCTGCACCAGCACCGGATCGCCCGACTTGAACGCCAGTTCGATACGACGCGGCTGGCCTTCCAGACGTGCGGAATCCCAGTTCACCTCGCCGGCGTACAGCACGCCGTTGCGGGCCTGTCCGATGTCCACGAACGCGGCCTCCATGCTCGGCAGCACGTTCTGCACGCGGCCAAGATAGATGTTGCCGACGGTGGCCACTTCCTGGATGTCGGACACGTAATGCTCGACGAGCACATTGTCTTCGATCACGGAAATCTGGGTGTGGCGCTCACGTTCGCGCACCACCATCAGACGCTCGACGTGTTCACGACGGGCCAGGAAGTCCTGCTCCATGAGCTGGTTCTGACGGCTGCGTTCACGACGGTTGTCGCGGCGGCGCTGCTTCTTGGCTTCCAGACGGGTGGATCCTTCGACGTCGGTGATTTCGTCGATGTACTGCTGCTTGCGGGAGCGACGGGACATCGTCTCGTCCGATTCCTCGGCCTTCGACCCTCCACGGCGGCGGCGACGGCGACGGGTCACCGTGCCCTCTTCCTCATCGTCATCCTCATGACGGCGACGGGATTCGCGTTCGGAGGTCTGCTGCTCGTCGACTTCCTCATGGTTGCCGCGTCCGCGACGGCGGCGACGGGTACGCGTCGGCTGCTCGTCATCATCATCGTTTCCATTGCGGGACTCGTCATCGATCGGCGCATACGTGATGCCATCGAGGACCAGGTCCTCCTCGATCTGCTCCACTTCGGCAGCGGCACGACGTTCCTGCGCGTTCAGACGACGGGAACGACGGGAACGACGGGAATCGCCATGATCATCGTCTTCGGCGTCGTTGTTGCGGTCATTGCCATCATCACGGCCGCGACCGTCATTCGAAGCGTCCGTGCGGTCCGCATCGGCCGTGTCGTGGCTGCGACGGCGGCGGCGACGGGTCGGACGGTCATCGTCGCGGTCATCACGGCTGTCACGGGCATCGTCCGAACCTCTGCGGCCCGTATCGTCGGCATCGTCATCGTCGGACGATCCGCGGCCCGCGGGGGCGGCCGGCAGAATCGGCTCCTGGAACAGCAGCGACGTCATCGGACGCGGATTATGACGCGTCTCATGGCCTTCCGGCAGCGCGCTGACGGCGTCGAGCGCACGGTCTTCGGATGATTCGTCACGATTGCCGCGATTGCCGTAATCGTCACGATCGTCACGGTCATCACGCGGCTCGTCGATGATACGGCGACGGCGACGCGACGGGCGATCATCCTCGTCCTGCACGTCCACGGAGGAACGACGGCGACGGCGCGGACGCTCGTCACGCATCTCATCGTCGTCATCGTAACGGGTCACGCGACGACGACGCGGACGCGACGGCTCGGTGTCATCGGCATCATTGAAATCAGCGGAATCACGCGCAGGCTGGGCATGCTCAAGCTTCGGCTCCTCAAACAAGGGGGCTTTGGCATGCTCCTCGACCTTCAGCTCCAAAGACGCGCCCGCGGCACCTACGCCACGCACCACGCGGCGACCCCCACGACGACGACGCGGAGCCGGATCGGCAGACACAGAACCCGCACTGCTTGCCGCATTATTGGTTGAATTATCGGATGACACAACAGCCTCGACCTGATCGAGGCCCTCATTGGTAGTAGGCACAACGCTCCTCGGCAACGCGCTGCAATCGCATCGCCTTCACTCAAGCCCCAACGGTTCTCACACCACGCTCTCACCGTGGCCGCGCGTCATGGCGCCCGTAGGAAGCAACTTCCGTCAAAAGTCTTCATCATGCGACGGCGGACACCTGCGCTCGCGACTCACAGAACATTCACGCGAGGGGATCAACGCCATCGGATGCGTCGGCGGTCTTGCAGAACCACCGTCTATAAGTATGACACAAAAAACAACGGAGCGTGACAGGACGGGAAATTTATTCCCCCTACACGCTCCGTTTTCCAATGATTCGCGTTGACACGCCGTGAATGAACGTGCGCCGGCATAGTGGTTCAGCAGCGGTTCAACGGTGGACCAATAGTGGTTCTGCGGCAAGCCCGCGGCAGCGAATTACCGGCGATTCAACGGCAGCTCAGCAACGACTCAACGGCGATTCAACGCAGCCAGTCCTCCAGCAGGTCGGCCATGAGCAGCAGATCGGTCTCCGGCAGCTGCTCGTCCTGCTTGTGAGCCAGCAGCGGGCTACCCGCGCCGAGATTCACGGCCGGAATGCCCAGAATCGCGAAACGCGCCACATCCGTCCAACCCAGCTTGGCAAGCGGGTCACGACCGGTACGTTCCTTGACAAGCGATACCAGCGATTGGGCAAGCGGCGAATTGAGGCCCGGACGTGCGCTCGGCGATTCGTCCTTCATCTCGATGCCGAAGCCTTCGAACACGCCACCAGTGGCCTGATGCTCGCCGTTGCCGAGTTTCGCGCCCGCATCCGCGCCGATCATCAGCGCCTTCGCCTCGGCGAGCGACTTGTCCGGCGCGAACCGGTAGTTGACGTGCACACGGCACTCGTCGGGAATCACATTGGTACCCTTGCCGCCGGAAATCAGCGTGGCGTTCAGGCCCTCCTGATAGGTCAGGCCATCCACTTCGATGGCGCGGTTCTCGTGCGCGTTCAAACGGTTCAGAATCTCGGCCGCCGCGTGGATCGCGTTCTTGCCCATCCAGGCGCGGGCCGAATGCGCGGCAACGCCGTGCGTGATCACGTCGAATCGCATCGTGCCGTTGCAGCCGCCCTCGATGCCGCAACCGGTCGGCTCGCCGATGATCGCGAAATCGCCGGTGATCCAATCCGGATGCGACTCGACCACCTTGCGCAGGCCGTTCTTCTCGGCCGCGACTTCCTCGTGGTCGTAGAACACGTATGTGAGGTCGTACTTCGCGTCGGTCAACGTGGCCGCCAGGTACAGCATCACCGCATCGGAACCCTTCATATCGGTGGCGCCGCGACCCCAGATCACACGTTCATGCTCATGACCGGCCGCCACGTCCTCGCGAATCAGCGGATCGCCCGGCTGAAGCCATTTCGGCGGGAAATTGTCGATCACCGGCACCGTGTCGAGATGGCCGGCAAGAATCACGCGGCGCTCGCGACCGAAATCGGTGGATGCCACCAATGTGTCGCCGTGCCTGCGCACCGTCAGATGCGGCTGTTTTTTCAAAAACACCTCGACGGCGTCCGTCAGCGGGCCCTCGTCGTCGCTGACGGAATAGCAGCCCATGATCTGCCTCATCAGCTCGTTCAACTGCTCCTGTTTGCTGGCGGAAGCGGAAAATCCAATCGTAAGTTCGTTCATGCCGTCCATTATCCGGCAAAAGCCGGTGACAATCGCATTTCGGGCGTGCTTTTGAGACGGTCGGCCATGCTGTCGTGCGCTTGGTGACACACTAGGTAGCGGTCCGAGGCAACGGCCGCAGCGAAAAGGAGAGTGCAATGCCGGGTCTGTTAAGCGCGATGGAAGGTTTCTGCGTCATCGGCATCGTCATCGCCACCGGCTATGTGGCCGCGCGCATGCGCATCGGCGGGCCGACCGCGCAGATGGTGCTCAACAGGTTCAGCTTCTTCGTGTCGAGCCCGTGCCTGATGTTCGCCATCCTGTCCAAGGAGAAGATCTTCGAGATTTTCCACTCCTCCATCGTCGTGGCGTTTTTTTCGGCGCTGCTGGTGGGCGTGGTCTTCCTGATTCTCAACCGGCTGTTCTTCCATATGAAAGCCGCGGACGCCACCATCGGCGCGCTGAATTCGCTGTATTTGAATTCCAACAACATCGGCCTGCCGATAGCCACGTACATTCTGGGCAATCCCGCACTCGTCGCGCCGATCCTGGTCATGCAGCAGGCGGTGTTCACGCCGATCGGCCTGACCGTGCTCGACGTGACCACCAAAGGCAAGGTCTCCGCGAAGGAGATCCTGAAACAACCGTTGCATCAGCCGCTGCTCATCGGCTCGCTGCTGGGCATCGCCGTGTCCGCGATTTCCGCGAAGGTCGGCTATTTCGTGATTCCGAGCTTCATCTACGACCCGATCGATATGATCGGCGATTCCGCGGTGCCGATGATTCTGATGGCGTTCGGCATGTCGTTGCACGGCACGAAGCCGTTGCAGGACAAGTCGAATATTCCGGCGGTGTTCACGGTGGCCGCTTTGAAGAACATCGTGATGCCGACCATCGCGTTCCTGCTGTCGTATTTCGTGATGGGCTTCCGTGGCGCCACGCTGTACGCATGCGTGGTGCTTGCCGCATTGCCGACCGGGCAGAACGTCTACAATTACGCGGCGCGGTACAACGTGGGTCTGTCGTTCGCACGCGACGGCATTCTTTTCTCGACGCTGTCATCGCCGATTTTCATCGCAATCATCGCGGTGCTCCTCGGCTGACCTCGCCAGTCCTCGCCGCGGTATCCACGACCGCCGCGGCGAGGCCATCAATCGTCCATACGGTAGCCGGCATAACCGAGCCCGTGCGCCGCATGATTCGCGGCACACCCTCCGAGCACCATCAGCGCATAACACAAGCCGATTCCCGCGGCCAACGTAAGCAACGAAGCCGGATTGAGCAACGACGTTGCCAGAATCGGAAACAGCAACAACACCGAGCACCCCAATGAAACGGCCATCACCGTGTTGAGCGGGGTGATCACTTCCATCATGCGTGCCTTGTCGAGCGTCGCCTCATCCGTGCCTTCCAACGCAAGCATGCGGTACTCGTCGGCCTGGTCGTAGACGTTGCCCGTCTGCATCACGCCGGAACTGACGGCGGCGAGCACCGCGGCAAAGGCGAGCGTCAGGAAACCACCCATCGCTATATCGCGCATGTACAGCATAGATGGGTCGAACGGGTCGTGGTTGCCTCCGATTCCGGTGGCAAGCAATCCGCACACCGACGTCATCCCCGCAATGAACACAGCGAGCGCCACACCGGACACGTTACGCCAAGCACGCTTGGGATTGTCGAGGATACGGTGCATGGCAATCATAGTGGCCGCGTCCTTCGGGTGTTTCGCACGCGATCTGGCGCGCATCGCCACCACCCAGGTACCGACGACGTTCACCATGGCGAAACCGAGGAAGAAGACGCCGAAGATGATGGCGTAGACCATCATCTGACCCAAGTGCGCGAATGCGGAGACGCTGTTGAGCAGCAGATAGCCTACGGCCAACACGGCAAGGAAAATCAGTGCGCGCCATGCGGACGGCATGGGTTGTCCGGTACGTTGCGTCACGCCAAGCGGGGTGATGGCCACGCGGCGTAGGGCGACCAGCGCGGAGACCAAGGCAAGCAGCGTGACTCCGACGGTCACGGCCGCCAGAGCAGGCAGTCCCACCCACAACTGTTCGAAGGTGAAATGCTGGTTCTGAAAGTCGAGCAGCATGATCGCCGGTATCAGCGCGAAGTAGCCGGCCATGCCGACCAGCGCGCCAAGCAGAGCCTGGCCACCCGCATCGAGCGCGGTGAGTTTCGTGACCTGCGCGGTGGTGGCGCCCGCAAGTCGCAGTGCGGCGAGACGTGCGTCCCTGCGGGAGGCCGCGAGACGGGCCGCCGAGCCGGCGAGCGCCACGAACGGCACGATGAGTAGCAGACTGGCGAATGCGGCGAGCAGCACATAGCCGTCGGAATAGGTGTTCATGACGGCTGTGGCCTGGTCGGCCGTCCAATGGCCGTCGCCGACCGTGGCGACGAGCTTGTCGGCGTGCGCCAGGGTTTTGGACCATGTTTCGTATGTACCGGGCACGCACCTGTTGGAATTGATCATGCAACCGAACGTGTGGTCGGCGGAGGCCCGCCAGATGAAGCCATGCAGGCCTCCGAGCACGGTTAGGAAGACGGCGGTGGCGGATGCGAAGGCAACGATGGCCAGCGCAGAGGTGCGGCTGGATGTGCCGCGGGTGCCGGAGCGGTGGAACAATCGCCATAATCGGAACATGTTCATCGTGCGCCTCCGGCGGTAGGTTGGGATTGCTGCGGCGAGCTCAGCCTGCCGTCACGCATGGTAACGGTGGCATCGCAGAATGCGGCCACGTTCGAATCGTGCGTCACCACGACCACGGCCGCGCCGGTCTGTCGTGCGGTCCGCATGAGAATGCTCATGATTTCGTGGCCGGTGGTCTGGTCGAGCGCGCCGGTCGGTTCATCGGCGAAGATGACTGCCGGCTGCGCGGCGAGCGCACGTGCGATGGCGATGCGCTGCATCTGGCCGCCGCTCATTTCGCCGGGACGTTGTTGCGCGAGCTGGCGCAATCCCAATCGTTCCAGCCATAGCATGGCCGTGTCGGTGGCCTGCTGGTAGCTTGCGCCGCCCAGCATCATCGGCAACGCGATGTTTTCGATGGCCGGCAGTTCCGGCAGCAGTTGTCCGGATTGGAAGACGAAGCCGAAGGCGCTGCGGCGCAGTTTGGTGCGGTCAGCGTCGCTCAACCGCGCCAGGTTGGCACCGCGAAACATCACATTGCCGGCTGTCGGGGTGATGATGCCGGCGAGTGCGTGCAGTAACGTCGATTTGCCGGAACCGGACGGTCCCATGACCGCGATGCTTTCGCCTGCCTGGATGCCGAAATCCACGTGATTGAGCGCCAGCATGTGTGTGGCGTTCGGTGTCGCCTGTTGGGTCGAATAATCCATGACCAGATCGGTCGCGTGAAGTATGTGTTCCATGTTTCCTACGGTACGGAAACGGATTGGTCCCGGCCATCAGACGGCGGGATGAACTTACAGGTTTCCTTCCGGCATGCATCATCCGCAAGGATTAGCGTAATCGCGGACTGCGGATGAGATGCCGTATGTCAGACGAGATGCCAGGAGAGGCGGTGCAGGTCGCTGGGCCCGAATTCAGCGATGGCGTCACGGTGTGCGGCCGAACCGTAACCCTTGTTGTGGGCCCATTCATAGGGTTCATATTGGGGTTGCGCTCCCAGTTCGACCATGAGCCGGTCTCGCGTGACTTTGGCGATGACGGCTGCGGTGGCGACGGTGGCGCAGTACCGGTCGCCTTTCACTTTGGTGGCGACGTCCGCTGGCACCGGCACGTCCGGCGCGTCGAAGGTGTTCAGCGCCTTGGTGATGTAGTCGTTCGGTCCGTCGAGGATCGCACCGACCTTCACCGGCTTGCCGTCAAGCATGCCATCGCCGTCGATGCCGAGTTTCTCTTCCGCTTGGCCGAGTGCGCGCAATGCGGCGATGCCAAGCGCATAGGAGATGCCCCAATCGTCGATTTCCGTGTTGCTGGCCGAGCCGACCGCCCAGGACGCGCACCAGGATTTAAGCTCTTCGAATATGGTTTCGCGGCGGTGTTCCGTCAGCATTTTGGAATCGGCCACGCCGTCGGGCACTTGCAGCGGCGACGGACCGGACAGATCGCACGCGCGAATCGCAGCGGCACCGACCATGACGGGACCGGCGAGCGAACCGCGGCCGACTTCGTCGAAACCGACGATCACATCGAAACCGGACGATGCGATCGTCTGTTCCATATCCAATGTAGGCACTACGGAAACGGACATCAGTCGGCAGATCCTTCCGGCACGTCCTTGAACACGTCGTGATGCGCGTCCAGCGTGCTGATGTGGTTCAGCGGCCAGTACTTGACCAGACCGACGCCGACCACGTCGGAAACCGGCACGAGGCCGTGCGAGGAATCGTCCTGATGGTAGCGGGAATCGGCGGAATTGGCGCGATTGTCGCCCATGACGAACACATGTCCCGCAGTCACTTTTTCACTGAACGCGAAGGAGCTGGGGTCCACGCCGGAGCGGATGTACGAAGTTTCGTCGATGGCCACACCGTTGACCGTGACCGGCTTGCCGGGCCCCTCGCAGGCCACGGTGTCACCGGGCAGGCCGATAAGTCGTTTGATGAGGTAGTCGCCGCCGAATCGGCCGCTGTTCTCCTGCTGCAGCCAATGGTCGGGGTCCTTGAAGACCACCACGTCGCCGCGCTGGAGCTTGAAGACTTTGGGGGTGAGTTTGCTGGTGATGACCCGGTCGCCCGGTTCGATGGTGTTCAGCATGGAGCCGGACGGAATCACGTAGAAGCCGAACAGGAACATGCGCACCAGCAGCACGATGACGATGGGTATGCCGCACCAGATCAGGGTGTCTCGTAAGCCGAAGCTTTCCTCGCTTTCGACTCTTCTTCTGGCATGCTTCATGGGATTCCTTACCGTCCGGTTTCACGCACTGGCCCCTATCATAGCGGCCCAATATAGAAAATCGGCTCCTCGACGGGTTGCCGAAGAGCCGATTTCACGCTTTATTTGCGATTCGAACTCACTTCTCGGAGTTGTCGCGGCGCTCGACGATACGAGCGGCCTTACCGCGCAGGTTGCGCAGGTAGTACAGCTTGGCGCGACGCACGCGGCCCTTGCGGACCACCTTGATGGAATCGATGGCCGGGGAGTGCAGCGGGAAGCGGCGCTCGACACCGGTGCCGAAGCTGATCTTGCGGACCACGAAGGTCTCACGGACGCCGCCACCCTGACGAGCGATCACCACGCCGGTGAAAGCCTGCAGACGGGAGTTGTTGCCTTCCTTGATCTTCACGTTGACTTCAACGGTGTCACCAGGACGGAATGCCGGGATTTCCTCAGCCGGCTTCAGGTGCTTGGCGTCAAATGCCTCAATAGCGTTAACCATTGTGTTTCCTCGAGTCGCCGCCGCATATCAGCGCACAGGTAAGGGCCTCGTACGGCGTTCTTGCGATTGCCGGCTCAGCCTGTTCTTCCACTCCGCAGGTCTGCCTGCGAAGGGTTGCCGATCCGCCGGAAATATTGCGATTGCGCACGTCCGCAGCTACCTGCGGACGTTCCGGCTGGACCTGAAGAAAAGCGGGATTATGCGGCGTCCCGCCTTTCGGCACAGCAATAATCAAAAATACCCCATCCGCAAGACACGGATGGGGCATCTCGTTCAGC
>ERZ1032310.261-NODE-261-length-10824-cov-23.908719_pt1 | contig 10824 bp, 7 predicted proteins | sample MGYA00516697_ERZ1032310 | MGnify/ENA primary metagenome ERZ1032310 (study PRJEB33719, sample SAMN04261360) | wastewater metagenome | biome: periurban shantytown; feature: human; material: feces | host: Homo sapiens | place: Peru: Lima | collected 2012-01-15 ... | reverse complement strand
ATCCGTGGATTCCGTGGGAGAACCTACGCACCCTAACCATCTGTGCCGATCTGTGAAATCAGTGGGAGAACATGAATATTCCCACAGAATACGCAGGAGACAAAACAACAGCAAAGTAAACAACGCAACAATATATGATTTTGAAATACGACGTAATCGTCATTGGAGGCGGACACGCCGGATGCGAGGCGGCAGCAGCCGCAGCACGCATGGGCGCAAAGACATGCCTCGTGACGATGGACATGAACAAACTGGCGCAGATGAGCTGCAACCCAGCCGTCGGCGGAATAGCAAAAGGACAGATAGTGCGCGAGATTGACGCACTCGGCGGCAAGATGGGACTCGTCACCGACGCCACATCAATACAGTTCCGCATGCTCAACCGCGGAAAGGGACCGGCAGTATGGAGCCCGAGAGCGCAATGCGACCGCGGCAAGTTCATCTGGGAATGGCGCACGCAACTCGACCACACCGACAACCTCGACATCTGGCAGGACGAAGCCTGCGAGCTGATCGTAGAGAACGGCGAGGCAGTGGGCGTAGAGACGGTGTGGGGCGTCACGCTCAGAGCAAAGGCAGTAGTGATAACAGCCGGAACATTCCTCAACGGACTCATGCATGTGGGCAAGCGTAAGGTGCCTGGAGGCAGATGCGCAGAGCCAGCTGTGCTCCACTTCACCGAGAGCATCACCCGACACGGCATAACCGCAGCACGAATGAAGACCGGCACACCGGTGCGCATCGACCGCCGCTCGGTTCACTTCGAGGATATGGAGGAACAGCCGGGCGAGACCGACTATCACGGATTCTCTTATATGACGGCGCCAAGACATCTCGAACAGTTGCCCTGCTGGACGACATACACCAATAAGGAGGTGCACGACACGCTGCGAGCAGCCATCGCCGACTCCCCACTCTACAACGGACAGATAAAGTCGACCGGACCGCGCTACTGCCCGTCAATCGAGACGAAGCTCATGACCTTCCCCGACAAGAACCAGCATCCGCTGTTCCTGGAGCCGGAGGGCGAGGACACAAACGAGATGTACCTTAATGGCTTCTCGTCGTCGATGCCGATGGAGGTGCAGCTCGAGGCGCTGAAGAAGATACCGGCGTTCCGCGACATACGCGTCTACCGACCGGGCTACGCCATAGAGTACGACTACTTCGACCCTACGCAGCTGAAGCCGTCGTTGGAATCGAAGCTCGTCAGCGGATTGTTCTTCGCCGGACAGGTGAACGGAACGACGGGCTACGAGGAGGCGGGCGGACAAGGACTGATGGCGGGCGTGAACGCGGCGCTCTATTGCGGCGGCTCTGCCCCGTTCGTCCTGAAACGCGACGAGGCGTATATCGGCGTTCTCATCGACGATCTCACCACTAAGGGCGTTGACGAACCGTACCGTATGTTCACCTCGCGCGCCGAGTACCGCATTCTGCTGCGCCAGGACAACGCCGACGCTCGTCTTACGGAGAAAGCGTATGAATTGGGCATTGCTACGCGCGAACGCTACGACCACTGGCTGAAGAAGAAGACGGAGATAGAGCGCATCGTGCGCTACTGCGACCAGACGAACGTGAAACCGCGCGACATCAACGATGCACTCGAACGTTTCGGAACAACACCGATGCAGTTCGGCACCACAATAGCGAACCTTGTAGCACGACCGCAACTGAGCTTAGAGCAGCTTGCCTCGGCTATCCCTACCCTACAGGAGGCGCTGCAGACCAACGACGCACGACAGGCGGAGATAGTAGAAGCGGCGGAGATTCTGATAAAGTACAAGGGTTACATCGAACGCGAGCGACTCGTGGCTGAGAAAATGCACCGACTGGAGGACATACACATCAAGGGTCACTTCAACTACGCAGAGCTTCACGAGATTTCTACCGAAGGCAGACAGAAGCTAACTCGCATCAATCCCGAAACACTCGGACAGGCATCACGCATCCCTGGCGTCTCGCCCAGCGACATCAACGTGCTCTTGGTGCTAATGAAACGTTAGTTTCACGTGAAACTTTTGAATAAACAAACAACAATTAAATATCTGAAAATGAACAACAAACTATTACTTGACAATCTGCGTTGCATACCAGATTGGCCAAAGAAGGGAGTTAACTTCCGTGACGTCACTACTCTTTTCAAGAACAACGAGTGTCTGCAGGAAATCTGCGACGAGATGTACGATCTGTACAAGGACAAGGGCATCACCAAAATCGTAGGCATCGAGTCACGCGGCTTCGTTATGTCGTCTGCTCTCGCCCTGCGTCTCGGCGCTGGCGTTGTGCTCTGCCGCAAGCCGGGCAAGCTGCCCTGCGACACAGTACAGGAAAGCTACGCTAAGGAGTATGGCAAGGACACCATCGAGATTCACAAGGATGCTATCGGTGAAGACGACGTTATTTTGCTGCACGACGACCTCCTCGCCACAGGCGGAACCATGAAGGCTGCATGCAACCTCGTTAAGAAGTTCCACCCGAAGAAGGTTTACGCCAACTTCATCATCGAACTCGTTAACGAAGGACTCAACGGTCGCGACGGTTTCGACGAAGACATCGAGATAACATCGCTCATCAAGATTTAAATCCAAGGGATGCACTCTAAAGGGGGTGCAGCTGTCTCCGCTCGGCTTTGCCGCTTGCCAGAGCAAGAACTGCACCAACAAAACAAAAGGCACCTATTGCTCGGTTGACACCTATTGCTCGGTTGGTGCACTTATTGCTCGGTTGGTGCACTTATTGCTCGGTTGGTGCACTTGAGACAAGTGCACCCCCTTGAAAGCACTCTAAATTCTGTGAATTTTGAAATCCGTGGGAGGCAAAGACTTAGCAAACAATCCGTGGGAGGACACAAAAAACATTGAAAAGAATATGATAATATTAGTGATTTCGATAATTGCGCTCGGCATAATCGCAGCGCTGATCGCCAAGCTGAGCAAGCACGACGGCGAGGAGAAGATAACCGTGGTGGAGACTTGCGCCACATGCAACGGCACGAACGACAAGTGCGAGCAGGACTGCATGATGGAGGCTGCCACGAAGGACATCGTCTACTACGACGACGAGGAGCTCGACGTGTTCAAAGGACGCCCGTCAGACAGCTACACCGACGAGGAAGTGGAGCAGTTCAGCGAGGTGCTCTACACCATGCGACACGAGGAGATAGCCGACTGGTGCCGCAGTCTGACGCTGCGCGGAATCAGTCTGCCCGACCAGATAAAAGACGAAACATTCATGCTTATGGAGGGCTAAGGCAATAAAACGCCACAAACAGAGTTATTTATACGTGAAACTATTTAAGACAAGACATATTATCCCTATCCTTCTCGCAGCTGTATTGGTGGTTGCGACAGGATGTTCTACGCAGAAAAACACCGCGCGCACACGCTGGTGGCATTCGTTCAAGGCACGTTATAACACCTATTATAACGGCTCTCTGGCGTATATCGACGCCTCTCTGGAGAAAGAGGAGGGCAACAAAGACAACTTCACCGAGATTATACCGCTCTACACCGTGAGCAACAAGAGTAGCCGAGAGATAGGCAAGTCGAACTACGACCGCGCCATCGAGAAGTGTCAGAAGACCATCAAGCTGCACAGCATAAAGCGCCGACCGCAGTGGACGAAGCAGCGCAAGAAAACGGCGAAGGACCTGGAGTGGCTCTCGCGCCGCGAGTACAATCCGTTCCTCTGGAAGGCATGGATGCTCATGGGCCGTTCGCAGTTCTACAAGGGCGCGTTCGACGAGGCGGCGGCTACGTTCAACTACATGGGACGTCTCTACCAGACGCAGCCAGCCATCTACGCCAAGTCGAGAGCATGGCTCGCCAAGTGCTACATCGAGGAGGGATGGCTCTACGACGCCGAGGACGTGATACGCAACATGCAGCGCGACTCCATTCACTGGTCGGCGCGCAAGGAGTGGGACTACACCTACGCCGACTACTACGTGCACACGGGCGAGTACGAGAAAGCTATCCCCCACCTGCGTAACGTGATAAAGCACGAGATGCGACGCAAGCAGCGCGCACGCGAGTGGTTCCTCATGGGACAGATGCAGGCAGCACTGGGCAACAACGTGGAGGCTACGAAGGCATTCAAGCACGTGGTGAAGCTCAACCCGCCGTACGAACTGGAGTTCAACGCGCGCATCGCCATGACGGAGGTGATGTCTGCCGGTCAGTCGAAGAAGATGATTGGCAGACTGAAGCGCATGGCACGCTCGGACAAGAACAAGGACTATCTCGACCAGGTATACTACGCCATCGGCAACATCTATCTGGCGCAGAACGACTCCACACAGGCTATCATCGCCTACGAGCGCGGAGCGGCTAAGGCTACACGCTCGGGCATAGAGAAGGGCGTGCTGCTGCTGAAGTTGGGCGACATCTACTGGGACAAGGAGCGCTACAACGACGCGCAGCGCTGCTACGGTCAGGCTATCGGTATGCTCGACAAGGAGCGCAAGGACTACGAGGAGCTTGCAGCACGCTCGAAGATTCTGGACGACCTCGTGCCGTACACCGACGCCATACACCTGCAGGACTCGCTGCAGTCGCTCGCCAAGATGAGCGAGAGCGAACGCAACGCAGCCATCGACCGCACCATCGAGGCACTGAAGAAGAAGGAGAAGGAGGAGCGCCGACTACAGGCTGAGCAGAACGCACAAAACCAGCAGAACGGCGGCAACGACATGGCGCAGAACAACCAGTTCGGCAACAACACGGCGATGCAGAACCAGCAGAACCAGCGCAACGCACAGTGGTACTTCTACAACCAGATGGCGGTGAGCCAGGGTAAGGCGGCGTTCCAGAAGCAATGGGGCAAGCGCGAGAACGTAGACAACTGGCAGCGTGTGAACAAGACGGTGGTGGCGTTCCAGACCGACGAGCCCGAACTGACAGAAGAGCAGCAGGACTCAATAGCGCAGGCTGAAGCCGCAGCCGACTCGCTGGCGCTCGTGGCAGACAGCGCGCAGAACGATCCGCACAAGCGCGAGTATTATCTGGCGCAGATTCCGTTCACGGAAGAGCAGATGGCTGAGAGCAACGCCGTCATCGCCGACGGACTCTACAACTCGGGCGTGATCTTCAAGGACAAGCTCGACAACCTGCCGCTTAGCGAGAAGCAGTTGATGCGACTCATCGGCGGCTATCCGAACTTTGAAAAGATGGCAGAGGCTTACTATCACCTCTACCTGCTATATATGCGCAAGGGCGAGAAGCAGACCGCCGACTCGTACGTGGCACGACTGAAGCAGGAGTACCCCGAGAGCGAGTGGACAACGCTGCTCACCGACCCATACTTCGTGGAGAACGCGCGCCTCGGCGTACATCTCGAAGACTCGCTCTACGCTTCTACATACGACGCGTTCAAGGCGGCGCGCTACAAGGAGGTGAGCGCCAATGTGGCTGTTTCCGAACATCGATTCCCGTTGGGAGCCAACCGCGACAAGTTCCTCTTCATCGGCGGACTGGGCAAGCTGAACGACGGCGACTATGAGGGCTGCATCGAAGACCTGAACACGGTGGTGAAGAAGTATCCGCAAAGCCCCGTGGCAGAGATGGCAGGCATGATTGTGAAGGGCGTGAACGAGGGCAGACGTCTGCAAGGCGGCAAGTTCGACCTCGAGAACGTTTGGGAACGCCGTTCGCAGGTGCTCAACGAGGACGACTCGACGGCTGTGCGCGAGTTCTCTAACGACCGCAACGCCGCGTTCATATATATGATAGCTTACAAGCCCGACTCGATAGACGCCAACCGAATGTTGTTCGAGCTGGCACGCTACAACTTCACATCGTATATGGTGCGCAACTTCGACATAGAGATTGAGCAGGTAGACGGTCTGAACCGTATGCTCGTGAAGGGATTCCGCAACTACGACGAGGCGCTGCAGTACGCCCGCCAGTTGCAGAAGCAGAAGCTGCTGATGAAACTCGTGGGCAAGAGCCGACAGATCGTCATCAGCGACGTCAATCTGCCTATGCTCGGCAAGCAGTTCAGCTACGCCGACTACGCCAAGTTCTACGAGAAGAACTTCGCGCCGCTGAAGATAGCTTCGGAGGATCTGCTGGAGATACCAGAGATGACCGTGACCGAGCCTGACGAGAGCGAGACGAAGAAGCCGCTGGACGACTTCGACGAGGAGCTGAACAGCAACCAGAACTCTACGAACACCTTCTTCGAGGAAGAACCGCAGCCGGCAGAGAAGCAGGCTACGGAGAGCGGCGTCGTGAACATTGAGGACGAACAGCCGACGGAGTCGACTACCGAAACCGTAATTGAGGAAGAACCCACAACGACTGTTATTAAGGAAGAACCCACAACGACTGTTGTTGAGGAGGAACCTGCAACAACGGTTATTGAGGAGCCGAAGCCTGCAGTTAAGGAGCAACCGAAGCCTGTGGTTAAAGAAGAGCCGAAGCCCGTGATGAAGGAGCAACCGAAACCAGTGGTGAAGGAAGAACCGAAGCAGCTGGAGGACGAGTTCTACTTCGGCGAGGACCCGCAGCCTCAGCAGAGCACATCGAAGAAGCAGGGCAGCAAGACCCAGAAAGACAACTTCGACGACGACGAGTATTACGACCTCGACGGTTTTTAACTAAAACAGAAAGAGCATTATGAGCAACGGATATTTACTGTGGGTTGACGACGAGATAGAACTCTTGCGCGCCCATATCATCTTCCTGCAGAACAAAGGATACGAGGTGGTGACCGTTAGCAACGGCACCGACGCCATCGAAGAATGTAAGCAGCACAAGTTCGACCTGGTGCTGCTCGACGAGATGATGCCCGGTATAAGCGGACTCGAAACGCTGCAGCAGATAAAGGAGCTCTCGCCTGCCACGCCTATCGTGATGGTGACGAAAAGCGAGGAGGAGAACATCATGGACCAGGCTATCGGCTCGAAGATAGCCGACTACCTGATAAAGCCCGTAAACCCGAACCAGATTCTGCTGACGCTGAAGAAGAACATTCACCGCAAGCAGATTGTGTCGGAAGTGACACAGACGGGCTATCAGCAGAACTTCCAGGACATCTCGATGCAGATAATGAACTGCGAGACGATAGACGACTGGAAGGATGTGTATCGAAGGTTGGTGCATTGGGAGCTGGAGCTGAGCTCTACGGACAGCAACATGACCGAGATGCTGCAGATGCAGAAGGAGGAGGCGAACAACGGTTTCGCCAAGTTCATAAAGAAGCACTACATGTCGTGGGTGGCGCCTGGCGTTACGGAGCGTCCGCTGATGAGCCCCGACATAATAAAGCGCAAGGTGTTCCCCGCAATAAGCGAGGGCGAGAAGGTGTTCCTCATCGTGATAGACAACTTCCGCTACGACCAGTGGCGCGTGCTCTCGAAGGAGATAGGCAACATGTTCGACATCGAGGAGGATATGTACACCAGCATTCTGCCGACGGCTACGCAGTACGCCCGCAACGCCATCTTCTCGGGTCTGATGCCCGAGCAGATTGAGAAGATGTTCCCCGAACTGTGGGTGGACGAGGACGAGGACGAGGGCAAGAACCTCAACGAGGAGCCGCTCATACGCACGCAGATAGAGCGCTACCGACGCCACGACTCGTTCTCTTACCATAAGATTAACGACTCGACTGGCGCCGACAAACTGCTGGCGCGCCTCAACGAACTGACGAAGAACGACCTGAACGTGATTGTCGTGAACTTCATCGACATGCTGTCGCACGCAAGAACCGAATCGAAGATGGTGCGCGAGCTTGCCAACAACGAGTCGGCATACCGTTCGATAACGCTCTCGTGGTTCCGCCATTCGGTTATGGCAGACTTGCTCAACGCGCTCTCGCAAATCGACTGCAAGATTATCATCACCACCGACCACGGCAGTATACGTGCATCGAAGCCGGTGAAGATAGTAGGCGACCGCAACACCAACACTAATCTGCGCTACAAGCTGGGCAAGAACCTCAGCTGCCAGTCGAAGGAAGTGTTCGTGATAAAGAACCCGCACGAGGCGCAGTTGCCAGCGCCGAACATCAGTACGTCGTACATGTTCGCCACCGGCAGCACGTTCTTCGCCTACCCCAACAACTACAACTACTACGTGTCGTACTACAAAGACACGTTCCAGCATGGCGGCATTTCGCTCGAAGAGATGCTCATACCGCTGATAACACTAAAAGGAAGAAAATAGAAAACCGGCTGCCAACAGCCGATTACATAAAAAGAAAAACTATGGAAATAAGAATCAACTCTCTGGCAGACATCAACGAGGCTGCCAAGACATTTGTCGAGAACATGGGCGACGGCAAGGTGTTCGCCTTCTACGGCAAGATGGGTGCAGGCAAGACTACGTTCGTGAAGGCTGTCTGCGAGTGTCTGGGCGTGGAGGATGTAATCACATCTCCGACGTTCGCCATCGTGAACGAGTATACTTCCGCCACAACCGGCGATGCGATATACCACTTCGACTTCTACCGCATAAAGAAGCTCGAAGAGGTATACGACATGGGCTACGAGGACTACTTCTACGGTGGTTCGCTGTGCTTCCTCGAGTGGCCCGAGCTGATAGAGGACCTGCTGCCTGAGGACGCAACGAAGGTTACTATCGAAGAGACCGAGGACGGTTCGCGCGTGGTGAAGTTCTAAGTGGTGAAGTTCTAAACTACTTGAATGCGACGCGATAGGTGCAGCCGTTCTTCCAGTTGCTGCATCCGTAAGCCGTCTTACCTTTAATGATAGTACCCTTGCCGCAAACGGGGCAAGTAGTGCCGATAATGCTGTCGTCTGCCGACGGCTCGCTTGTTGCGGGCTGCGGTGAGGCGGCAGCATTTTTTGTTGATGCAGTCGACGACGTTGCAGCAGACTTTGCTGCGGTTTTCTTCGGCGCTGCAGTCTTTTTCTTTTTCGCCTTCTTCAGATCCTCATCGGTAGTGATGGTGACACGGCGGTTGCTGTTGTCGCGCAGCACGTCGTAGACAATCTCCGTAACCTGCTGCTTCAGCTCGTTGATGAAGTCGGCAGCCTCGTACTTCTTGTGTTCTATGTCGCGCAGTTTCTTCTCCCAGATGCCGGTAAGCTCGCAACTCTTTAGCAGTTCTTCGTGAATGATGTCGATAAGCTCTATGCCAGTAGCCGTAGCGATGAGGTTCTTGCGCTCGCGGCGAATGTAGTGGCGCTTGAAGAGCGTCTCGATGATGCCGGCACGCGAAGACGGACGACCGATGCCGTTCTCCTTCAGCGCAGCACGCAGCGTCTCGTCGTCGACAAACTTGCCGGCGGTCTCCATGGCACGCAGCAGCGTAGCCTCGGTGTAATACTTAGGCGGCGTGGTCCACTTCTCGGTGAGCGTAGGCGTGTGCGGTCCGCTCTCGCCCTTTACGAATGTGGGCAGAGTGCGCTCCTCGTCGCGTTTGTCATCGTCTTCGGACGATGACGGTTGTGGGTTGTTAGGTTGAGGAGTTGAGGTTTGCTGTTGAGCGTAGATGGTGCGCCAGCCCGGCTCCAGTATCTCCTTTCCGCTCACCTTAAACTCCACATCCTCCACCTTTCCGAGCACGGTAGTGGTAGAGAACTTGCAGTCGGGATAGAACACGGCGATGAAGCGGCGCGCAATGAGGTCGTAGACGTTGCGCTCTATGTCGCTGAGCGCCGACGCAGGCACACCGGTAGGAATGATGGCGTGGTGGTCGGTGACTTTCGACGTGTCGAAAACACGCTTCGACTTGGGCAACTTCTTGCCGGCAAGCGGCTGTATATACTGCTCGTAGCCACGCATACCGGTGAGTATGCCGGCACACTTCGGGTAAATGTCGTCGCTAAGAAACTGCGTGTCGACACGCGGATAGGTAGTGAGCTTGCGTTCGTAGAGCGACTGTATGAGGTTGAGCGTCGTCTCGGCGCTGTAAGAGAACTTGCGGTTGCACTCCACCTGCAACGAGGTGAGGTCGAAGAGACGCGGAGGCGCCTCGTTGCCGTTCTTCTTCGAGACGCTCGTCACCTCGAACGGCTTGTCGGCGATGGTGGCGAACGCCTGCTCGCCCTCCTCCTTTGTCGTGAACTTGCCCTTTGTGGCTGTGAAGAGCGTGTCGCGGTATATCGTGGACAGCACCCAATAGGGTTCAGGCTCAAACGAGTCGATCTCCTTCTGTCGGTTGACGATAAGCGCGAGTGTAGGCGTCTGTACACGACCGATGCTGAGCACCTGTCGGTTCTGTCCGTACTTGAGAGTGTAAAGACGCGTGGCGTTCATGCCCAAGAGCCAGTCGCCAATGGCACGGCTCAGTCCGGCAACGTACAGCGGCTGATACTCGCTCTGGTCTTTCAGAGAATTGAAGCCCTCGCGGATAGCCTCGTCGGTCATCGACGATATCCAAAGACGCTTGACGGGGCACTTAGCCTGAGCCTTCTGCATCACCCAACGCTGTATCAGCTCACCCTCCTGGCCGGCGTCACCGCAGTTGACGATGCAGTCGGCAGCCTGCATGAGGCGCTCGATGACGCTGAACTGGCGCTTGATGCCGTCGTCGTCGATGAGCTTGATGCCGAAGCGCGGCGGAATCATCGGCAACGCCGAGAGACTCCAGTGCTTCCAGTTCTCGGTGTAGTCGTTGGGCTCTTTCAGCGTGCAGAGATGTCCGAAGGTCCACGTCACTTGAAAGCCATTACCCTCCATGTATCCGTTGTGAGAGGTGGTGGCACCCAATATGCGGGCTATATCCTTGGCTACGCTTGGTTTCTCGGCTATGCAGACTATCATTTTGTTCTTCTAAGTTTAAAAATTTAAATTCGGAGTGCAAAGGTACTTAAAAATATTGAGATAGGTGTTTTATGCTTTTCTTTTAGAG
>ERZ1032310.259-NODE-259-length-10874-cov-12.582586_pt1 | contig 10874 bp, 10 predicted proteins | sample MGYA00516697_ERZ1032310 | MGnify/ENA primary metagenome ERZ1032310 (study PRJEB33719, sample SAMN04261360) | wastewater metagenome | biome: periurban shantytown; feature: human; material: feces | host: Homo sapiens | place: Peru: Lima | collected 2012-01-15 ... | reverse complement strand
CGTCCGGGTCGCCGTCCTCGCCCTGCTCAGCACGGGCAAGCAGGCGCTTCAGATCATCGGGCATACCGGCGTCGCCGGCCTCGCCCACACCCTCATTGTTGTTGATATCGTCTGCCACGTTACCTCCTCTTAAGCATCAAGGAAACGCGCGTCATGCGCATGTTTTTCAATGTACTCGCGGCGATAGCCGACCTCGGAACCCATCAGCTCGCGAACGGCGCGGTCCGCCACCACGGCGTCCTCGATCGACACGCGCTGCAGGATGCGGGTCTTGGGGTCCATCGTCGTCGAGGCAAGCTGCTTGGGGTCCATCTCGCCCAGGCCCTTGTAGCGCTGGACGGTATAGCCCTTGCGCTTTTTGGTGATCTTGCCGTCCTTGGCTTTGCCGTCCTCGTCGTTATCGTCGGGGTTCAGGCCCAGGCTCTGGATGGTGTCGCGCAGGATCTCGTCTTCGGGCTGGCGGCCGTTGGGATACACGTAGTGGATCTTGTTGCGCACCTTAATGCCAAAGATGGGCGGGCAGGCAACATAGACGTAGCCGGCATCGATCAGCGGACGCATGTACTTGTAGAAGAACGTCAGCAGCAGGATGCGGATATGCGCACCGTCGACGTCTGCATCGGTCATGATGATGATCTTGTGGTAGCGCGCCTTGGTGATATCGAAGTCGCCGCCGTCGCCGGCGCTCGTCGTGACGCCACAGCCGATCGCGGTAATCAGCGACTGGATGGTATCACTCGAGAACGCGCGGTGGTCACCAACGCGTTCGACGTTCAAAATCTTGCCGCGCAGGGGCAGAATCGCCTGGATGTCTCGGCGACGGCCGTCCTTGGCCGAACCGCCTGCCGAGTCGCCCTCTACGATGAAGAGCTCGGTCAGCTCGGCATCGCGCACCGAGCAGTCGGCGAGCTTACCGGGCAGGGACGCCGTCTCGAGCAGGCTCTTGCGACGCGTCGCCTCGCGCGCCTTGCGGGCGGCGTTGCGGGCCTTGCAGGCTTGCTGGGCCTTCTTGACGATCTCGCGGGCGGGCTTAGGATGCTCCTCGAGGTAGTCGGCGAGACCGTCGGTCACGATCTTGAGCGTCAGCGCGCGCATATAGGAGCTGCCGAGCTTTGCCTTGGTCTGGCCCTCAAACTGCGGGTCGGGCAGCTTGACCGAGATAACGGCCGAAAGGCCCTCGCGCACATCGTCGCCGGTCAGGTTGGCGTCTTTTTCCTTGAGCAGGTTCTGCTTGCGCGCGTAATCGTTGATTACGCGGGTGAGCGCGGTGCGGAAGCCCTCAAGGTGCATGCCGCCCTCGGGGGTGTAGATGTCGTTGGCAAACGACATGACGTTCTCGCCGTAACCGCTATTCCACTGCAGGGAAACCTCGACCTCGCCCATCTTGGCCACAGGCGCGTCCGGGTCCGATTTGCCCTCGATGTAGATGGGCTCCTTAAAGGCCTCGGGGACGTCCTTGCCCTCGTTGAGGAACTTGACGAAGTCGATGATGCCGCCCTCGTAGCAAAACTCCTCCACATGGGGAGTCGCCTCGCGCTCGTCGGTCAGCACGATTTTGAGGTTCTTATTGAGGAACGCCGTCTCCTGCAGACGGTTGTGCAGCGTATCGAAATCATAGATGCAGGTCTCGAAGATCTCGTCGTCGGGCCAGAAGGTGACGGTGGTACCCGTCGAATCCGAGGTGCCCACGACCTCCATCTTCTTGACGGTCTTGCCGCGCGAGAACTCCATCTCGTAGGTGTTGCCATCGCGACGAACCTGAACGACCACGCGCTTGGACAGTGCGTTGACGACGGAGATGCCAACGCCGTGCAGGCCGCCCGAGACCTTATAGGCCGAGTTATCGAACTTACCGCCGGCGTGCAGGATCGTCATGACGACCTCGAGCGTCGGGATCTTTTTAACAGGGTGTTCGTCGACGGGGATGCCACGCCCGTTGTCGACGACCGTGATGGAGTTGTCGGCGTGGACCGTCACCTGGATCTCGGTGCAGAAACCGGCCATGGCCTCGTCGACGGAGTTGTCAACGATCTCCCACACCAGGTGATGCAGACCGCTGGCGCTCGTCGAGCCGATATACATGCCCGGGCGCTTACGAACGGCCTCGAGACCTTCGAGAATCTTAATCTCGCCGCCATCGTAATCGTTTTCGTTTGCCACACGTCCTCCTTCAGTCAAGAAAATGTGTACAGCCTTACTAGTTTATCGTAAAAAAATACCCTCGGGAACGAGGGTATTTGGCTCTACAAGGCCACCAGATGCGATTTAAGGCTCTTTTTTGCTTTGCACGCCCTTGCCCCACTCGGCGCTGGCTCTCATGGCATTCTCGAGGGCCTCGCGCAGTTTTTGGTCTTCGATGGGCGCCACTTGGCGCTCAATCTCGGTGCGCTCGGCCTCGCTGAGGTCGGCGTGCGGAGCCGGCGGGCGCTCGATCGTCGCCGGGCGTAGGCGCTCCTTGGCGGCGGGCGGCGTGTGACCGGGCGCGGTGGTTTTGAACACCAAGCCGTCCACATGCGCACCGGCGCGCTCCATGCGCGCGCGGATGATCTCGCGCAACAGCGTCATTTCCTGCGTCCACGAGGGCGAATCGAGATATACCAGCAGCTCATTGGACTCGGGCAGGTAGCGCAGCCCCGTCACATGCCGTCCCTCGCGCGTGCCCGAGCACACCGCGTTCCACGCGCGATAGACCGCGCGCGACTCCTCGGCAGCCTCCATCTGCGCGCGGCGCTCAGGCGTTGCAGCCGCTAGGATGCGCTGGCGCTCTGCGTTCAAAAAGCCACTGAAGGCGACCGTCTCGCTCTCGCGCTCGTAATTAGCACGTCTCACCCATGCTCACCACCTTGGCTCGATCAAGCAGGTCATCGGTAAAATATCCCAGGTTGGTCGTGGTTATGACCGTCTGGATATCATCGCCGATCAACCGCAGGAAAGCGCCGCGACGCTCGCCGTCGAGCTCGCTCATCACGTCGTCCAAAAGCAGCAGTGGGGCGGTGCCCAGAACATCGCGAACCACGGCCACCTCGGCCACCTTCCAGGACAGTACCAACGTTCGCTGCTGACCTTGGCTGGCAAATGAACGGGCGGAGCGACCCGCCACGGTAAACTCAATCTCATCGCGATGCGGTCCCACCAACGTCACGCCGCGGCGAATTTCCTCGTCGGCGTGCTCATCAAGGGCAGCCAGCATGCGCTCGTACGCCCAGCCCTTCAGCTCTTCGCGATCATCGACCTGGGGCAAATCCCCCAGCGTGGACGTATAGGTCACGTTGGCAGCCTCACCGGATGCCACTTGCCCGTAGGCAGTGTGCACATGGCCCGCCAGCCGGTCGAGCAGAGCCAACCGGTGCACAAGCAGGGCCGAGCCCGCGCGGGCAATCGAATCGTTCCACGCGCCGAGCATCTCGCGGCAGCACCAGGTCTCCTTGAGCAAGGCGTTACGCTGGGTCACACAGCGTCCATAGGTGCTCGCAAGATCGGCATAGCGTGCGCTCAGTTGCATGCCAAAGTCATCGAGGGCGGCGCGGCGCACACTGGCGCCTCGCTTAACCATGTCCAGATGGTCGGGGCAAAACAGCACGCTCGGCAGAACCCCGCGCACACCGGCGGCAGAACATCTCTTGCCGTTGCGGCTAAACGAGCGCTTACCGTCCCCCGCGCTCAATCCCATATCAAGCACGCGGCCGTCGCCCTCGAGCCTCAGCTCGACCTTGCACGAGCCCACGCCGTCATGGACGAGCTCGGCTGCGGTCGGATGCCTAAACGAGGCGCCGCTCGTCAGCAGCTGCAGCGCCTCTATGAGATTGGTCTTTCCCGCTGCGTTGGGTCCCGCAAGTATCGTCACGCCCTCGTCCAGGGCAAGGCGATAGCTATCGAAGCTGCGGTAGTGCGCGACGGAAAGATCGCGGGCGAACATGGTCATGGGGCGGTTGCTAGATGCGGACCGGCATGACCAGGTACAGGTAGTTGATCTTGTCGTAGGACTTGAAGATGCCCGCCTGCGAGTAGCTCTTGAGCTCCAGCGTGATCTCCTTCTCCTTGGACAGGGCATTGAGGCAGCCGAAGATGTAGTGGTAGTTGAAGGCGATGGTGCCCGACTCGCCCTCGGCCTCGACATCGATCGTCTCCTGCGCAAGGTCCTGGTCATTGGAAATGGAGGACAGGCCCATCTGCCCGTTCTCGACATCGATCTCGAACTTGACGGCGGGGTTGGCGCTCGCGATAACGGCCACGCGTTTGAGGGCGGCGTTAAAGGCGGCGACGTCGATCTCGACGCTCGTCACGCACGAATCGGGGATGAGCTGCTTGTAGTTGGGGTACACGCCCTCGATGCGGCGAGACACGTAGGTGGTGTTGCCGGCCTCAAAGACAACCTGGGTGTCAGTAGCCCCGATCATGATGGTCGCCTGGCTGGCCATGATGTTCAGCGCGTCGTTAAAGGCATCGGCCGGAACGTTGAGCTCAAAGGAGCCCTCGAGGGTCGAGGTCTCGACCTGCGTATCGCACACGGCCAAGCGGAAGGAATCGGTCGCCACCAGGCGCACGGTGTTGTTCTCGACCTTCATGTGCACGCCGCCTAGGATGGGGCGGGCCTTGTCGGTCGAGGTGACGCGCCACACGCGGCCGACCATTTCGGACAAGATATCGGTCGGCAGCTCCACGGCACTCTCGATGGCATAGGCCGGAAACTCGGGGAAGTCATTGGCATCGAGCGTGTTCAGGCGGAACGAGCTCTTCTCGCAACCAATCAGCACCTGGCGCTCGGACAGCTCAAAGGTGACCGGGGCATCGGGGAGGGTCTTGGTGATATTGGAGAGCATCTTACAGGGGATAACCATCTCGCCCTCTTCTTCGACATGCGCCGCGATGCGATGACGGATCGAGATGGTGTAGTTAGAGGTCTGGAATTCCAAGATGCCGTCTTGCGCCTTGACGAGCACGCCCGACAGGATGGGAAGGGTGGATGCCGAAGCGACACCCTTCATAACGACGCCGATGGCTTGTGTAAGCGAGCTCTGGCTGACGGTGAACTTCATCTTTTAATACCTTTCTATAGATATAAATATCTTAATAATAGTAATAGCACTGACGAAACTGTTGATTACTCCCAAAGACGCAGGTCAGACCCAGAAAGAGAATCGACAGCAACCTGTGTGCAACGGGGGTGGTTTTCCACGTTCAAAACCTGCGCAAAACTTTTCATCACCGCGGGCTGGGTTTTAGACACCTTATGCCCGTGGTTTCGACAAGTTTTCAACAGGTGTCTCTATTTCCCTACGAGCGCAGTGTAATTTTATCGCGCAGCGACTTGAGGTCTTCGGTGACGGTGCGGTCTTCCTGGATCATCTTCTGGACTTTTTTGTAGCTTGTGCTGACGGTCGAGTGGTTGCGGTTGCCAAATTCGGCGCCCACCGCCGTGGTCGTCATCTCGCACATCTCGATGGCCAGGTAGATAGCGATATGGCGTGCTTTGGCGATATTGGCGTTGCGACGCGGGCCGATGAGTTCCTCGTGCGTCACGCCGTACTGCTCTTCGATGACGGACTGAACCGTCTGGACGCTGATCTTTTTGGCCGATGTGTCGAAGTACTGGCTGGCGATGGCGTCGATATCGTCAAAGGTGAGTTCCCCGCCCTCGCGCTCGCGGTCGCCCGCCTCGCCGGCGCAGCGCTCGCAAAAGCTCTCGAGTTCGCGGATGTTGGTGCCCGAGACCTCGGCCATGTGTTTAAAGTGCTCGTCGGTCAGGTGCCCGCCGTCGCCCCCATAGGCCGCCAGCAGCGAGTCGTCGCCTGCCTCGGGAGCGGCGACGATGGTGTTCTCGTAATAGCGCTGCAAGATCTTGTATTTCATCTCGTAGCTGGGCTCTGCGACCAGGCAGAGCATGCCGGCGTTGAAGCGGCTGGTCAGACGCTCGTCCATGCTCAGGTCCTTGGGGGCGCGGTCTGCCGCGATGACGACCTTCTTGTTGTTGCGGATGAACTCGTCCATGAGCTGGAAAAAGTAGTCCACGCTCGCGCGCTTGCCGATGATGTTTTGGATGTCATCGATGATGAGCACGTCCACGCCGTGGTACGCCTGCATGATGGGGGCGTTGCTCTTCTTTTGGCGGTCGAACTCGGTCATCAGGTCGTCCAGATATGCCTGGGAGTTGGCATACTTGACCTTGATCTCGGGCGACTTCTCGGCGAGCTCGTTTTTGATGGCAAGCAGCAGGTGCGTCTTGCCCAGGCCCGATTTGCCGTAGATGAACAGTGATGTGCACGTGCCGCGCTCGTCCGCGAGGGCGGCAAACTTGAGTGCCGAGCGATAGGCATGGCTGTTCTCGGGGCCGTAGACAAAGTTCTCAAAGGTAAATTTTGAGTTCGCGGCGAGCGGGGCTCCATCCGTATTCTGCTCGGCCGGCACGGTCGGTGCTGGCATGGGTGAAGTGGGGGTCGCAGCTTGCGTGGGTTTAGTCGGCGCTCCGCCCTTCATCTGGTTCATCATGCGACGAAAATCATCGGCCGAGAGCGTGTTCTTGATTGCAATGCCCGAATCAGCGCCCGCCGCTGCGTCGTGAGCGATGGGCATGTGCGTGACGGGTGCGTTCGTTGACGTCGCCGCCGCGGTCGGCAATGGTGCCATGGTTTCACGGGAAACATCACCGTGCTGGTGCTCGATTGTCGGCACGTCGCCTGCGGAGGCCGACACCGCCGGGGAAGCAGCGGGAGCCGCGGCGGCCGCCGTCGCGGCAGCGGATTCCGTCGCGGCGCCTTGCGGTGCCACGATGTCGAGCGCAATCGGTGCAAAGGCGATTTCTTCCAGATAGGCCTCAATAGTCGGCTGATGCTTTTTGAGCTGCGCGATGGCAAAGCGCGAGGGGGCCTCGATCGTGAGCGTATCTTCGGTCAGGCTTATGGCGCGCGATTGCCCCAGCATGTTGATGAGGCGTGCATCTTGGCCGTCGCGCTGACAAAAGGCGATGGCATCCCCCAGGATGATGCTTGCTTCCTCGTCCACTGTCTCTCCCGTTCTTTAGCTCTGAGCTCGCACGCGAGCGGCGCCGAGTTCGGTCAGATGGTATTTCTGGCCATGCTTGATGACCAAGCCGGCCTGCGCCAAGTCATTGAGCGTGCGTGACCAAGTGGGGGCCGAGTTTCCAAACGCCCTCGCCAGATCGGTTGCACCGCACGCTTGATTTTGCGCCAGATAGCCTAGCGCGGCGTTGCCGCGATCGCTTACGAACACGTCCGGTTGTGGCTGCGCATACTGATTTGCTGCATTAGGATACATCATTTGAGCTGCTGGTTGTTGAGAACTCTGCATCGGCGGCATTTGCTGTTGAAAACTTTGAGGCCACTGTTGGTAAGGCTGCGGAGGCATCTGCTGGGCCCAGGGGTTGTACTGCTGCTGCGGCATCTGCTGGTACGGCTGCTGATATCCCTGCTGGTACTGCTGCGGGAACTGCTGGCCATACCCCAGTGGCGGCATCTGCTGATATGGATATCCCTGTTGGTACGGCTGATAGCCCATTTGCTGGCCACCCGGTGCCCCCGTCGCCTGCTGCATTGCTGCTGCATCCTGATCCGCCAGCGGCATGGTCTCTGGCATGTTTGGCAGCATCGACATCGATGTCGCCTGGGGCTCTTGTGTAGGAAGCATTCCGGGCTGCTGCATCTGTCCCACGGGGGGCTGCATCTGCTGCGTTGCCATGGGCTGCTGCGCAAAAGCTCCCGGCAGGGGATATGTGGGCTGTTCCGTCTCGGGCCGCACGGCAGCGCCGCGTCCGCCGGCACGCTCGATTTCCTGCACGCGTTTAGGGTTCAGGCTTACCGTAACCACGGTGCCGTTGCCCATGTTGTCCTCGATGGATACGGCACCGCCGGCGTTTTCCAAATACTCCTGCACCATGGGAAACCCCGCTCCGGTTCCACGGATATAGCGCTTCATCTTGCTGTTTGCGCTGGTAACGCCAAAGTCGAAAGCACGTTCCTTGTCGTCGATGCCGGGTCCTTGGTCAGCAAAGCGGATGGTGTCTCCGCCGTCCAGAATCGAGATGATGGGCTCGGCAAAGTGCGCGTGGATAAAGTTTTCGACAATCTCGCGGATGACCATGAGCGAGATATGGCCACCTTGTTCTTTCATGCACTGGTAGACGGTGTTGGTCGTCTCTTCCAAATACGTGCGGACATCTTGCGGATCAATGACGATCACACGCGGTGTCGACAGCATGTCGTCATAGACGGCGATGCGTGCGGCGTACATGGCTTTTGGCGCCTGCGCGGTTGTCTGCTCGCCTTCCTCACGCTCTTCGCGCATGCCGGTGATGTGCTCGTTGTCGGGTGCCGGGTCTCCGGAATCGACCATGGTGTAAAAGTCGTCAGACATGCCGCTCGCAATCTTCCAAAAGGTTTCGAACAAATAGTAGCTCACCGTGCAATGTTTCTCATCTTTCGACAAACTTTCAAAACCTGTTGAAAACTTTGGAAAACCGACGAAAAGTTCTCAACATTGCCAACATGACCTGTTGAAAACTCGATGAAATATCGTGAAAAGTTGCCATGCACCGCTAAATCGAGCTTGGCTTATGGGGGAACCGTGTGAACTGCGCAACCTTTTACCTTTGATTTCTTGACATTTGAACATTGATTTCCCTACAATCTTCAAGCTCACGTGTCTATATCTGCGTCCGCGTCCCCGCGGACACTCGAAATGCAGCAGGAGGAACTTAAGATGAAGCGTACGTATCAGCCTAATAAGCGTAAGCGTGCCAAGACCCATGGCTTCCGTGCCCGTATGGCCACTAAGGGTGGTCGTGCCGTGCTCGCCCGTCGTCGCGCCAAGGGCCGCAAGCGTCTCACTGTCTAGCAGCGATACACACATCTCGCATGAAGACTATTAAGTCTCGGCAAGATTTCGAGCATGTGTTCAGTCAGGGGCGTCGTTTCAATCACCCTCTGATTCGAATGACCATATGTGAATCGGTTGGCGAAGGCGACTCCGGAAGGGTCGCCTTCGTTGGTGCTAAGCGACTCGGTTGTGCCGTCGTGCGCAACCGATCTAAGCGTGTGATGCGCGAGGCCGCCCGCAGCTGCGGATTTCCCGTTGCGGGTTATGACATCATCTTGTTTGCAACTCCCAAGACGAGGGTTTCCTCGCCGCAGGAGATGGACAAGGCGTTGCGTTCGCTTATGAAGCGCGCCGGCGTTGCCGGGGAGGAGCGATGAGCAATCACGTTTTGCGACGTGTTGCCATCGCTCCTATTCGCATATATCAACAGGTTATTTCGCCCTTATTGCCTGACGCCTGCATTTATTACCCAACGTGCTCGCAATACGCCGTCCAGGCGATTGAGAAGCACGGTGTTTTGAGAGGCTGCTGGCTTGCCGTGAGGCGCATCGCTCGCTGCAATCCCCTGCACGTCGGCGGTTATGACCCTGTGCCCTAGCGGGCACTCGCTATCGGAGGAAAACTTACATGTGGGATTGGATCGTTAACATCCTTTTCGAGCTGCTCAAGCTCATCCAGACCTTTGCGGTCGACTGGGGCCTGTCCATCATCATCCTGGTGGTCATCATCCGTCTGCTGCTGACGCCGCTCATGCTCAAGTCGACCAAGTCGACGGCTCGCATGCAGGTGCTGCAGCCCAAGATGCTCGAGATCCAGGAGCGCTATGCCGACGATCCCCAGCGTCAGGCCGAGGAGATGCAGAAGTTCTACAGCGAGAACAAGTTCAACCCCATGGCTGGTTGTCTGCCGCTGTTGATCCAGATGCCTGTCCTGTTCGCCCTATTTACGCTGCTGCGCAACCTTCCGAACTACTTTAACGACGGCACGTTCTCGTTCTTCAACATCCTGCCCGATCTGACCACCACGCCGAGCGCCTCTTTTGCCGACGGCTTTATGGTTGCACTGCCTGCGCTGGTCTGCCTGATCCTGTTTGCTGTCCTGACCCTGATTCCGCAGCTCTATATGTCGCGCAATCAGACTGGCCAGCAGGCCCAGAGCATGCGTATGATGGCTGTTGTCATGACCGTCATGATGCTTTGGATGGGTTGGAGCCTGCCCGTCGGCGTTCTGCTGTACTATGACGTGTCCTCTGCCTGGCAGGTTATCCAGCAGATCTTCGTGACGCAGAAGGTTATCGAGAAGGCCAAGGCCGATGAGGAGGAGCGCCTCAAGAACGCTCCGCTGCAGGTCGAGGTTACCCGTCGCGAGAAGAAGCCGCGCCCGCATAAGAAGAAGTAGTCGGGATATCAATCTTATTTAGGTACCTAACTTTTGGAGTACGTTATGTCTGAAGAGATCATCGAGGATATGCTTGAGGAGGTTGCCCCGCAGGTCGCGGGCGATTATCCCGAGATTGCACAGCGCTACAAGGCTGGTGAAGAGCTGACCGACGAGGAGCTCGACACCATTGCCGATGTTGCGATTTCCATCCTGCGTTCCATCCTTTCGCACTTCGATGCCGCCAACTCTCCTATCGATGAGTATGAAGGCGACGAGGGTGAGTTGATTCTGGATGTAACTGCTCCTGATCTTGCTGTTCTTATTGGTCGCCATGGACGTACGCTTGATGCCCTTCAGGTTATGTTCTCTCTGCTGGTAAGCCGTAAGCTCGGCTTTAGGTATCCGGTTGTCGTCGACGTTGAGGGCTACAAGAGTCGCCGTCAGGACAAGGTCGCCGCTATGGCTCAGTCTGCTGCCGAGCGTGCTATCCGTACTCATAAGAGTGTTTCGCTTCCGCCCATGAATGCCTATGAGCGCCGACTGGTTCACATTGCACTTCGTGGCAATGATGCCGTCGATACTCATTCTGAGGGTTCTGACCCTGATCGCCATGTGGTGATTGTTGCTCGATAATCTACTCGAGCTTATGCTAAGGGGACGTGGTT
>ERZ1032310.249-NODE-249-length-11116-cov-8.414067_pt1 | contig 11116 bp, 15 predicted proteins | sample MGYA00516697_ERZ1032310 | MGnify/ENA primary metagenome ERZ1032310 (study PRJEB33719, sample SAMN04261360) | wastewater metagenome | biome: periurban shantytown; feature: human; material: feces | host: Homo sapiens | place: Peru: Lima | collected 2012-01-15 ... | reverse complement strand
TCTGTTGGTCAGCAAACTTGTAGACGCATACGCTGTGTATGATTCTATGTTACAAGTGAATGCTAACGCAGAGACGATTTCTTACGCTACGAATGACGAAGGTCCTCGTAAGTATGACAATGTCGTTCACCCCGCATTTACCGTCCCGAAGTCTCTTTCCATTGACGCTGACGGCAAGCTGATTTTTTAAGAGGTAATTGTATGGCAAAGTGGATAACAGACCGCACACAGGCGGATGTTGACCGCGTAAAAGAGCTAACAGCCAAAGCCAGAACCGGCACATGGACAACGGCTGAACAGCAGGAATGGGCCTCCGGTATGAAAGGAGCGCTTAGTTACACTGACTATGCACGAATCGAACAGGGAATGAAAGAGCTTGCTGACATTGTCGGAGTGAAACTTCCTATCGACCCGATTTCGGTCGTGACGGTGCTCAATACTTCCGGAGAAATCCCCGCGTGGGACACTTATCCCTCCAAGTCCGAGTTCTTCATGCCATTGACTGCTAAGAAAGCGGGCCTGCTGCTCCGCTCGCTGGAATTCCGCGTCAAGGGCTATATGCCGGGCAAAATGCGCACCGTCCTGCGCAAGTATGGCACCGAGACAGCGCTGGTAGACAAGTCCATCGACCTTGTCAAAGGCTATAACGATGTAGTGCTGGACATGGGCAGCATCGTGCTGGAAAAAGGCGTCGAATACCAGCTCTATTTCGCCGCAGCTAACAAATTCTACCCGCCCTCTGTCGAGCCATCTTGGGTCGTAGCAAACGACTACATCGACATTGCACATGGTAGCGCTTACTATGGCGATGACACCAAAATGATTTTTTCTGGAACAATCACTTTCACCGGAACGTCTACTCCCGAATGGGGTCCTAACAGCTATCTTACCACAGAGGACGCTAATCGTTGGATAGCCAGCGTGAAAGCCATTCGCTCAAAATGCAGCGGAACAAGCTTTACTCCGGATGTACCGAAATCTCTTTCTATGAAATTCGGTGTGATAAATCAGGTCGAAAAGATACTTTCTGACATCGAAAGTATAGCAAAAGATTATACGATTTACTGCTCCGAGCCAATTTGTGGAGGTGAACCTTACTATGCGGTTTATTGACCGAAAAGCAAAATACCCGGGCCGTTGGACTATGAAAAAGTCAGACGGCACGTCTGAGGTCGTCACACTGATTCGCAACGACGAGCCCATCGTGGAAGGCACTCCCATGAACTCCAACACACTGAACACTCTTTCGGATGTTGCTGGCGCAGATGTGGCCAGAGCCGCCGCAGAACGAAGTGCCGCTTTGGCTTCTTCTTCGGAAGCGAACGCAAAAGCCAGTGAAGCTACGGCCGGAAAAAGCGCATCTGCTGCATCTTCCAGCGCAAGCGCTGCATCGAACGATGCAAAGGCAGCAGGTGCGAGCGCAAGTAAGGCTTTGGCTAGCGAAAAAGCAGCTTCGTCCAGTGAAAAGGTTGCAAAAGCTAGCGAGGAAGCAGCGGAAAGAGTTCTGGCCTCCATCCCCGATGAATACACGGAAATGCAGACAAAGCTTCAGGATTCCTTCGTAGTCATCCGTTCCTTACAATTTGAGCTGGATGCCCTGCGTAAACAGCATGAAGCGGATGCGTTTTTACTGTCGGCGCTGGTCAACAGTTGCCTGAAGGAGCGCACCGTGAGCCTGAGCACCGAAAGTGGAGTCGGCCTGACCACGGAATCGGGAGCGGCGCTTGAGTGCGTAGCTTTGGTATCTGGTTGTGCCAGCGCATGACCTGTAATAAAAGAAAGGAAGCGAACCTATGGCAAAAATTACGGAACTGCCGAGCCTTTCGGCAAAAAATGTGAACCCGGCCAGCAATCTCCTCCCTGTGGTGGCAGGAAACCAGACAGACCGGGCAACTCTGAACGACCTGCTAGAGGGCTACTTTAATCGGGGAGCTCTGACGAGCGGAAGCGCCGCAGCGCTAAAAAACTGCTTGCCTCGGTTCAAATACCTCGGCACTAGCGTCACGAGCGAGCAGTGGGCCGCTATTCAAAATGGCACCTTCGATGGGCTGTTCCTTGGCGACTACTGGACTATCAACGGCGTGGACTACATCATCGCCGCTTTTGACTACTGGTATAAGTGCGGCGACACAGCCTGCAATACCCATCACGCCGTAGTCATTCCCCGCAGCCAGCTGTACACCTACAAGTTCAACCCCACCAACACGACCGAGGGCGGCTATGTTGGTTCTGACCTGTACAAGAACGGCTTGACGCAGGCAAAGACCACGTTTAACACTGCTTTTGGCTCTGCCCATATCTTGAATCACCGTGAATACCTGGTCAATGCTGTCACCAATGGCAAGCCTACCGGCTCCGACTGGTACGACAGCACCGTTGACCTGATGAACGAGAACATGGTCTATGGTGGGCGGCAATTCTCGCCTATGCCGGACGGCACCGACCCGTGGAACACCTGTCGAAACCATACCATCGACAAGAGCCAGCTGCCCCTTTTCCGGCTGGCTCCGTGGATGAGCTTCGTTCGTGACCAGTGGTGCTGGCTGCGAGACGTCGTCTCGGCAGCCGGTTTGGCGAATTGCGGCGGCTACGGCATTGCGGACTGCGGCTATGCCGGCAACGCCGGTGGCGTCTGGCCTGCTGTCGGGCTGATCGGCTGATCGAACATCCTGCGGGCCTGTACCGCAGGATTGAGACAGCCCGGAAGGAAGTGAAGAAATGTCCATCCCAAAGCATGAACGTGCGCCATCCCGCCTTGATGCACAGCACATGGCCCGGAAGATCAGCATGGAGATCACAACGGAGCTGGCCCGGACATTCGGATACAGCAAGGCAAAATTTGAAAAGCGCATTGAGACCATGACAAAATATCTGCCGCCCGGCCCCGACCGGGAGCAGGCGGCAGCGCAGATTCGAGAGCAGGAGCAGGGTTTCAACCTGTGGCTGATCGAGCAGGAACGCCGGAGGATGCACGATCTTTCCCGTGAAATTCCGCTACACCTGCGGGCTGCAAATTCCATCTGGCCGTCTTGCCAGATGGAGCTTGACGCACGGCGGCTTGAGCTTGACAAAGCCATTGCCGCCTGCTGGAAGTTGCAGGACGAATTGCAGTATGTAGCCGAAACCATCCCGGCAGATTTCAACAAGTATACGGGCATTGTGCTTGAAATCGACAAGCTGGTGGCCTACATCAAGAACCTGCGGAAGTCTGACGCAAAACGATTCAAGGCAGCGGCGCAAGCCGCTGCAAGTCCGAAACAGTAAACACCTTGGGGCAGCCTTTGTTCGTCGTCTCGGCGGCCGGGTGGGCGCGTGTTGGCGGGCGCGGCTGTGCGGCTGGCTCCTCTGCCGGCGCCGCCGGTGGCGGTCGTCCCGTCGTCGGGCCTTTGGATTTCACAACTGCACATGATGGATAAAAATTCCGGGTGCAGCTCTGCGAAAGGAAAGGCTGTCCCTTCGTGGCGCAAGCCGCGATAAAGCCCCGAAAGGGCATCAACGGCGATGCTCCCGGTTACGACCGATGGAGCTATCACGCTGTTTTTATTTTCTATGACAAAATTTGAGGATGCAAACTTTCTGTACGAAGCAGGAACGAAAGCAATCAAGCCGTCACCGTACAAGTACGGCACACAGCTTTTTGAGATGAACCACCTGCTTGAAACGGCAAAGCTCCAACGGGCTTTCCAGACAGGAACCTATGAGCCGCAGCCGGGCGTGAAGTTCGAGATCAAGGAGCGAGGGCACGAACGCTTTATCACCAGCACAGCAACGGCGGACAAGGCTGTGTCGCACCTGACCTGCGACGAGTATCTAACGCCGCTGCTGGAAAAGTACCTGCAATACGACAACTCCGCATCGCAAAAGGGCAAGGGCGTGGCGTTCCACCGCCACCGCTTCAAAGTCCATCTGCGGCAGTATTACGAGCGGGAGGGCAGCAATGAGGGCTATATCCTGTTTTCTGATTTTTCAGGGTATTATGCAAATATCCTGCATGATGTGGCTCTTGCTCAACTGGAAAAGTATCTCGCAAAGGAGATCGCAGACCCGGCAGAGCTTGAGCAGGTCATGGGTGTGTTGCGCACCACGTTCAAAACATACGAGCTGGACGTGTCCCGGTTTTCCGATGAAGAAATTCAGAGAATGTACCGGGAGAAAGTCAGTTCCACGCTCACCCTTGGCGTTCCTGCATCCGCCCTGACCGGGCAAAAGATGCTGCGGAAAGGCGTGGACATCGGAAATCAAATCTCGCAGAACACGGGTGTTTTCGTGCCGGTGCCGATAGACAACTATATCAAGATCGTATGCGGCATCAAAGAAGCCGCCCGATATTCGGATGACTTCTACATGATTGCCCGCACGAAAGAAGAACTGCACGAAGCCATGGCGGGAGTGCGCCGGGAAGCTGAACAGCTGGGCCTTATCATCAATGAGAAAAAGACCCACATTTGCAAGCTGGGCGGCCAATACCGCCACCTGCAAATGCTATACTCCCTGCACCCGGATGGTGAAATCACCTGCAAGATCAACCCGAAAGCTATCACCCGCGAGCGGCGAAAGCTCAAAGCCTATAAGCGGCTGGTGGATGATGGCCGGATGGAATACCGCGAAGTCGAAAACGATTTCAAATCATGGATTTGCGCCAACTACAAGTTTATGAGCAGACAGCAAATCCGCAACATGAGCAGGCTTTTCAAAGACCTGTTCGGAAAGGACATCACATGGAAAAAGAAAAGCGGACATGGACGATTACGCTGGCTGATGGGACAAAGCTCGAAAACCTGACCCTGAACAACGGCGCAAACACGTTTCACTCTCCCGCAGAGATCACGGAGGACACGTTCGACGGCAAGCTGTCGGAAGTCCACATTGCCGCCAGCGACGGCGATATGACCGGGTGTGCTTACCCGGACACCCTGCACGATGCAGAGCTTGTGCAAATCATGCAGCCCACTGACACCCCGGACGGAACGTGGCAGTTTATTTTGCGGGAGATTCCAGAGGATGAAGTCGCTAAAGCCAAAGCAGAAAAACGCTTCGCTTCGTTGGAAGCGGCGAACGACGACCTTGTGCTCATGATGGCTGATTTGATTGGAGGCTAAAATATGAAGACGCTGAACAACCTAAAACTCCGCATCATGGTGCGGGCGTTCCGCATCCGGCTGAACAACGGCGAAGCCTTTGAGGCAATCGCGTCAGATTACCCGGCCCTGACCACCGACGACCTGGAAGCCATCAAAGAAGCCCTCGGGCAGTAAGGCGGCGCGGAATGAAAGCACTTTTCGATTTTATCTCCAAGCTTCTGGCGGCCCTCTCCCACGCTGCCGGTGACAGCGCCGACAAAGAAGCGCCTGCTCCTGCACCGGACGTGTCCACTGTGGACACCGTGACCGGGTGGGCAGGGGAACCGCCTTACCGGTACATTGACGTGAGTCGGTGGCAGGGCAAAATTACCCTCGACGGCTGGCGCAAGGTCAAAGCGGCAGGCTACAAAGGCGTGATGCTGCGGGCCGTAGGGAACCGCAACGGTGTGCCCTACATCGACCCCACCTTCGAGGACAACTATGCCAACGCAAAAGCGGCAGGGCTGGACGTGGGCGTGTACTACTACACCAACGCCTCCTGCGAGAAGCTGGCAGACCGGGAGCTTGCCGTGCTGCGGAAGGCCCTGGTCGGGAAAGAGATGACCATGCCGGTGGCAGTGGATCTGGAATCGCCGAGTCTTGCCGGGATGCCCTATGGGGACTTATCCAATCTGGCAGCCTATTATCTTGAACAGATTGAGAAGATGGGCTTCTTCGCTCAGCTCTACACCTACACGAGCTACGCCAACGTCCATCTGGACACGGCAAGGCTTGCAGGGCGGTGGGACGTATGGCTTGCGGACTACACCGGCAAGACCCCCAAGGTTAGTTTTAAGTACAACGCTCACCAGCACACAAGCAAGGGCCGTGTGCCGGGCATCTCCGGCAACGTAGACCTCAACGTGACCACCATCAACTACCCGAAAATCATCAAGACAAAGGGGCTGACCCGGCTCCGGGAGGTATAAGCCCATGTGGGAGTTTATCCTGAAACACATCGGAGAACTCATTTTTACCAGCATCACCGGTGCTCTGGCCGCTGCCTATCGTGGCCTGTCAAAGCGCATCAAGGCACAGGAAGAGGAGCGCGCAGCCGTGAAAGAGGGCCTGTTGGCTATCATGCACGACCGCCTGTACCAGTCCTGCACCTTCTACATCAAACAGGGCAGCATTGACACTGGCGGCCTGAAAAACCTCGAATATCTTTACAAAAGCTATCACGCACTGGGCGGCAACGGAACCGGCACAGAGCTGTATAACCGGGCCAAAGCCCTGCCCATCTGCGACTGAAAGGAGTGACAATACATGGCAACAATCAATAACATTTTGACCGCTCTTCCTGCCCCTCTGGCCCTCGTGCTCATGCTGGGCGGATTTGCGTTCTACGCACTGGGCTGCATCCGGCTGGGCTATGGCGCGGCTGTTAAGGGCACTGTGCTTGACCTGATCGATCAGGCAGAGCACGAGATTCAGGGCACCAAGCGCGGCGCAGAGCGTAAGGCGTGGGTGGCGCAGATGCTCCGCACTGCCCTCAGCGCCAGCAAGTGGGGCAAATTCATCTCGTGGGCCATTACCGATGAAACCATCGGCACCGTGATTCAGTTTTTCTTTGACCGCGCAAAAGCGGCACTGCAAAAGCAGTAAGGAGCGGCAATGTATTATCTCAAAAATACGGAAATTGGTGAACCACGCGCTATTTACAAAGCAAAAGGTGCTGACCGATTTTATCTCGGTACTTTTTCCGGTATGAACAAAAAATACTGGGGCATGAAATTATATACATGCAAATCTCTTCGTCGCATTAAAGCCATTCGCGAACATCTTTATTCCTACTCAAAAGAGCAATTTGACGTGTATGATGAAAACGGAAAGGTTGAAATCTGATCCGTAGAAAGGAATTATCCAATGGCAAGCACTACATACGAACCGCTTAACCCGTGGAGATGCTCAAAAAGTAATATCCAGACAAATTCTGACCGCGCTGGAACAGACGTTTGTACAGGTTACCATATTTCTGTGCTTGGTAATATGGTGCGCAACGCCGGACAGCTGCCGCAGCCTTTCTGGCTCGGTGCTGCCCGTGGCGGCGGCTCGTGTAGTCTTTCCGCCAGCGTTGCAAGGGCTTAATGCAGAACAGATAAAAGCTGTGATAAAACGTGCGCCGCTTGGGAGGTATGACCGGAAAATCGCCCGGTTGCGGTACGTTGACCAGCTATGCCAAGTTGATATTGCAGCGCGTGTGCCGTATTGTCGGACATCAATCGGCAATAGGCTAAAAATTATTGATAAAATGCTGAATGTGTGATATCATAATCTTAATTGGGTGCGATTTCTCACGAAACGCATTGAAGCGGCAGGCTTTCGGGTCTGCCGCTTTTCTTTTTACACGAATTGTGGTATAATAACATCAACAAATCTACCCGGCCTCTCGAAGAAGCGCATTAGGGTGGATATTTGCCAGTTAACCCAGTGCTTTATCTGGGAATGAAAAAAGCGGTTGCCAGATAGGCGCCGACCAGTCTCCCGCACGCCTACTTATAGTGCGTACCATGCGGGAAACGCAAATAATCCCCTGCTTTGCCGAAGCCCTGCGTGCCACGCGGGCTACTTTGTAGGCAAAGTGGGGGATTTTTGTTTTGTTCACACTAGTTTTGTCGAAAACATTGTCATATATTGGATGATGTGATATTTTAGCATTGCACTCCAATGTGTGCATCCTTACAGTTGAGCGTTCATGCGGATTTTTCCGTGTGGGCGCTTTTCTTTTTTTGTCCTTCGTTGTGCCTTCGTTGTCCTTCGCTTTTTGCCGATGCGGTACACTGGATGCACAAGGAGGGATGTATTATGAGCTATTATCCTACACCCGGAGCGCCTTACGTTCCACAGCAGCCTGTCAATCCTTACGGTGGCATGGGCACGGTAGGGCTTGTCACTCCTCTACCGAACACGCAGATGCAACAGGCACAACCGCAGCGTCCGCAGCCGATGAATGGGCAACAGCCTGTTCAGCAGTCGGCACAAGACGGCGGCTGGTTGCTTGGCAGACCCGTTTCCAGTAGGGAAGAGTTTTTGGCAATACCGTCCGACCTGTACGGCAGACCGACCTACTGCCCAGACTTGCGCAGCGGCGTGATCTACTGCAAGCGGCTCAACCCGGACACCTGCGAATCCTATGTGCAGGAGTTCTACAGCCCGGAAGCATGGCGGCAAATGCAAGCACAACAGGCACAGCAGACCGCTGCACCGACACAGCAGTATGTGCCTGTTGAGCAGTACAACGCCCTTGTGCATCGGCTGGATGAATTGGAAAAGTGGCAGAAGAGCTTTTCTAAGCCCACTGCCACAGCAAAGAAAGGGGAATAAATAATGCCTTCTCCGTTTGACATGATTACTCACAGCCCCATTATGCAGCTTGCAAATCTGGCTCGCGCCGGACAAAACCCGATGGGGCTTATCCAGCAGCTGGGTGGGCAGAGCGCACCCATCATGCAGGGGCTGAACCTGATTCAGGGCAAAAACGAAGCGCAGCTTAAGACGATGGCGCAGAACCTCGCTAAAGAGCGCGGCATTGACCTGAACCAGCTCGCAAGCGTCCTGAACCTGACGCTGCCCAAATAACGGTGGTTTGTATGGAAGAATCAAAATCTGTTTCACCTGAAGAAAATATTGAAAAAAACTTCGAAAAAAATATCTTTGACGGAAACGACAAATCGGGGCTGATGCTTCTCGCCATCATCTTTTGGCTTGCTCGAAATCCAAATGAAGATAATGCTGAATAACGCATCCCTCTAAGCGAAACGCTTCTCAGTTTTGCGGACTTGACAAAAACCGCATTTGTTTGGCTTCGCCCATCGCATACGGCGGTGGGATAGCATAACGCAAAACTGAAAGGAGTTTTGTTATGGACGATTTTGCAACTGGCTATCTGGCTGGGCAGGACGGCGGCAATAACAACGGCGGATTCTTCGGCAACGAAGGTCTGTGGGCGGTTATCATCCTCGCCATCATCTTCGGCTGGGGTACAAACGGCTATGGCCGGAACGGTGGTGACAACGGCATGAACGCCTACATCCCCTATCTGGTCGGCACTGGCGCAACCGGTCAGGGCGGTGCAGACACCCGCGCGGCTCTGTCTGAGGGCTTCTACCAGCAGGATACCTCCCGCTCTCTGGCGGGCATCCAGAGCGGTATCTGCTCTCTGGGCTATGACCAGCTGGCACAGATGAACGGTGTCAACACCAACATTGCAAACGGCTTTGCTGGTGTGAACAGCGCCATCTGTCAGCTTGGCTACCAGAACGCACAGCTCGTGAATGGTCTGGAACGCAGCGTGTCCAACGGCGATAACGCCATCAACCTTGCCATCATGCAGGAGGGCAACGCACGGCAGGCTGGTCAGACCGCACTTGCAACGCAGCTGGCATCTTGCTGCTGCGAGAACAAGCAGCTGATCGGCGACCTGAAGTACACCATCGCAACGGAGGACTGCGCTACTCGTCAGGCTATCGCAGACAACGCCCGCGCCATCGTGGACAACTGCAACGCCAACTTCCGCAGCATGATGGACTACTTCACGCAGGACAAGATCGCAACTCTGACCGCTGAGAACCAGAACCTCAAGTTTGCCGCTTCTCAGGATCGGCAGAATGCGCTTCTGACCACCGTGATGTCCCAGCAGACTGATACCATCCTGAATCGGGTCAATCCTCGTCCGATTCCCGCTTATCAGGTGGCAAACCCCAACGTGGGCGTGAACTGCTGCGGCTGCTGTTAACCAACACACTCCCCGATAACACCGGGTGAACCATCGGGGCAGGGGTAAGACACCTCTGCCCCTGATTTTTTAGGAGGAAAACATTATGGCTTGCAAAACAAGCTGCAAACTCTGCAAAAACTTAGTAATTTCAACGGCTGTCAACTTTGACAGCGAAAACAACCAGCTGATTATCGCTATCCCCGCTGGTGCATATCTTGACGGCTCTAAAGTGTGCATCGTGGTTTCACAGTCTATCCCTGAAAGCACTACTATCAACGCAGCAGTCGTTATCACAGTCGGTGACGGGGCAACTCGTTACCCTCTGACCGACTGCAACTGCGCTCAGGCAACCGCTGAGAGCATCCACACTCGCACCCGCTACGCTACCCGTGTTGCAACGTCTGCGACCGGCACAGGCGCGTTCAAGTATCTTGGCTGCTTCTGCCGTTCCCACGCTGGCGCACCTGCGTCCATTTCCTAAGGAGGTATAGATTATGGGCAAGACTAATTTTCGCCGCATGATGATGCTCCGTGACCACGACAAAAACCGTGAGCCGGAACGTGACCGCCTTGAGGAAGAGCGTGACCGCAGGGAACGTGAGATGGAACGCCGTCTGCGTAAGCTGGAAGGTGGCAACGACCGCTACCCCTACTATCCGCAGGAGGAGAACCGCTACATCGACCCCTACCCTATCCCCCGCTACCCTGACGTAGAGAATGGGCGCAAGATGCCGCAAATCGGCTTCTCGCAGAACGGAGACTGGGACAAGCGGTCTGGTCAGTATGAACGTGGCGGTGCAGACAGCCGCTCCATCAAGATGCCACGTCAGCACCTCACCCACGATGAAGCGGAGGAATGGTGTGACAGCATGGTAAATGCTGACGGCACGAAGGGCTGTCACTGGACGTTGGAACAAACGCAGGACGTTGCCAAACAGCGCAATATCACCTGTGACCCGAACGATTTCTGGGCTGTTATGAACATGATGTACTCGGATTATTGTCAGGTTGCAAAGCGTCAGTCCGTTGACACTCCGGGCTTCTACGCTGACATGGCAAAGGCGTTCCTTGAGGACGCAGATGCCGCAGATGGCAAGGCGTATCTCTACTGGGATTGCATTGCTGATAAGTAAATGAGAACCCCTGTGCGGTCATTGTGCCTACACAGGGGTTCTTCTATTTTAACTTTAGAACTTAGTTTTTATCGTTGTTCTGCATAACTACAAAAATCATCTGGCTTGGTATATACAGCATTGGAATTATCAAGAGTAAAATGAGC
>ERZ1032310.229-NODE-229-length-11695-cov-5.561340_pt1 | contig 11695 bp, 7 predicted proteins | sample MGYA00516697_ERZ1032310 | MGnify/ENA primary metagenome ERZ1032310 (study PRJEB33719, sample SAMN04261360) | wastewater metagenome | biome: periurban shantytown; feature: human; material: feces | host: Homo sapiens | place: Peru: Lima | collected 2012-01-15 ... | reverse complement strand
ATTATAACCAAAGACGGGCAAATTTTAAGAAGTTTTTTTCTCTCGTTGAATTTATAATATGGTTGAAAGCAAACCATTTTTATTCATTTGCAACGTATCGAAATTGATTCAATTCCAGTTTGAAGGAGGCACGGAAACATGGAGCGTTCCTTTGGCAGCAAGTACGGGAAGTGGATTGCCCTGATGGCGGTCGTTCTGGCGCTGGTGCTGTGGTTCGTTCTGTCCGGCGGCGTGGAGAACTACCGGGCAAAATATGAGGGCTATGACCTTTCGCAGCAGATTGGCGACATCGGGCGCAGCAACACCTATTCGCTGTATTTGCGCGCGCATGAGGGCGCTCCGGACGCATCTTCGGACGTTTCCGTTCCGCTGGTGACGGTGGATTCGGACGGCGTGGCCTCGCAGGAAGATGGTTTGCTGCTGCAAAGCGGCTCTTCCGCAACGTTCGCCGTCACCGTACCGGAGAGCGGGTTTTACAACATTCGCCTGACCTACCGCACCGAGGCGGCACGCGGCGTGGACTTGGAGCGCGAACTGCGCATCAATGGAGAAGTCCCCTTCGACGGCGCGGATACGCTGACCTTCACCCGCCTGTGGCACGACGGCGGCGAAGTCCGGCAGGACTCGCAGAGCAATGACATCCGCCCGACGCAGGTGGAAGTGTTCGGCGAACAAACCGCCTACTGCCGCGACGCGATGGGCTACATCACCGAGCCGTACCGCTTTTATTTCGAGGCGGGCGAAAGCACCGTCACCCTGATTGCGACCAGCGAACCGATGCTCCTGACCGCGCTTTCGCTCACCGCCCCTTCCCAGACGCCGGATTACGCCGCCTATGCCGCCGCGCAGCCGCAGGAGAACAGCGCTCCTGCTGACTTTGCCCTCGTGCTGGAGGGCGAAAGCAGCACCCTGCGTTCCTCCCCGTCGCTGTACGCGCGCTATGACCGCTCTTCCCCCGCCACCTCTCCCTGCGACGTGCGCCGGACCGTGCTGAACTACATCGGCGGCGATGCTTGGCGCGACGCGGGGCAGTGGATTGAGTGGGATTTCGACGTGCCGGAAAGCGGCTGGTACAACATCACCATCAAGGGCCGTCAGACCTACAACCGCGGCAGTGTGTCCAGCCGCATCCTCTATCTGGACGGCAAAATCCCCTTCTCCGGCATGGAGAACGTCTCCTTCCCCTATACCACGACATGGGAAATGAACACATTGTCGGATGATTCCGGCACGCCCTACCGCTTCTACCTTTCCGCCGGGCATCACGCGCTTCGTCTGGAAGCGACGCTGGGCGACATGGGGCAGATTCTCTCCGACATGGAGGAAAGCATCTACCGCCTGAACCAGATGTACCGCCGCGTGCTGGTGCTGACAGGCGTGAACCCCGACCGCTACCGCGATTACCACTTGGAGCAGGTGTATCCGGAGGTCATCGAAGCGATGGCGCAGGAAAGCCGCCTGCTCTACAAGCTCGTCGATGATACCGTCGCCCTCACCGGACAGAAATCCGACCGCATTGCCGTCGCGCAGACACTGGCAGTGCAGCTGGAATCCTTCGTCGAAGATCCGGCGAAGATTACCGAAGCCTTCACGAATTTCAAGGACAATATCACCTCCCTCGGCACGTCGATGCAGAACATGCGGCAGGTCAAGCTGGATATTGACCTGATTGCCGTCACCGCGGACGGCGTGACTGTGCCGCAGCCGTCGGAGAATTTCCTCGACCGCGCACTGCATGAGCTGAAGTCCTGCGTCACGTCGTATTTCGTGGATTACAATGCCTTGGGCGATGTGTACGATGCCAGCGAGGATGTGCTGGAGGTGTGGATTCTGACCGGCCGCGACCAGTCCACCGTCCTCAAAACCATGGTTGATGACACCTTCACACCGTCTACCGGCATTCCCGTCAACGTCATGCTGGTTGACCCGAACGCGCTGCTGAACGCCGTCGTCGCAGGCAACGGCCCGGATGTCGTCATTTCAACCGACAGCTGGAACCCCGTCAACTACGCGCTTCGCCACGCGGTGGAGGATTTGACGCAGTTCGATGATTTGCAGGAAGTCCTCGACCAGTTCTACCCCAGCGCCTACGCCGCGTTCAGCTTCAACAGCGGTCTGTACGCGCTGCCGGAGACGCAGCTGTGCTCGATTCTCTTCTACCGCAGCGACATTCTGGAAGAATACGGGCTGTCCGTCCCGGAAACGTGGGATGATTTGATTGCCATGCTGCCCACCATTCAGGGGGCGAACATGTCCGTCGGCATCCCCTACCCCGACATTACCGCCCCGAATCTCTCTTCCTATTACGCCATGCTCTACCAGCTTGGCGGCGCGCTCTACAACGATGCGGCGACCCACACCACCATCAACAGCGAAGCGGGTGTGCAGGCGTTTGAGCGCTACACCAGCCTCTACAATGACTACGGTCTGCCGACCATCTTCGACTTCGTGAGCCGCTTCCGCTCCGGCGAAATGCCGCTGGGCATCTTCGACTACACGACGTTCAACACCCTGACCGTCTCCGCGCCGGAAATCCGCGGTCTGTGGGACATTGCGATTCTCCCCGGCACGCTCCGCACGGCGGACGATGGCAGCACCTATGTGGATCACTCCGGGCATTCGCAGGGCGCCTGCTGCATGATGATTGCCACCGACAGCGAAACGACAAAACAGAATGCGTGGCAGTTCATGAAGTGGTGGACGTCCACCGACGCGCAGGTGCGTTTCGGACGCGAGATTGAAGCCGTCTTGGGTTCGTCCGCACGCTACGCCACCGCGAATATCGCCGCCATCGAGCAGCTTTCATGGTCGGAAGCTCAGCTGAAAGTCATTCGCGAACAGATGACGTGGGCAGTCGGCTTCCGCGAAGTCGCCGGCGGCTACTACACCACGCGCCACATGACCAACGCCGTCCGCAAAGTGACCAACGACAAGACCGACCCGCGCGAAACCCTGCTGGATTACGCGCGCACCATCAACGAGGAAATCAATAAGAAGCGCTTGGAGTTCGGTCTGCCGATCGACGAAGAGACGCCCTGAGCGAAAGGAGGAAGCATTCGTCATGACCGTGTTCTGGAAAAAGTACTTTGCGCTGAGACGGCGCAATGCGCGCATCGCGTGGGACAGAGCAAAGCACATGAAGTTCTGCTATGCGTTTCTGGCGCCCTACGCCCTGCTGTTCCTGACCTTCTACATCCTCCCGATGCTCATCTCCATCTACTACTCCTTCACCTACAACAACATTCTGGAGCCTGCGCGCTTCATCGGGATGGACAACTACATCACCCTGATTTTGAAGGATGATGTGTTCCTGACCGCCGTGAAAAACACGTTTCTGCTGGCGGTGATTACAGGGCCTGTGGGCTACATCATGTCGTTCTGCTTCGCGTGGCTCATCAACGAATTGCCGCGCTGGGTGCGCACGATTGCTGTCGTCATCTTCTACGCGCCGTCCATTGCGGGCAATGCCTACTACATCTTCTCCATCATCTTCCGCGGCGACGCGTACGGCTACCTGAACGCCATCCTGATGAAGCTGGGCATCCTCAACGCCCCGATTCTCTGGCTGACGACGCCGGATTACATCATGCCGGTCATCATCATCGTCACACTGTGGATGAGCATGTCCACGGGTTTCCTTTCTTTCGTCGCAGGCTTGCAGGGCGTTGACCGCTCGCAGTACGAGGCGGGCTATGTGGATGGCATCCGCAACCGCTGGCAGGAGCTGTACTACATCACCCTGCCGAACATGAAGCCGATGCTGATGTTCGGCGCGGTCATGTCCATCACGTCCGCGTTCGGCGTGTGTGACGTGCCGATGGCGCTGGCGGGCTTCCCCTCCACCGATTACGCCGCGCACACCGTCGTCACCCACCTGTTCGACTATGGCTTCACCCGCTTTGAAATGGGCTATGCCTCCGCCATCGCCACCTTGCTGTTCCTGGTGATGATTTTGTGCAACAAGCTGATTCAGAGCGCTCTGAGGAGGATTGGCACATGAGTACCATCAATGTCCGCAGCTACAAAGGTCCAGTCAGACCGGACGGCACGCCGATTGAGCTGCCGCAGAAGGTACTGAAGCTGACGAAGAAGTCGAACATGCGCCACAAGAAGCCGAACCGCTCCCGCGTGGGCGACTTTCTGGTGGGGCTGCTGCTGTTCCTCGTCGCGTGTGCAATGGCGTTTCCGCTGGTGTTCGCCATTTCGTCCTCGCTGAAACCGCTGGATGAGCTGTTCCGCTTCCCGCCGACGCTCTTCCCGCGCCACCCCACCATCGACAACTTCTCTGACCTTCTCGTCACGATGGGGCAGAGCTGGGTTCCCTTCTCGCGCTACATCACCAACACCGTCGTCATCACCCTCGTGGGTACATTGGGGCATCTGCTGATTGCGTCCCTCGCGGCGTATGTGCTGGCGAAGTACGATTTCCCGCTCGGCAAGCAGTTTTTCGCCCTCGTCGTGACGGCGCTGATGTTCAACGGCTACGTCACCGCGATACCGAACTACCTGACCATGACGCGCCTGAACCTTGTCGATACGCACTGGGCGGTCATCCTGCCCGCGTTCGCCGCGCCGATTGGGCTGTTCTTGATGAAGCAGTTCATGGAAGGGCTGCCCATGTCGCTGATTGAGTCCGCAAAAATCGACGGTGCAAAGGAATTCCGCATTTTCTGGACGATTGTCATGCCCAACGTCAAGCCCGCGTGGCTGACGCTCATCATCTTCTCCGTCCAGAACCTGTGGAACGCCAAGGCATCCGCCGTCATCTACTCCGAGGCGCAGAAGACGCTCGTCTACGCGCTCCAGCAGATTCAGGCGGGCGGCATTGCCCGCACGGGTCAGGCGGCGGCGGTTACGGTCGTCGTCATGGCTGTGCCGATTCTGATTTTCATCCTCAGCCAGAGCCAGATTCTCGAAACAATGGCGACATCCGGTCTGAAAGATTAAGAGAGGAGGACGCCGATGAACCGCATGGTTTCCCGTCTCTGCGCCTGTCTGGTTGCGTTCTCCCTCTTCGCCGCGCTCTGCGGCGGGATGGTCGCGCGCGCCGCAGACGGCTTTGACTACAATTACACCTACACCTACGATTACTGGGGCGACGAACGCCAGTCGCCGGATGCTTACCGCACCAGCGCCATGCTGTCCAGCGTCTCCCTTGGGCTGGAAACACCGATGCGCACCCCGCGCGGGCTGACCGTCTCCGGCAATGACATCTACATCGTCGATACGGGCAACAACCGCATTCTGCAGGTCGCCCGCGACGGCGAAAACTTCACGCTGACCCGCGTGATTTCCGAAATTTCCGGCGACATCACCCCGAATACGCTCTCCGCCCCGCAGGATGTGTTCGTCATGGCGGACGGCACACTGTTCATCGCCGACACGAACAACAACCGCATCCTGAAAGCAGACCGGAATTTGAATCTGCTGAGCGTCTTCACCCGCCCGACGGACGCGACCTTCGACCAGTCGATGGCGTTTCTGCCGACGAAACTCGTCTGCGACACAACCGGACGCGTCTTCTGCCTCGCGCAGAACGTCAACCGAGGCCTCATGAAGTACGAGGCGGACGGCACGTTCACCGGCTTCATCGGCGCGAGCGAAGTGAAGTACACATGGTACGAGCTGGTGTGGCGGCTGCTCTCCACGAAGGAGCAGCGCGCGCAGCAGGCATCCTTCGTCCCGACGGAATACAACAACATTGCGCTGGATTCGGAAGGCTTCTTCTTCGTCACCACGCAGACCTTCAATTCCAACGAGCTGACCTCCGGCGCGGCGAAACCCGTCCGCCGCCTGAATGCCATCGGCACGAACATCCTGATTGAAAACGGCACGAGCCACGTCATCGGCGACCTGCAATGGGCGCGCGGCGACACGAACATCACCAACTCCGGCCCCTCGAAGTTCGTGGATGTGACCGTGCTGGACAACGACATCTATTCCGTCATGGACAAGACGCACAACCGCATCTTCACCTACGACAAGCAGGGCAACCTGCTCTGGGCGTTCGGCGGTGTTGGCAACATGGACGGATACTTCCTGAATCCCGTCGCTTTGGAGCATCAGGGCTATGACCTGCTGGTGCTGGACAGTCAGGACTGCTGCGTGACCGTGCTGACCCCGACAGAATACGGCAAGCTGGTCTACAAGGCGACCGAGCAGTACCACGCGGGCGAATACGCCGCTTCCGCCGACACTTGGCGCGAGGTCATGAAGCGCAACGGCAACTATGACCTTGCCTACATCGGCATCGGGCGCGCGCTTTTGCAGCAGAAGCAATTCAAAGAAGCCTGTGACTATTTCGCCATGGCGCGCGACAGCCGCAACTACTCCGAGGCGTTCCGCTACTACCGCTCCGAGTGGGTAGAGCAGAACATCGGGTGGATTTTCGGCATCGTCGCGGTGCTGCTGGTCGTTCCGATGGTCGTCGGGCACATCCGCAAGATAAAGTGGGAGGTGGACAACGCATGACGCTCGCAGCAAAACTGACCGACAAGCAGAAGTGGCAGCGTCTGCTGTCCTCCCTGCGCTATTCGCTCTACGTTATCTTCCACCCCTTCGATGGCTTCTGGGATTTGAGCCGCGAAAAGCGCGGCAGCCTCGGCGCGGCGAACATCATCGTGTTTCTGGTGCTGCTTGTCCGCCTGCTGTCCATGCAGTTCACGCCTTTCCTGTTCATGAACGTCTACTGGCCGAGCGTGAACATCATCCAGCAATGTCTCGCCGTCCTCCTGCCGCTTTTGTTCTTCGTGGCGGGCAACTGGGGGCTGACGACGCTGTTTGAGGGCAAGGGCACGTTCAAGGATGTCTACATCGCCACCTGCTACGCGCTGACGCCCTACGTCATCCTGCAAGCGGCGATGATTCTCCTCGCAAACGTCATCACCGCCAAGGAAGGCGCGTTCTACTACGTTCTGGAGGGGCTGTCGCTGGGCTGGAGCGGTGTTCTCATCATCTGCGGCATGATGCAGACGCATGACTACTCGCTGGGCAAGACGCTGCTGTTCACCATCATGACGCTGCTGGCGATGGTCGTCATCATCTTCCTGCTGCTGCTGTTTTTTTCGCTCGTTGGCGACGGCATCGGCTATTTCGTCTCCCTCTACAAAGAAGTGCTGTTCCGTCTGTACTGACGAAAGGAGAAAGTATCCATGAAACGACGCATCCTTGTGCGGATCGTGCTGGTTCTGATTCTTCTTCTGGCACTTTATCCGCTGACGAAATTCGTCATTCTTCCGCTCTTTGACACCTCCGGCGAGCTGGAAGGGCACGACGTGCCGCTTTACGGCTACTCAGAGCCCGACACGCCGATGGTCATGGAGAATGACGCTCTCCGCTTTGAGCTTGACCCGGCGACGACCCACTTCACCCTCACCGACAAGCGCACCGGGCACGTCTGGCTGTCCTCGCCTGATAACGCGGACAGCGACCCGATTGCCCTGCCGGTGGAAAAGAACAAGCTGAACTCCACCTTTGCCCTCACCTACGCCGCCTCCACCGGCATGACCACCCAGTTCACCTCGCAGGAACACAGCATTTCAAACGGGGTCTACGAAGTGCTGATGCAGGAGGATGGCAGCGTCCGCGTGAACTACTCCGTCGGACGCGTGCAGCGTTCTTTCCTCATGCCGACTGCCATTGGCGACACGCGAATGCAGCAGTTCATGGAGAAAATGACCTCCAAGCAGAAGAAGGACATCAAAGAATACTACCGTGAATACAATATTGACAAGCTCCGCAAGACTGACGACAAGGCTGCTTTGCTCGCCGCCTACCCCGATTTGGCGGAAGAGCACGTCTGGGTGCTGCGCGACGGCACAAAGGATCACCTGAAGCAGCGCTGCGAAAGCATCTTTGCCGAACTGGGCTACACAGCGGAGGATCTGGCATACGACAACAGCCGCATCGTGCAGGCGGGCAGCACCATCGCCAAAGCCGTTTTCAACGTCTCGATGGTGTTCCGTTTAGACGGCAGCGACCTTGTTGTCGAAGTACCGCTGGATGACCTTGCTTACGACGTGGATTATCCGCTGACGAGCCTGACGCTGCTTCCGGCTTTCGGCGCGGGCGGCACGGCGGATAACGGCTTCCTGTTCGTCCCCGACGGCAGCGGCGCGATTATCCGCTTCAACAACGGCCGCGTTTCCCAGCGCGCCTACTACGCCAACCTCTACGGCTGGGACTGGGCGTCCATCCGCACGCAGGTGACGAACGAAACGCGCATCAACTTCCCGGTTTTCGGCGTTTCGGGCAACAGCGGGTCATTCATCTGCATTCTGGAGGACGGTGCGTCGTGGGCGGGCATCGGTGCGGACATTGCCGGCCGCCTGACCTCCTACAACACCGTCAACGCAACGTACACCATCGTCCACGGCGACGCCTACGACGTTTCCGAGCGCACGAACAACGCCGTCTACATGTTTGAAACGGCGCATCCGACGGGCTTCATCCGCCAGCGCTACCGTTTTCTGCCCGAATCGGGCTACATGGACATGGCGGCGTCCTACCGCGACTACCTGACCGCAAAGTACCCGGATTTCGCCGCGCAGACGGTGGATGCGGACGCGCCGCTGAGCATCGAGCTGATTGGCGCAATTGACAAGGTGCAGCAGGTGGCGGGCGTGCCTACCAGCGTCCCGATTGCCATGACGACTTATGCGGAAGCGAAAGAGCTCCTGCGCGAGCTTGTCACCCGCAATCTGGCGCAGAACATGTCGATTCGCTACGCCGGATGGATGAACGGCGGCATGAATCAGCAGCTGCTGTCCTCCGTCCGCCTGATTCGGCAGCTGGGAACGCAGGAGGAGCTGTTCTCCTTCGCACAGAATGCCGCGATTGCGGGTGTGCCGCTCTATCTGGACGGTTTGACGGCTTTCGCGCGCGACAGCGGCCTGCTGGAGGGCTTCATCGCCTTCCGCGACGCTGCCCGCTTCACCACGCGGGAAGAAGCGGAAATCCCCGAATACAGCCCAATCTGGTACGGCGCGAACGACGACCGCGACACCTACTACCTCGTCAAGCCCGCCATCGCCATGCGCAGCGTCAACACCTTGGTGGACGCGGCGGCTTCCTACGGCGCAGGCGTTTCCTTCCGCGACATCGGGTACATGCTCTCCGCTGATTACGACAGCAAAAACCACACGACCCGCGAAGCCGTGCTGCATCAGCAGGCGGAAAAGCTCGCTGAACTCAAGGCATCCGGGCGCGACGTGATGATTCGTCAGGGCAACGACTACGCCGCGGTTCAGGCGACGCTCATCACCGACATGGACTTCGACGGCGGACAGTATTCCATCATCGACGAGTACATCCCCTTCTACCCGCTGGCGCTGCACAGCCGCGTATCCTACACGGGCGCATCACTGAATTTGGCGGATGACGCGGAGGAAGTCCTCCTGCGCAGCGCGGAAATGGGCGCGGGTCTGCAATACACGCTGACCGCCCAGAGCGCGCGCGTTTTGCAGGATTCCACCTACTCCGAGTTCTACGGCGCGGACGCGTCGCTCGTGCTGGATGACATCACCGCACAGGTCGCGCAGTACCGTCAGACGCTTTCGGGCATCTTCAATCAGGAAATGACAGGCCATGAACGCGTCGGGAACGTCACCATCACGACTTACGCAAACGGCACACGCGTCTACGTCAACTTCGGCTATACCGACGCGGCGGTGGATGGCATCACCGTTCCCGCCCGCAGCTATGCAGCACAACAGGAGGTGAGCAAATGAGCGGCAAACGCATTTCCATTCGTGCGCGCCGAGCAGTATCCGGCTATCTGTTCATTCTGCCCTTCATCATCGGCTTCCTGTGTTTCATGCTGCTGCCGCTGGTGGATTCCTTCTGGATGAGCCTGTGCCGGGTAGACGTGACCGCCGGACAGGGCTTCCAGACGACCTTCATCGGGCTGGACAACTACATCCGCGCCTTCACCATTGACCCGGAGTTCAACAAGCTGCTCAGCGAAGAAATCGGCGTGATGGTCACGCACACCATTGCGATTCTCGTCGTGTCCTTCGTCATTGCCATCGTACTGAATCAGGAATTCAAAGGGCGCGCGTTCGTCCGCGCCATCTTCTTCCTGCCCGTTATCCTCTCCAGCGGCGTTCTCATCGGCTTGGAGACGGACAACACCCTGATGGCGGGAATGCAGCAGATGATGGCGGAGTCCTCCCCGTTCACGCTGTCCGAGTCGCTGATGAAGATTCTCAAACTCACGGGCATCGGCAGCGACGTGCTGGACATCGTCTTTTCCCTGATTGACGAAGTGTACGACATTGTGATGGCAAGCGGCATCCAGATTGTCGTTTTCCTCTCCGGTCTGCAGAACGTTCCGCGCAGCCTGTACGAAGCGGCGGATGTCGAGGGCTGCTCGAAGTGGGAAGCCTTCTGGACGATTACCTTCCCGATGGTCTCCCCCCTGCTGATTGTCAACATCATCTACACCATCATCGACTTCTTCATGAAGACAGACAGCGAAGTCATGAAGAAAATCAATGAAGAAATGACGCTGAAATACAACTACGGCTTCTCCTCCGCAATGGCTTGGGTGTATTTCGCCATCACGATTGTCCTCATCGGCGCAAGTGCCCTGATGCTGAAAGGAGTGGTGAGCAGCGATGAGTAAGCAGACCGTGACCCATGCTCATCCCAGCGGCAGCTTCTGGGCGCGCAACCGCAAGTCCGGCGGATATCTGCTCCGCAAGACGGTGCGGCGCAAGGGCTATCAACTGATTCGCTTCCTGCTGCTGTTCGGGCTTTGCTTCATGATTATCCAGCCCCTGCTGGACAAGCTGAGCGTCTCGTTCATGGCGGAGCGCGACCTGTACGACTCCACGGTCATCTCGATTCCGCGTCACCTGACGACGGCGAACTACTCCCTCGCCGCCAGCAAAATCCTGCTGAATTACGGCACGACGTTCCTGAACACGCTGATTGTCTCCCTCGCGGTGTCGGTGCTGCAAATTGCCGCCTGCACGCTCGTGGGCTACGGCTTTGCGCGTTTCGAGTTCCCGTTCAAGAAGTTCTGGTTCGCGGCGGTCATCATCACCGTCATCATTCCGCCGCAGACGATTTCGTCCTCGCTTTACCTGCACTTCAACTTCTTCGACATCTTTGGCATTTTCAAGGCGACGACGGGCAGCAGCCTGAACCTGCGCGGCTCGCCCATCCCCTACGCGCTCATGTCCGCAACGTGCATGGGGCTGAAGAACGGGCTGTACATCTACATGATTCGCCAGTTCTTCACCGGCGTTCCGAAGTCGCTGGAGGAAGCGGCGTATGTGGACGGATGCAGCATCTTCAAGACGTTCTGGCGGGTGATTCTGCCCGACGCCGTGCCGATTCTGGTCTCCTGCTTTCTGTTCTCCTTCGTCTGGCAGTGGACGGACACGTTCTACTCCAAGCTGTTCTTGGGGAACATCAAGCTCCTGAGCCTTGAAGCCTCTACCGTCGCCGACCGCCTGAACAGCTACGTTTCCATTCAGCTGGGGCTTTCCGGCGGCGCGTCGATGGGCTATCAGCAGCAGATGGTTTCGACCGCCACGCTGATGCTCGTTGCCCCCCTGCTCGTCCTCTACCTTTTCGCCCAGCGTTCCTTCGTCGAATCCATCGCCGCAAGCGGCATCAAGGGATAATGGGGAGGCGCCAGAGGCTCTGCCTCTGGACTCCGGCAGGGCTCTGCCCTGCACCCGCGAAG
>ERZ1032310.228-NODE-228-length-11705-cov-8.716996_pt1 | contig 11705 bp, 9 predicted proteins | sample MGYA00516697_ERZ1032310 | MGnify/ENA primary metagenome ERZ1032310 (study PRJEB33719, sample SAMN04261360) | wastewater metagenome | biome: periurban shantytown; feature: human; material: feces | host: Homo sapiens | place: Peru: Lima | collected 2012-01-15 ... | reverse complement strand
CTGGTCTTTTTCCTCATCGCTAATCATGGATGCTCACCCCCTGCTCACCCAAGTTATGTCGAATATCGTCAATATTACCCTCGACGGTCGCGATCAACTCGTCCAGCGAATCGAACAAGCGCGACGGGCGCAGCCAGCGCGTAAACGCCAGCGAGACGGACGCACCGTACAAGTCACCCGTATACCCAATCAAATTAGCCTCCAGATGCGCCGAGGCGGCATCGTCGGCATACGTCGGCGGCAGACCCACGTTTACCGCAGCGGGCCACACGGTATCATCGACCAGCACAAGGCCCTCGTAAACGCCATCGGCAGGCACCTGAATGCCATCGGGCACCTGAATGTTTGCCGTGGGAAAGCCCATGTCAGAGCCCTGATGACGGCCACCGGCGACCACGCCGCGCAGCATGTACGGACGACCGAGCAGTTCGGTGGCAAGCTCAACATGGCCCTGGCGCAGTTCCTGGCGAATACGGGTGGCGCAGATCGTCTGGCCATCAACGCACAGCAGCTCGTGGCCATAGACATCAACACCGCGCTCGGCACCCCATACCTGCATCTCGGCAACGCCCGAGGCGCCACCACGACCGAGGCGAAAATCACTGCCCACGCGAATCGAGCGGATGTCGACGACGCGCGACAGCAGTGAGAGAAAACCGACATGATCGAGTGCCGCCACCGCGGGCGTAAAAGGAACGGCGACAACCGCATCGACCCCGGTGAGAGCCAGGGCATGCAGGCGGTCGGCCGTCGTCATCAGTTTTTGGGCGGGCGAAGAACTCACCACGACGTCCGGATCGGGATCGAAGGTGACCACGACCGCGCGGCAGTTATGGGCACGGGCGCCGCGCACCACGGCGTCAATTAGTTCGCGGTGTCCCCGATGTACGCCATCGAACACGCCGATGGCGATTGAGGCAGCACCTAAACGCCCGCACCCATCAAACGCGGCGGCGGAAACGATGCGCGCCTCGCCCGACTCGCCCGCGAAAAAGATACGCGCGAGCTCGTGGGGGGCCAGCATCATCGAACACCGCCGATTGCCTGCGGAAACACGTGTTCCATCACAAAGCGACCGTCCTCAATGCGGGCAAGCGCCTTGAGCCCACCATCGAGCACCAGCGCAAACGGCGCCTTCGAAGCATCGAAGTCGACAAGCGCGCGCTCAACGGGAATACGCCTGCCGCAGAGCAGGTCATCGGCAAGGTTGCCCGGCAAGTCGACACGCGTGGCGCCCAGGGCCGCGATGGGGTCCAAAGCAAAGCCAGTCGCAGACTCGGGAGAAAGTTCCTCCACCGCATGACAGACGCCAATGGAAACAACTCCGGATGCCGTCCGGCGTAGCGCGGAAATGTGCGCGGCGCTATCGCACGCTCGGCCCAAATCACGAGCGAGCGCGCGGATATAGGTGCCCTTGCTCACCGAAAATGCCACGGTCCAAACACAAGCATCGCCCTCGCCGCTCATGGCGATCAGATCGGCGGCATACACCTCGACGGGACGCGGGGGAAGGTCAACGGCATTGCCCTCGCGAGCAGACTTGTACGCGCGAACGCCGTTGACCGAGATGGCCGAGAACGCCGGCGGAACCTGCATCTGCGGCCCCAGCATAGCAGCCAGCTGTGCACGGGCGTAGGCCATGTCGTGCAGCTCGGGGGCAACGGAAACGGTGCGAACGGCCTCGCCCTCCGCATCGTCGGTATTGGTCTCGACGCCAAACGAAATGTAGGCGACGTAGCTTTTCGTGTCGAGGGTGAGCATGCCCAGCAGACGCGTGGCCTGGCCCACACCCACCACCATGACGCCGGACGCCATGGGGTCGAGCGTGCCGGCATGACCGACACGCCGTTCGTGGAGGGCGCGACGGCATTGTGAGACCACATCGTGGGACGTGCAGCCCACCGGTTTATCGACGGCGAGCAGCATATTCAATTGAGAAGGCGTACGACGAGCCATGTACCATCCAAAAAGTTAGAGCTCGACGGTCACCGAAGCGGGATCCTCCCCCACCAGCTCGGCCAGCATGGGAAGTGCTACGGCGAGCGTCTCGCGAATCGTTCCGTTGTTGGTAAAACCGGCGGCGGCATGATGCCCGCCACCGCCAAAGTTGGCAGCGATCTCGGACACATCGAGGTCACCCTTGGAGCGCAGGTTGCCGCGCACCTTGGTATCGCCGTCAATGCCCTTTAAGAACAGACAGACCTCGACGCCCATCACCGAACGCACCACATCGACCAAACCGTCACATTCATCCGAGGTGACGCCGCAGGCCTCAAGGTCGCTCTGGAAGGCATAGCTATACGCCACGCGCCCGTGCGCGACCGTCTTAATACGGCCCATGACAATGGACTTGAGGTGCAAAAACTCGACACGCATGCTCTGATAGACCTCGAGAGCAACACGAGCCGGATCGGCACCATGTGCTACCAGGCGCGAAGCAGCGTGGAACGCGGCAGCATCGGCGTTCTGGTACTGAAAACGACCGGTGTCGGTCACCAAGCCGCACAGCAAGCAAGTCGCAACGCCATCACGGGCGACGATGCCGCAATTATCCAAGAAACGGTCGATGATCATGGCGCAGGCCGCGGCATCGACACGCCTCAGGCTTAGCTCGGTAAACTCCTCGCGCGCCGGATGGTGGTCGAAGCACACCACATGCTTTGAGCGGCGAAGTACCTCGGCCGAGTTGTTGAGGCGCTCGACGACAGGCACATCCACCGAGATAAACAGGTCCGGATTGCCGGTGTACGCAGATGCGGGCACCAAGCGATCGGCGCCCTCCATAAAGCGGTAGATGCGCGGCACCGGGTCATCGTCTGCCAGCAGCAGCGCAATGTCCTTGTTGGGGAAAAACTTCATAAGCGATAAGCCAAGGCCCAGCACGGAGCCCAGGGCGTCACCATCGGGAGACGTATGTCCCGAAATCGCAATGGAGGACGCACCCTCGATGAGCTCGAGGATGCGTCGCGTAATATCTGCAGACTCGCCAGCGGCGAGATCAGCGGAATTAGTCATCTAAAGCTGCCTCCTGGGCGGCATCCGCTATGGGGTAGCCGTCCTCGTCCTTTTCGATCGCCAGCGTGGCCGGAACGTTTTCCAGCGCACGCGTGATGCGCTCGGCCTCATCGGTCGAGCGATCGATGCGAAAATCGAGCTCGGGCGTGACACGCCAATCGAGCGAGCGGGCCAGCAGGCTGCGAATGCGGCCCTTGGCGCTGGCGAGCGCCTCCATGACCTCGTCGTAGCGGCTCGCATCGCACGACACGTACACGCGCGCGAACGAACGGTCCACCGCGACCTCGACCGCAGTCAGGGTGACCAGGTCGAGGCGCGGGTCGGAAACCTCAAAGAGCAGGATATAACCGAGCTTCTCGCGAAGCTGCTCGCCCAGTCGGCGGGTTGCCTGCGTTTGCTTCATAGCGCTACCCCCTACTCGGTACGGGCAACCTGGTCGATGCGGTAACCCTCGATCTGGTCACCGGGCTTGATGTCCTGGAAGTTCTCCAGGCCAATGCCGCCCTCGGAACCGCTCTTGAGGCTCTTAGCCTCATCCTTGTAGTGACGCATCGAGGCAATCTTGCCGTTGAAGACCACGATACCGTCGCGCACCAGGCGCACGGAATCGGTCGCGGCGATCTCGCCCTCTTCGACGCGGACACCGGCGGCAATGCCGACTTTGGGCACCTTGAAGGTGTCCAGGACGGTCGCGGTACCCGTGGAGACCTCGACCTCGGTGGGCTTGAGCATGCCGATACGGGCAGCGTCGAGCTCCTCGAGGCACTTGTAGATGACGTCGTAGCAACGGATCTCGACGCCCTCGCGCTCGGCAGCGGAGCGGGCCTTGCCGTCGGGACGCACGCCAAAGCCGATGATGATGGCATTGGAGGCGTCTGCCAGGACGACGTCGGTCTCGTTGATGGCACCGACCGCGGAGTGGATCGTGTTGATGCGCACCTCGGACTGGTCCATCTTGTCGAGCGAGTCCTGAAGGGCCTCGATGGAACCCTGGACGTCGGCCTTGATGATCAGGTTGAGCTCCTTGACCTCGGCGTCGGCGATGGTCTCGAAGAGGTTCTCGAGCGTGACGTGCTTCACGCGGCTCTGTTCCTCGATACGGGCCTTGAGCGAACGCTCGTCGGCCAGGGCGCGAGCCTCGCGCTCGTCCTCGAACACACGGAACTCGTCGCCGGCGTTGGGCACGGACTGCAGGCCCAGGATCTCGACGGCGTCGGAGGGACCGGCCTCGGTGACGGCGTTGCCCTTGGGGTCGAGCATTGCGCGGACGCGGCCGTAGGTAAGGCCGGCGACCAGCGTATCGCCCACGTGCAGGGTACCGCGGGTCACGAGGACCGTGGCAACCGAACCGCGGCCCTTGTCGAGCTTGGCCTCGAGGACGTTACCGGAGGCAAAGGTGTCGGGGTTGGCCTTGAGCTCGAGCACGTCGGCCTGGAGCAGCACGGTCTCGAGCAGGTCGTCGATACCGATCTTCTGCTTGGCCGAAATGTTGACGAACATGTTCTGTCCGCCCCACTCCTCGGGGATGATGCCGTACTCGGTGAGCTCCTGGCGCACGCGGTCGGGGTTGGCGCCCGGCTTATCGATCTTGTTGACGGCAACGACGATGGGTACGCCGGCGGCCTTGGCGTGGTTGATCGACTCGATGGTCTGAGGCATGACGCCGTCGTCGGCAGCCACGATCAGAATGACGATGTCGGTCACCTTGGCGCCGCGAGCACGCATGGCCGTAAAGGTCGCGTGGCCGGGGGTATCGATGAAGGTGATCTTGCGGTCGTTGATCATGACCTGCGAAGCACCGATGGCCTGCGTAATGCCGCCTGCCTCGCCGGCAGCGACGCCGGTGTGACGGATGGCGTCGAGCAGCGACGTCTTGCCGTGATCGACGTGACCCATGACGGTGACGACCGGGGCGCGCGGCTTAAGGTCGGCGGGATCGTCGTAGAACGAGAAGGTGTTCTCCTCCTCGGGGGTGATGATCTTGATCTGACGACCCAGGTCGTCGGCAACGAGCTCGACGAGGTCGTCGGACATGGACTGGGTCATGGTGAGCGGCGTGCCCAGCAGGAACAGGCGCTTGATGATGTCGTTGGCCGGAACGTCGAGCGCCTCGGCGAGCTCCTGGACGGTAACGCCCTGGGAGACCTTGATGGCGTCGAGGTCCTCGGGGTTCACGCCCTGGGCCAGCGCCTCCTCTATCTTGCGCTCCTCCTGAGCCTTGGCAGCCTCGCGCTCGCGCTTCTCCTTGCGCTTCTTGCGGCGACCGGTGGACTCGCGAGAGGCCTCCTCGACGGCGGCACGAGCCTCCTCGAGCACCTTCTCGCGGCTGTACTCCTCGGCCTCGCGAGCCATGCGGCTGTAGTGGTCCTCTTCGTTGCTGTGGCCACCCTTGCGCTTTTTGCCCTTGCCCTGCTTGTCGGGGTTGGGGAAGTCCATGCCGGCAGCGACATTGTTGCTGGCGTTGGTGCGATGGCTATGCGGACGGCCCTCAGAGGCGTTGCGCTCGGAATTGTTATCGGAGGCGTTGCGGTCATTACGACGACCACCACGACGGTCGTTGTTGCCGCGACGGTTGCCGCGCTCGGCGGCACGCTCGGCCTTGGCCTTGTCCTCGGCGTCCTTCTTCTCCTTGAGCACGGTCTCCTGTGCGGCGATCTGGTCGAGCAGCGAACGGAAGCGCGAACCGGAGTCGGAAGCGGGAACGGCGCGGCGCTGAGCCTCGCGGGCAGCCTCCTCCTTCTCGCGGGCAAGGCGCTCCTGCTCGGCCTTCTTCTTGGCCTCAGCCTCGGCACGGGCAGCCTCCTCGGCAGCCTGGGCTGCGGCAAACTGGCGGCGCTCCTCCTCGCGTGCCTTCTCGGCAGCGATGCGCTCGCGCTCGGCCTCGGCGGCGCGTGCGGCCTCCTCGGCGGCAGCTGCCTGCTCCTCGGCCTGCTTGGCGGCCTCGACTTCCTGGGCGCGGGCCTCGATCACCGAGGCGAGCTGCTTGCGGACCATGGCAACGTAGGCGTCCTCCAGGGTGGAGGAAGCGGACTTAGCGGGAATCTTCATATCGGCGAGATGACCCATCAGTTCCTTGGAGGTCATGCCGAACTCTTTGGCCAGGGTGGACACACGGACTTTTGCCATATGACTTCACCTACCCTTTCTGGCACCTTGGGTGCCTAGAGACTGAACGAACGTGGGAGACGCGCCGGGACCCGCCCGGCGCAACCGCGCGCTAGATCAGGTCCTCCGCATCATCGAAGGCGTCGGTGTCATGGACACCGCAGAAACGGGAGCCGGGACGAGCCTGGTTGCGGCACTGGATGCCGTCCTCGGACACGTACTCGCAGCGGCGGACGTCCTCGTCCTCCTCGTCACCGATCAGGTCGGCGGCGGGCTCCTCGTGAACGGGAACGTTCTTGAGGATATCGGCGGCAAGGGTCTCGGACTTGATGTCGATGTGCCAGCCGGTCAGGCGCGCGGCGAGGCGGGCGTTCTGGCCCTCCTTGCCGATGGCGAGGGACAGCTGGTCGTCGGGCACGATGACGCCGGCGTAGGCCTTCTCCTCGTCGATAAGAACGCGGGTGACCTTGGCGGGCGACAGGGCGTTGGCGACGTAGACGGCCGGATCGGCATCCCACAGGATGACGTCGACGCGCTCGCCGCGGAGCTCGCCCACGACGGCGCGAACGCGGCTGCCCTTGGGGCCGACGCAGGCGCCCACGGGATCCAGGCGATCGTCGAGCGAGTGGACGGCGACCTTGGAGCGCTGGCCGGGCTCGCGGGCGATCGACTTGATCTGGACGGTGCCTTCATAGATCTCGGGCACCTCCTGCTCAAACAGACGACGCATGAGCTCGGGGTGGGTACGGGAGATGACAATCGGCGGACGGCTGTGCTCGCCACGAACCGGCTGCAGGTTGGAGTTGGGGTCGCGAACGTCGATGATCACGGCCTTGATGTGCTGATTGTGCAGGTAGCGCTCGCCCATCGGACGCTCATTGCGCTCGTTCTCGTAACGACGCTGATCGAAGTGCGGAAGCTCGGCCTCGACGCCCTCGCGGATCTTGACGATCGTGAAGTCGGGCGTGGACTGCAGCACGGTGCCGCTGATGAGGTCACCGATGCGGCCGGAGAACTCCTCGTAGATCTGCTCGCGGGCGGAGTTACGCACGATGGCGTTAATCTCGGCCTTGGCGTGCTGGGCGGCGATGCGGCTCGTGTTCTTGGGGGTGACGTCGATCTCCTCGAACTCGGTGAAGTTGCCTTCCTCGTCCATGGAATCGTCAATCGGCTCCAGACGGTAGACGTAGATCTTGCCGGTGGTGCGGTCGATGGTCACCTTGGCGCCCCACTCAAGATGCAGGATCTCGGCATAGCTCTTGGCGAGCGACTGCTCCAGGCGGTCGATCAGGTAGAGCTGGTCGATGTGCTTCTCCTGGCAAAGCTCCATCAGGGCGGACATCATGTCGGATGCTGCCATCTTACTTTCCTTCCTTCGCGGGCTTGAAGTCGTAGGTGGGCTTCAACTTGCACTTTTTAACATCAGAGAAATCGAGGGTGACGGACTCGCCGTCCTCGAGCTCGAGGGTCACGTTCGCCTCGGTGGCGGCGGCAATCTTGCCGGCGTACTTGCGACGGCCCTCGGTGGCGGTGGAGGTGAGCTCGCAGTTCTCGCCCACAAAGCGGGCAAAGTCACTCGGGCGGCGCAGCGGGCGCGCCATACCCGGGCTCGACACCTCGAGCGTATAGCTCGAAGAAATGGGATCGAGCTCCTCAATCACATCGCCGACCCACTTGGTGTTGGCCGTGACGTCGTTGAGCGACAGGCTCTGACCCTCGGCACCCTCGATACGCACACGCACGCAGGGGGCCTTGGTGGCACCCACGAGCTCGACGTCGACGATGTCGATATCGTGCTGGGGGGCGACGGCCTCGAGCGCGTCGATGATCGCCTGCTCGGTCTTGGTCTTGACCATTGCGGCACCTCCATCCATACAAAAAAGAAGCGGGGCCGAAACCCCACTTCTTTCAATTACAACTTCATTTGCAAGCAAACTATAGCAATACCTGCGTAAACGTGCAAGCACAACGCAAACCCGCAGGTCAGCGTGCGCACAGGTTCTCCACAAGAATAGAACAATTGGAACGAAGGACCCACGCGGCGAGCGCCCAAGCGACCGAGAACGGGCCATGCGTCCCAATCAACAGGCCTGTTCGGGCCCCAAGGGCGTTCCTCCCCGAACCCCTATCACTCAGACTAGTGCTGAGGGACATTCTGCAACAAGCCTGCCAGCCGGTCGAACAACGACAAACCTGTCCAGATTCCTTACGGCAAGGAGACACCCATGAAACACCTAGGCACCATCTGCATGACCGCACTCGCCATCGCGGCGTGCTCGCTCGCCCTCGCGGGCTGCGGCAACACGAACGGCAAAACCGGGCCAAGTGAGCCGGATCCTGGAAGCATCGAAGCCATCGAGAAATCAGAGCCCTCGGAAAGCTTCGATAAGATCAACGAAGACGAAGTCGAACCCCAGGGCCTGGGCCCCGAACCCCAAGAACAGTTCCCCATCGACCTTGAGGCAGACGAGAACGTCCATGTTACCTGCGTGGGCAAGGACACGGATGGCTACGGCGACGCCGTGCTGGTCTTTACGATAACAAACAACACCGATGTCGACATGATGTTTGGCGATGTCGATGCTTATGCCTACGTCAACGGTATCGTCCGCGACGTGCGCATGCGCCAGCCCGTCGCCGCAGGCGAAGAAACGACCGCGATGCTCACCTTTGTAGGCACCTTCGACGATCCGGACTTTGACGTGAACAACGACCTCAACGACATCTACCTCAACATCTGGATGTTTGAGGAGCAAAGCGGCAACATCTACTTTAGGGACTTGGTACACATTCCGTAGAGGGTGACGCTCGACACAAGCCAAGCAGGGCATATAACGCAAAACGAGGGACGACCCAATCGGATCGCTCCTCGTCGTTAACGCGTCAACTATGCTCGCAGTGCTTACTTAACCACCAGGTTGACCAGCTTACCGGGAACGCAGATGGCCTTGACGACCGTCTTGCCCTCAGTCCACTTGGCTACAGCGGCCTCGGCGGCAGCCTGCATTTCCTCGTTGGAGGCATCGCGGGCCACGTCAATGCGGCCACGGACCTTTCCGAGTACCTGGACGACGATCTGCACCGTGTCCTCGATGGACTCGGCCAGGTCGAACTCGGGCCAGGCGGCGGTGTAGGCGTTGCCCTCGCAGCCGAGTGCCTCGTGCCACAGCTCGTCGGCCCAGAACGGGCAGATGGGCGCCAGGACGCTCACGATGTCCTTGGCCACGCCGTAGCACAGGGCCTTATCGCGGTCAGCACCCTCGGTGGCGTTGAGGTAGGCGCTCGCCGCGTTGACGAGCTCCATGACGGCCGAGATCGCGGTGTTGAACTGGCCGCGGTCGAAGTCCTCGGTGCACTTGGCGATGGTGCGGTGACGCTCGCGATAGAGCTTCATAGCAACCTCGTCGAGTACGGACTTGTCGAAGGCCACGTTGGCGTCGCCGGACTGAACGAGCTGCCACACGATACGCCAGGCGCGCTTGATGAAGCGGTTGGCGCCCTCGACGGCCTTGGGATCCCAGTCGAAGTCCTTCTCGGGCGGGGCGATAAACAGGATCGCCAGACGCATGGTGTCGGCGCCGTAGGGCTCGATAACCGAGCTCGGGGGCACAACGTTGCCCTTGGACTTGGACATGGTGTCGCCGTTCTCGTCCTTGACCATGCCCTGGCACAGCAGGTTGGTGAAGGGCTCGTCCACGCTCAGCAGACCCAGGTCGCGCAGCGCCTTGGTAAAGAAGCGGCTGTAGAGCAGGTGCAAAATGGCGTGCTCGATGCCACCAATGTAGTTATCGACAGGCATCCAACGGTCTGCCGCCTCGCGGGAGAAGGGCAGCTCGGTGTTGTGCGGGTCGGTATAGCGCAGGTAATACCAGCTGGAGCAGGTGAAGGTGTCCATGGTATCGGTCTCGCGCTTGGCCGGGCGACCGCAGACCGGGCAGGTGGTCTCGTAGAAGTCCTTGCACTCGGCGAGGGTCTCGCCAGCGCCCAGGTCCAGGTTCTCCGGCAGCGTCACCGGCAGCTGATCCTCGGGCACGGGAACGATGCCGCAGTGCTCACAGTGGATGGCCGGAATGGGGTTGCCCCAATAGCGCTGACGGCTGATGAGCCAGTCGCGCAGGCGGAACTCGACCTTGCGACGGCCGCAGCCCATGGCCTCGAGGTCGGCCACGATGGCAGCCTCGCCCTCGGAGTGCTTACCGCCGCGCATGCCGGTGTACTTGCCGGACTGGACGAGCGTGCCCTCGGCAGCGTGGGCGCAATCCCAGTCGACGGTCTCGGCATGGAAGGTATCGATGGTCTCGCCACTGGCCTCGACGGCAGCGCGATCGTCATCGTCCAGGATGATCGGCACGATCGGCAGGTCGTACTTGCGGGCAAACTCAAAGTCGCGCTGGTCGCCACAGGGAACGGCCATGACGGCGCCGGTGCCGTAGTCGGCCACGACATAATCGGCAACCCACACGGGGACCTTCTCGCCGTTGACGGGGTTCACCACGTAGCGGCCGGTAAAGGCGCCGTGCTTCTCGAGGGTGCCCTGGGCACGCTCGACGGCAGAGATATGCTTAGAGTCCTCGACGATCTTGGTGACGGCCTCCTCGTACTCCGTGCCCTCGACGAGCTCGTGCAGGCCTGCGTACTCGGGAGCCAGGACAAAGAAGGAGACGCCAAAGAGGGTATCGGCACGCGTGGTGAAGACGGTGATCTTGCCCTCGTCGCCCTCGATGGGCTCGCCATCCTCGTCGCACAGGGTAAAGTCGACCTCGGCGCCCTCGGAGCGGCCGATCCAGTTGGCCTGCATCTGCTTGACGCGCTCGGGCCAGCCGGGGAGCTTCTCCAGGTCGTCGAGCAGCTCCTGAGAGTACTCAGTAATCTTGTAGTACCACTGCTCAAGGTCGCGCTTCTCGGGCTCGGTGCCGCAGCGCCAGCACTTACCCTCGGTGACCTGCTCGTTGGCCAGAACGGTCTTGCAGTTGGGGCACCAGTTGACCGGGTTCTTCTTGCGGTAGACCAGGCCCTTTTCCCACATCTTCTCAAAGATCCACTGACCCCAGCGGTAGTAGTCGGGGCTGCAGGTCTTGACCATGCGATCCAGATCGTAGGAGAAGCCCATGCGCTTCATCGTGGCGAGCGCCTGGTCCATGTTCTTATACGTCCAGGCGGCAGCCTGCGTATTGTGCTTGATGGCGGCGTTCTCGGCAGGCAGGCCAAAGGCGTCAAAGCCGATGGGGTGCAACACGTCAAAGCCGCGCATGCGGGCCTGACGGGCCATGGCATCGCCGATGGTATAGTTGCGCGCGTGGCCCATGTGCAGATCGCCCGACGGATACGGGAACATCTCGAGCACATACTTCTTGGGCTTGCTGTCGTCGGCGTCGACGGCAAAGAGGTTGGAGTCCTCCCAGGCCTTCATCCACCTGGACTCAATGGCCTGCGCGTCGTAGGCAGGGATCTCGTCCTTATGATCTGTGCAATCGCACATATCAGCTCCTTTTAACTTGATTGGGGCCGGTCGGCTAGGCTTTGCTCGCTGCTGCGGACAGTCCTGCTCGCACGAAGGCCACATTAAGTGGCCTTCGGCTCGTGCG
>ERZ1032310.226-NODE-226-length-11774-cov-10.819951_pt1 | contig 11774 bp, 8 predicted proteins | sample MGYA00516697_ERZ1032310 | MGnify/ENA primary metagenome ERZ1032310 (study PRJEB33719, sample SAMN04261360) | wastewater metagenome | biome: periurban shantytown; feature: human; material: feces | host: Homo sapiens | place: Peru: Lima | collected 2012-01-15 ... | reverse complement strand
GCTGCCGCACCTCGCTCGCCGTATCGGCACTTAGAATTATGCGGTATTGCCATAAAAATAATTATACGCGATTTTGCCCAGCCCTGCAAGCTTTTGTGTAATTTGTCCATAAATGCGTCCGGCATACTATTTGACAATGCCCCCGCTGCGCCTTATAATAGATTTAATTGCAATGTCGTAGTTTGATTCAGGACCCGGTTGCAGCCTTTCGGCTGAACTCTTCGCGTCCAAACCGTGATTCAGTAAATCGGCACAGTGCCGTGCAAATTTTACATGCGACAAAACATCACGTCCGGGGTACGGTGCTTACCGTGTGTGTAACCGCCAACCCTGGCCGAATACAATATGGAGGTTATGCAATGGAAGATCACAACAACGAAAAACGCCCCCGCCAGCAGGGCCGCAGCAATTACACCCGCCGTGCCCCGCGCGCAAATAATAATAACCAGAACCGCAAACCCGGTGCGCCTGCCCCCGCGGCCAGCGCCCCGCAGGCAGCGGAGGAAAAACCACAGCCCCAGCACCGCAAGCCGCAGCGCCGCCGTGCCCCGCAGCCCCAGCAGGCTGCAGCGAGCAATGCGGTGAATGCAGCAGCTCCGGCCCCGGTGCAGCGCCCCCGCAGCCCGCAGCGCCGCAGCTATAAGCAGCATTATTATGATGCTTCCACCCCGGCTGTTCCCATGCACATCTGCCCGCTGGGCGGCCTGGGCGAAGTTGGCAAAAACATCACCCTGTATGAATGCCAGGGCGATATGATCCTGGTGGACTGCGGCCTGGTGTTCCCGGATTCCGATATGTTCGGCGTGGACCTTGTCATTCCGGATTTCACCTATGTATTGGAAAATAAGGACCACATCAAGGGCCTGTTCATTACCCATGGCCACGAAGACCATATCGGCAGCCTGCCGTATCTGCTCAAAAAGTTCAACGTGCCCATTTACACTGCACGTTTGACCATTGGCCTGATCAAAAACAAGCTGGAGGAGCACGGTCTTGCCTCCAGTGCAGAGTTCCATGAGATCCGTCCCCGCCAGAAAGTGCGCCTTGGCTGCTTTACGGTGGAGCCCATCCATGTCAACCACTCCATCCCGGATTCTCTGGCGTTTGCCATTGACTGCCCGGCAGGCATCGTGCTGCATACCGGCGACTTCAAGATCGACTACACGCCGCTTTCCGGCGATGCCGTTACCGACCTTTCCACCATTGCGGAGTATGGTCGCCGCGGCGTGCTGGCTTTGCTGGCGGATTCTACCAACGCGGAGCGCCCCGGCTTTACGGCAACCGAGCAGACTGTGGCCGAAGGGGTGCGCAGCCTGTTTGCCCGCGCCAAAAACCGCCGCATTATCGTGGCAACCTTTGCTTCCAACATCTACCGCATCCAGCAGATCATTGACCTGGCCATTGAGTATGGCCGCAAGGTGGCCGTCAATGGCCGCAGCATGGTTTCCAACACCGAAATGGCGCGGGAGCTGGGGTATCTGCATGCGCCGGATAATGTGCTGATCGATATCGAGGAGATCAACAAATACCCGCCGGAAAAGGTTGTCCTTATCACCACCGGCAGCCAGGGCGAACCGCTGTCCGCTCTGTCCCGTATGGCGCAGGCCAGCCACCGTACCGTCAAGGTCGGCCCCACTGACTTTATCATTATCTCGGCCCGCCCCATCCCCGGCAACGAAAAGACCGTGACCAAGGTGGTCAACGGCCTTCTGGCCCTGGGCGCAGAGGTCATTTACGAAAACATGTACGATACCCATGTTTCCGGCCACGCCTGCCAGGAAGAGCAGAAGCTGATGCTGACCCTTGCCCACCCGCAGTATTTCCTGCCGGTTCACGGCGAGTTCAAGCAGCTCAAGCGCCACGCCGAAACGGCGGAGCACCTGGGCTATATCCCCAAACAGAATATTTATATTGCTGAAAATGGCCAGAACATCCGCCTTTCCCGCGATGGCATGGCAGTGGAGGGCACTGTGCCCGCCGGTGCCGTGATGGTGGATGGCTATGGCGTGGGCGATGTGGGCAATGTGGTCCTGCGTGACCGCCACCACCTGTCGGAGGACGGTATCATCATCGTTACCGCAGCTGTGGATGGCAGCACCGGCCAGCTGCTTTCCGGCCCGGACCTGGTTTCCCGCGGCTTTGTCTATGTGCGGGAAAGCGAGGAGCTGATGGACGGTGCCCGCGTGCAGGTTGAAATGGCCCTTGACCGCAGTATGGCGGATAACATGCACGACTGGGCCAGCGTGAAATCCCGCGTGCGGGAGGCGCTTTCCAGCTATATCTACCGCAAAACCAAGCGCAGCCCCATGATTCTGCCCATTCTGATGGAAGTTTGATCCAAACCATATCTGACCGTGACCGCCTGCCCCACATTGCAGGCACCGAGGAACGATGATGAAAAACAAGCTGAGACGTGATATCTTTGTCATTATCTTTTTGCTGCTCGTTGCGTGCATCGCTCTGGCTGTGCCGCTGGCGTTCAGCAACCCGCGCTGGCTGCTGGCACCGGCGCTGCTTGTAGTGTTTGCGTTGGTGGTGGCGGTGCTTGGCATCCGCCGGCTGCGGCGCTTTGTGGCCGATATGCTGTGCGGGACCAACTTTGAGGGCAGCAAGACCCAGTATTCGCTGGCGGATTTTTCCATCCCCACTGCCCTGATTACCGAAGGCTCCGTGGTGTGGTATAATCCGGCCTTCCGGGAGCAGATCCTGGCGGGGCAGGATGCCCTGCTGGCTGCACCGGATCGCCTGATGACCGGCATTGACCTTTCCGTCTGTGCCCGCGCCCACGGCCAGGACCTGACCATTGACGAAAACCGCTACACGGCCTATGCCACAACCAGCCGCAGCAGCAAAACGGGCACATTGCTGTTTTTGGTCAACGATACGTTCTACAAAAACACGCTGGATGAATACACTGCCAGCCGCCCGGCTTACCTGATTATTGGGGTGGACAGCTATGACGAGCTGTTCAACGATATGAAGGACTCCGAGCAGGCGCACGAGCTGGAGGCCATCAATACCCTGCTGGAAGAATACATCGGCCGCACGACCGGTTTCCTGCGCAAGGTGTCCAACAGCCGCTATATTGCGGTGGTGGAAGAGCGGGATATCCGCTGGATGATGGAAGAACGCTTTGATATTCTGGATAAAGTGCGTGCGTTGCACCCCGGCGGAATGCTCACCCTTTCCATCGGCGTAGGCCATGGCGGCGCTACTATGCAGGAATGCCAGGAGATGGCCCGCGAAAGCATTGATATTGCCTTGGGCCGCGGCGGCGACCAGGCTGCCGTGAAAACAGTCGATGGCTTTGAGTTCTTCGGCGGCATTTCCCATGGTGTCGAAAAGCGCAGCCATGTGCGCAGCCGCATCATTGCCAACGCCCTGGCAGACCAGATCCGCCAGAGCGACAGCGTCATCATCATGGGCCACCGCCAGAGCGATTTGGATGCCATCGGCTCCGCCATCGGTTTGCTGCGCATGTGCAAAATGTGCGATGTGCCTTCGGTCATCGCAGTGCGCAGCAAGGCAACGCTGGCGGGCCAGCTGCTGGATGTGTTCAACAAAGCAGGGGAGGAACACAACTTTATTGAACCGGAAGAAACCTATAAGCTCATTACCCCCAAAACCCTGCTGATCGTAACCGATACATACCAAAAGCGCCTGCTGGAAGACCAAAAGATTTACGAAAAATGCAGCCGCGTGGTTGTTATCGACCATCACCGCATGGCGGTAGGGCATATTGATAACCCGATCCTTTTGTATCATGAACCCTTTGCTTCCAGCGCCAGCGAGCTGGTGTGTGAACTGCTGCAATTCATGCCCGCCCAAAACAACATCACTCAGTTGGAAGCCCAGGCGCTGCTGTCTGGCATCATGCTGGATACCCGCAGTTTTGCGCTGCATGTCGGCGTGCGTACCTTTGAGGCTGCCGCCTGGCTGCGCAGCCGCGGGGCCGAAACCGCCGCGACCAAGCGCCTGTTCAATATTTCCAAAGAAGAATACGAAGCCCGCGCCGCTATTGTGGAGGGCGCTTACCTCTACAAAGGCTGCGCTATCGCCACTTCGGATGAGCTTGACCCCGCCATGAGTGTGGTTCTGCCCATGGCAGCCAATGACCTGCTGACCATCAACGGCGTGGATGCCAGCTTTGTGGCAATCGCCAAAAACGGCGGTGTCAACATCTCCGCCCGCAGCATGGGTGCGCTGAACGTACAGGTCATTCTGGAGCCCTTGGGCGGCGGCGGCCACCTGACGATGGCCGGTGCCCAGCTGCGTGATTGTACCGTAAAGGAAGCCGAAGCCCGCATCCGCGCGCAGATCGACGAATACCGCGCCAACCAGGAATGCCAGGAAGAACTGGTGGGTGCAGTTTAACAAATTAAATTATCAGCGAATCCCTGCCAATGGCAGAAAATTATATCAATTACTACATAGAGAGGGGAACCACCACGATGAAAGTTATTCTCAAACAGGATGTCAAGAGCATTGGTAAAAAGGATGAAATCCATGAAGTGTCGGACGGTTACGCCCGCAACTTCCTGTTCCCGCGCGGTCTGGCTGCAGTGGCCGATGCTGACGCTGTGAACACCGCCCGCACCAAGAGCGAAGCCAAAGCCCACCATGAAGCCGAAGCGAAGGCTGCTGCTGAAGAACTAGCTGCCAAGATCAAGGGCCAGATCGTTTCTGTCAAGGTCAAGGGGGGCGCTTCCGGCAAGCTGCACGGCAAAGTGACCGCAAAGGAAGTTGCCGAACAGTTGTACAAGCTGACCGGCACCGAAATCGACAAGAAAAAAATCGAAATGCCCGCCAGCATCAAGGAGTTTGGCAGTTATGATGCCAAAGTCCGCCTGCATGTGGGTGTTGTGGCCGCGTTCAAGGTCAAGGTCGAGGAGGCTCCGCTGTAATTGGCAGGGGGTCTTGTGATTACATTCCAACAAAAACGGCAGGGAGGTGCCTGAATGGCAAACAATGAATTAAGCTTGTCCAGCCTGGGCATTCAGCTGCCGTATAACATGCAGGCGGAACAAAGCGTGCTTGGCGCAGCGCTGATGGATGAAACCATCCTGAACCGCCTGATCACCGAGATGGACCCCGATATGTTCTATTCGGAGCAGAACCGGGCCGTCTATGAGGAAATGCGCCGCCTGTTCAGCGAAAGCGAAGCGGTGGACGTTATCACTCTGGTGGACTCTCTGGCTCAGAACGGTGTGTTCAAGGGCGCAGATGATGCCAAAGTGTACATTACCCGCATTGCGGAAACCGTCCCGGCGATTTCCAACGTCGATTCTTACATCAAGATCGTCAAGGAAAAATATCAAACCCGCCGCCTGATCGAAGCAGCCCGCGATATCCTGCAGCAGTCCAGCGAGGAATCCGATTCTGACCTGCTGCTGGAAAGCGCCGAGCAAAAGCTGTACGATATCCGCAACGGCCAGGACCGCTCCGGCGTTAAAACCATTCAGGAGTCTATCCTGGAAGTTATTGATACCATGCAAAAGCTGTCCGGTGCGGACCGCGATAAATTTGCCGGTATCCCCACAGGCTTCAACTATCTGGATAATATCCTGACCGGCCTTGGCCGTTCGGACCTGATTATTCTGGCGGCCCGCCCCGGTATGGGCAAAACCAGTTTTGCGCTGAACATTGCTACCAATGTGGCCCGCCTGCAGAAGATACCGACCGTCATTTTCAGCTTGGAAATGACCTGCGAACAGCTGACCGACCGCATCCTTTCCAGCACCGCAGGCATTGACAGCCAGGCATTCCGCACCGGCCGCCTGAACAACTCCGACTGGAACGACTTTGCCAATGCAACGTCACTGTTGTATAACGTTCCCATTTACATGGATGATTCCTCCGGTATTTCGGTGCCGGAAATCAAGGCAAAAATCCGCCAGATCAACCAGGACCCCAAACGGGATAAGATCGGTCTGGTCATCATCGACTATTTGCAGTTGATGCAGTCCGCCAAGCGCACCGAAAGCCGCGTGCAGGAAATCAGCGATATCACCCGGAACCTGAAAATTATGGCTAAGGAACTGAACGTTCCTGTCATTGCGCTGTCCCAGCTTTCCCGTGCTGCCGAAAAAACAGCGGGTCGCTCGGACCACCGCCCCCAGCTTTCAGACCTGCGTGATTCCGGCTCTATCGAACAGGATGCGGACGTGGTGCTCTTCCTGTACCGCGCTGCCTATTACAATTCCCAGAACGGCGAAACCGAACAGGCGAACGAAAACGAAGCCGAATGTATCGTGGCCAAAAACCGCCATGGCGAAACCAGTGTGGTCCGCCTTGGCTGGGATGGCGCCCATACCCGGTTCAGCAATCTGGACGAGATCCATGAACAGTACTGACGCAGACAATTCATTGCAAAACCCAGTAAACACGATGGAACAAACCTTGCTGGCCTATTGCCGCCGGCAGGGTTTGTTTCGGTTGGGGGACCGTGTCATCATTGCCTGCTCCGGCGGGGCGGATTCGATGGCGCTGCTCTGTTTTCTGCTGCGCTGCAAAGCGGAACTTGGCATCACCGTCATGGCGGCCCATGTGGACCACGGAATCCGGGGCGAAGCTGCCCATGCGGATGCCCGCTTTGTGGCGGAGTTCTGCCGCACGCATCATGTGCCGTTCTTTTTGTACGATGCCGCTGCCAGCGGGGTGCAGATTCCCCCAAACCCCAGCGAGAACTGGGCGCGCAGCCTGCGCTATACCTGGTTTGATGCGCTGGCCGCACAGCAGCATGCCTGCATTGCCACAGCGCATACGTTATCTGACCAGGCGGAAACGGTGTTGTTCCGCATGGCGCGCGGTACCGGCCTGCACGGCATGGCGGGTATTCCGGCGGTACGGGGCGTGTACCGCCGTCCATTTTTGTGCCTGACAAGGAGCGATACCACGGCATACTGCGCCGCCCTTGGGCAACACTATGTTCAGGACGAAAGCAATTTCAGCGATGCCTATGCCCGCAACCGTATCCGCCATTATGCTGTTCCGGCGCTGCAAACCATCAATCCGGCGGCAGAGCGGGCCGTGGGGCGGCTGTGCAACCAGCTGCAGGAGCTGAACATCTGGCTGGAAAACCTGGCCGAAAAACTGCTGGCGCAGGCTGCCTGCGGGGGCGGGTACAGCATCCCGATTCTTGCCGCGGCGGATGCCCCGGTGCTGGCTGCTGCCCTGCGCATGCTGGCAGCCCGTGCGCGTGACCCTGAAGAAAAATATGTGCAGGCTCTTGCGGCCATTGTTCGGCAGGGCAGCGGTGCGGTACAACTGACGCCGGATGCCTGCTGGACCGCGGCAAACGGCATTTTGTACTGCCGCTCTGTGCTAAAAATGCAGCCGGAAGCCATTCCCGCGCCGCACCAGCTGCTAAAAACCGGCGTTTACTGCCTGCCAGGGGGCTATGAGCTGGAGATTCAACAACTAAATTATGAAGTTTTTTTGAAAAATCCATCATTTTTGAAAAAAGACTACACCTATTGTGCAGATTATGCTAAAATAAATAAGAATATTTTTGTGAGGACCCGCCAACCCGGCGATACGTTCCGCCCGGCGGGACGTCACGTTGGCAAAACGCTCAAAAAATATCTGAATGAGACAAAAGTTCCTGTGGCTGAACGGACGCTGATGCCGCTGCTGGCCTGCGGTAGCCAGGTGCTTTGGCTGTGGGGGGCAGGCTTTGCGGACGGTTTGTCCCCGGATGATGGGACAAAGCAGATCCTGTTGATTCGGCAAAGCCGCCAGCCTGCGGCCCCGGAGCAGGAACAAGATCATAATATTGGAGGAACAGATCATGCATGATATGAACAATGATATCGCCAAGGTTTTGATTTCGGAAGAGCAGCTGCAGGCCAAGGTGGCTGAATTGGGGGCACAGATCAGCCGCGATTACGAGGGCAAAGATTTGTTGCTGGTGTCTATCCTGAAAGGCTCCGTGGTGTTCATGGCCGATTTGATGCGCGCCATCACGGAACCCTGCAGCATTGACTTTATGGTGGTTTCCAGCTATGGCGGTGCCAACACCACTTCTACGGGCCTTGTCAAGATCGTCAAGGACCTGGATCAGGATCTTTCCGGCAAGGATGTTCTGATCGTGGAGGATATTCTGGATACTGGCGTCACGTTGTCTCACTTGGTGCCCATGCTGAAATTGCGCCGCCCCAACAGCGTGCGCCTGTGCACCATCCTCAGCAAGCCCAGCCGCCGCAAGGTGGATATTGAGCCGGACTACTGCGGTTTTGAAGTGCCCGATGAATTTGTTGTGGGCTATGGCCTTGACTATGACGAAAAGTACCGCAACCTGCCGTATGTCGGCGTGTTAAAACCGGAAGTATATTCCAAATAAAATTCTGTCTTGGCAGAATAACCAATCGCCCGCCGTTTTGGCGGATTTTGACAGGGAGTTGATTTTTTGCAGCACAAACCGCGTTTCAGCGGCATTATCATTGCCGCTGTCCTGATGGTGGCAGCACTTGTGATGATCTCCAGCTATTCCAGCCTGTTTGGCTCCAGCAAGAGCACCATGATGTTGTCCGAAGCCATGGGGTACTTTGAATCCAATCAGGTCACCTACTTTAACCTGGACCTGAACACCGGCGTTATCGAGATGAGCGTGAAAGAAGGTGAACATCCGCTGCCGGAATCCGGCACGTCCAGCGAAACATCCAACGGCCTGCTTGCAGAAATTTACGGCGATGGCACCGATGCTTACGCCCCCAAGAACGGCGGGGCAGCGGTCATTACCTACAAGCTGCCATATCCTTCTTATTTCCTGCAATTCTACCTCAAGGATTATATCGACCAGTATAATGCAGCCAACCCGGATGCGCCCATGCAGTACGATATGGTCGCCGTTAAGACCAACGTGCCCTGGTTTGAGATCATCCTGTACGCCTTTATGATCGGCAGCGTGGTGCTGCTCTTCATGTCCATGTACCGCGGCGGTGCCGGTGGCGGCGGCCTGATGAATGTTGGCCGTGCCAAGGTCAAGGACCAGCAGGAAGGCCAGCGCAAGGCAACCTTTGCCGATGTTGCCGGTGCGGATGAAGAAAAGGCTGAACTCCAGGAAGTGGTTCAGTTCCTGAAAGCACCGGAAAAGTTCAACTCCCTGGGGGCGCGCATTCCCCACGGCGTTCTGCTTGTCGGCCCTCCGGGCACCGGCAAAACGCTGCTGGCCCGTGCCTGTGCAGGCGAGGCCGGCGTTCCGTTCTATGCCATCTCCGGTTCCGACTTTGTGGAAATGTATGTCGGCGTCGGCGCATCCCGTGTGCGCGATTTGTTTGAAAAAGCCAAAAAGACAATGCCCTCCATCATCTTTATTGATGAGATCGATGCCGTGGGCCGTCAGCGTGGTGCCGGCCTTGGCGGCGGGCATGACGAGCGCGAGCAGACCCTGAACCAGCTGCTGGTTGAGATGGACGGCTTTGACGCCAACGACGGCGTTATCGTGATGGCGGCCACCAACCGCGCCGATATTCTGGATAAGGCTCTGCTGCGTCCCGGCCGTTTTGACCGTCAGGTTTATGTTGGTCTGCCGGATGTGAAGGGCCGCGAGGAGATTCTGCGCGTTCACACCAAGAACAAGCCCCTTGGCCCCGATGTCAGCCTGAAAACCATCGCCAAGTCCACCGCGGGCTTCTCCGGTGCCGACCTGGAAAACCTTGTCAACGAAGCTGCCCTGCTGGCTGCGCGCAAGGGCAAAAAGGCCATCACCGAACCCGAAATCGAGGAAGCTTCCATCAAGGTTGTGGCTGGCCCCGAAAAGAAGAGCCGCGTTGTGACCGATGCCGAAAAGCGCCTGACCTCTTACCACGAGGCCGGCCATGCCATTACCGGCTATTTCTGCAAAACGCATGATCCCGTGCACCAGATCAGCATTATCCCGCGTGGTTCGGCAGGCGGCTTTACCATGTATCTGCCGGAAAAAGACCCCAGCTATGTGACCAAGACCGCCATGAACGAGAACATTGTCTGCCTGTTGGGCGGCCGTGTGGCGGAGCAGCTGGTGCTGGATGATATCTCCACCGGTGCTTCCAACGACCTGCAGCGTGCCACGGATACCGCCCGCGCCATGGTGACCCGCTATGGCTTCTCGGAGCGCATGGGCCCGGTGGTTTATGGCACCGACCCTGGCGAAACCTTCCTTGGCCGAGACTTTGGCCAGGGCAAGGGCTATTCCGAAAATACGGCGTCCGAAATTGATAATGAGATCCGTGATATCATGGATGAATCTTACGAGACGGCCCGCCGCATTTTGACCGAGCACATGACTGAGCTGCACCGTGTGGCCGGTGTGCTGATGGAACGCGAAAAGATCAGCGGCGAAGAGTTTGACGCCCTGATGAAAGGCGAAAACCTGGCACCCTTTGGGCTGGATACCCCCGCGCCTGCCGCAGCCTCTGCATCGGCAGAGCAGCCCGCCGCGCCGGAACAGCCCTCCGAACCGTCTGATGAAAATTGAGGCAAGGTGAAACACAATGGATCAAAATTTTTCCCTGATGGCGCAATCCCGTGCCAATTATTACACTGCCGGCAGCCCGGTCCAGTTTGTCCGTGTTGAGCTGCTGAAAGGGGATGTCACGGGTGAAGTTGCGGTCTGCCTGACCTTTAAGAATGTTGGCACAGAACCGCTGACCGGCTTTATCATCCACTTCAAATGCAAAGATGCTTCTGGTCAGATCCTGTGCGAGGATGATTTCTATTATGAGCAGCTCAATGTGCAGCCCGGCGAACTGTTTGGTGCCGATGACGCTGTGTTTGTCAGCGATACGCCGGTTTCCAGCGTGGAAATTGAGCAGGACCGTGCTTTCCTGAACGGCCGCGGCGTGGATCTGCGTAATTATAAGCGTGTCCGCCTGCAGGCCCCCCGTGTGCTGCCTGGCTCTATTGCCCGCACACTTCAGACCCGCACCAACAATAAGATGCTGACCTGCGTCCCGCAGGATACCGAAAACGGCTGGTTCTGCGCCTGCGGCGCGTTCCACCCCAACGAGGAAGCTGTTTCCGTCTGCAGCGAGTGCGGCGGCGACCGCGCTTACATCAAGGCAACCCTGACCCGCATCCTGGAGGAAGCCCGGCAGACCGCCGAACAGCAGCAGCGCGAAATCAACGCCGTGGCCAATGGCGTTGACCCCGCAGCAGCCCAGGCAGCCCAGGCAGCCCAGGCCGCTGCCACCGCCGCCGCGGCTCAGGCAGCCATCAGCCAGGAGCCCACCGCACAGTTCACCCCGCCCGCCCCGGCCCAGGAACCGGAAGAAGAGGACGACGAAGCAACCAACGCCGAAATGGACCGCGTGCGCCGCTATGTCCCCAAAGGCCATCTGTTTGCCGATGAAGAGGATGAAGAGGACGAGCATACCCGCATGTTCGATGATGAGGAAGAGGAAAGCGACGATGACGAAGAACCCCGCCGTGGCCGTTATGCGGACGATGACGAGGAGAGCGAGGACGATGTAATGGCCGAGCGTATCATCCATTGGGCACCGCCCATCACCGCAGTGGTCTGTGCGCTCATCATTGCTGTGTCGCTGATCTACCACTTTGTCATCGCCTGATCGCCTGCTGTTTATCGGCAAAGGCGGGCTGACCCGCTGATATTTATCCGGGCAGGATAAAGCAAAATAAACCAAAACCAGCCGCCGGGCAGGGGAAAATCCCTGAAACCGGCGGCTGGTTTTCTATTTGTTCTATTCCGTGTCTGTGCTTATTGCTGCCATCAGGAATATAGGGCAATACCGCACAATTCCCGCCTTGCGGCTTAAGCACCGCTCCGGCAGCTG
>ERZ1032310.217-NODE-217-length-11993-cov-4.929134_pt1 | contig 11993 bp, 5 predicted proteins | sample MGYA00516697_ERZ1032310 | MGnify/ENA primary metagenome ERZ1032310 (study PRJEB33719, sample SAMN04261360) | wastewater metagenome | biome: periurban shantytown; feature: human; material: feces | host: Homo sapiens | place: Peru: Lima | collected 2012-01-15 ... | reverse complement strand
CTACAACGGCCCGACCGCCGCGGTGCGGGACCAGTTCCATCAGGGAACGAACCGCAGAGCCTATGAGATGCTCGGCGCGCACCCGGTGACGCAGGACGGACAGGAAATGTGGCATTTCGCTGTCTGGGCGCCGAACGCGCGGGCGGTTTCTCTCATTGGCGAATTCAACCAGTGGGACAGGAAAAAAACGCCCATGCAGAAGGTCTACGACGGTACATGGGAAGTGCGGCTGCCCGCGAAAACCTTCGACGTGAAGAGCGACCCGAAACGCTATGATTATCCCGACGCTGCAAAGAAACTGACAACCTACAAATATTGCATTCAGGCGCAGGACGGAACGTGGCAGGACAAGGCGGACCCCTATGGGTTCGCCATGCAGATGCGCCCCGACACTGCCAGCCGTATTTACGACCTGAGCGGCTACCGCTGGGGCGACGCGGACTGGATGGAGGCACGCAAGTCCTACGACCCGTACCACAGCCCGGTGAACATCTACGAGATGCACCTCGGCTCGTGGCGGCGGCACAAGGATGGCACGTTCCTGACGTACACGGAGATTGCCGAACAGCTCGTGCCGTACCTCAAAGAAATGGGCTACACGCATGTGGAGTTCATGCCGGTGATGGAGCATCCGCTGGATATGTCGTGGGGCTATCAGGTGTCCGGCTACTATGCGGCGACGGCGCGCTTCGGCGAACCGAAGGAGCTGATGGCGCTCATTGACGCGCTGCATCAGGCGGGCATCGGCGTGCTGCTGGACTGGGTTCCCGCGCATTTCCCGCGTGACGCAATGGGACTGCGCCGCTTTGACGGTACGCCCTGCTATGAGCATCCCGATCCCCGGCGCGGCGATATGCCGCAGTGGGGGACGCACATGTTCGACTACGCGCGCGGCGAGGTCAACTCGTTCATGCTCTCCAACGCCTGCTTCTGGCTGGAGTGGTATCACGCCGATGGGCTGCGCGTGGATGCGGTCACGTCCATGCTGATGTACGACTTCTGCCGTGAGCCGGGGCAATGGCTGCCCAACAAGTACGGCGGACACGAGAACCTTGATGCCATTGCTTTCCTGCGCCGGATGAATGAAACCGTCTACCGTGATTTCCCCGGTGTGATGATGGTGGCGGAGGAATCCAGCGCCTATCCGATGGTCACGCGCCCGATTTATCTGGGCGGGCTGGGCTTCGGGTTCAAGTGGAACATGGGCTGGATGAATGATATGCTGGCGTATATCAAGCTCGACCCGGTCTACCGCAAGTATCACCACGATAAGCTGACGTTCTCGCTGATGTACGCCTTCTCGGAAAACTACATCCTGCCGTTTAGCCACGACGAGGTGGTACACGGCAAGCACTCGATGCTGGACAAGCAGCCGGGCGACTTGTGGAAGAAGTTCGCGGGACTTCGCGCACTGTATGGCTACACGATGGCGCATCCGGGCAAGAAACTGCTGTTCATGGGCGGCGAGTTTGGGCACTTCATCGAGTGGAAGTATGACGACCAGCTGGACTGGTTCCTGCTGCTGTACGAGAATCATCCGCAGGTGCAGCAGTGCTGCAAGCGCCTGAACGAAATCTACCGCACGACGCCCGCGCTCTATCAGATTGATGACAGCTGGGACGGCTTCCAGTGGATTCAGGCGAACGACAGCGATAACTCCATCGTTGCGTTCCTGCGCACGGATAAGCGGGGCAACTCGCTCCTGTGCGTGACGAACTTCACGCCCGTGTTCCATCCGCAGTACCGCATCGGGCTGCCGCAGATGGGTACGCTGACGGAGTGCTTCAACACCGACCGCAAGGAATACGGCGGCTCGAATCAGTACAACAACTGGGCGATTCGCACGGAAGAAGAGCAGCTGCAGGATTTCCAATACAGCTGCGATATCTGCGTGCCGCCGCTCGCGACGGTGTACTTCACCTACCAGCGCGACCCGCTGCCGGAGAAGGCGAAGAAAGCGCGCGTTATCCCGGAAATCGCGGATGTGCCGCCAAAGAAAGCATCCCAAACGGCAAAGAAACCGCAGCCCCTGCCGGAAAAGTCCGCCGGCAAAGCCAATTCCATTTCCATCGGCTGAATCGGCGCTCGCCGCAATCAGGGGAGGAGCGAAAGCGCTGTTTCACATACATCACCGTGCCACCTGATGCACCGAGGGCGGCGCGAATCCTGCACGGTCGGTGCGCTTCGCAAGAAACAAGGATGAAGGAGCGTGTTCTCATCATGAAAAAGAAGACCTGTGTTGCCATGCTGCTGGCAGGCGGACAGGGCAGCCGTCTGGGTGTCCTGACTAAGAAGGTGGCAAAGCCGGCTGTTCCCTACGGCGGCAAGTACCGCATCATTGACTTCCCGCTGTCCAACTGCACCAACAGCGGCATTGACACCGTGGGCGTGCTGACGCAGTATATGCCGCTGGAACTGAATTCCTACATCGGCTCCGGCGCACCGTGGGATTTGGACTTGTCCACCGGCGGCGTGTTCGTCCTGCCGCCCTATCAGACGGGCAAGACGGGCGACTGGTATCGCGGCACGGCAAACGCCATCTATCAGAACATGGCGTTTATCGAGCAGTATGACCCGGATTACGTCCTGATTCTCTCTGGCGACCATATTTATAAGATGGACTACAATGCCATGCTGCAGTACCACATCCGCAAAGGCGCGGATGCGACGATTGCTGTGCGCCCTGTGCCGTGGGAAGAAGCGAGCCGCTTCGGCATCATGAATACGGATGCGGACGACAACATTGTTGAATTTGAAGAAAAGCCCAAGCAGCCCAAGTCCAACAAGGCGTCCATGGGCATTTACATCTTCTCGTGGGCGAAGCTCCGCGCGTACCTGACGGCGGACGAGGCGGACAAGACATCCGCCAATGACTTCGGCAAGAACATCATCCCCGCGATGCTGAACGACAAGCAGGTCATGGTGGCATACAACTTCGAGGGCTACTGGAAGGACGTCGGCACGATTGAGTCCCTGTGGGAAGCAAACATGGACTTGCTCAGCGTGCCCATGCCGATTGACCTGCACGACAAGAAGTGGCGCATCTACGCCAAGAATCCGGGCCTTGCGCCGCACTACATCGCCAAGGGCGCTGTCGTGAGCGATTCGCTGGTTACGGAAGGCTCGGAAGTCTACGGCTCTGTGCAGCACTCCGTGATTTTCGCAGGCGTGACTATTGAAGAGGGTGCAAGCGTCATTGACTCGGTTGTCATGCCCTATGCGGTCATCAAGCGCGGTGCGGTTGTCCGTCGGGCGATTGTGGCGGAGAACGCCGTGATTGGTGCGGGCTGCGTGGTCGGCGAAGAGACGGGCAATATCGCCGTCGTCGGTCAGGGCGTCACCCTTCCCGCCGGTGTCAGCGTGACCGCGGGTCAGCAGGTGGACGAAAACACCAAATTCTGATAATCACAGCAGCGGAAAGGATGTAAGAAAATGAAAAACGTAATGGGTGTTATCTACACCGGCGAAAATGACGCCAATCTGCGCGAGCTGACCCTGACCCGCGCCATCGCGGCGCTGCCTGTGGGCGGCCGCTACCGCGTCATTGACTTCCTGCTGTCCTCGATGGTCAACGGCGGCATCAAGAACGTCGGCGTCATCATGCAGAAGAATTATCACTCCCTGATGGATCACATCGGCTCCGGCAAGGAGTGGGATCTGCACGGGAAGAATGACGGTCTCAAGGTGCTGCCGCCGTTCCTGACGCGCGAGAATGTTGGCGTGTACTCTGGTATGCTGGATGCGCTGCGCTCCAACACCAACTATCTCTCCCGCTCCAAGCAGGAATATCTGGTGCTGAGCAACTCCACCATCATCTACAACGCGAATATCGCGGAGTTTGTGGCGTATCATCAGAACAGCGGCGCGGACATCACCATCATGTACACCGCTGATCCGAACATGCAGCGCGACGAACTGGGCTGCTATCTGGCGGTGGATGAAAGCGGCATGGTGACGGACATGGAAGTTGATCCGACGCATCCGAACCTGCCGCTGACGAGCATGGAGGTCGTCGTGATGAAGCGCGAGCTGCTGCGCACGCTGGTGGACAAGGGCGTGGCGCACGGCTATCATGACTTTAACCGTGATGTGCTGCTCCGTCTGGTGACGGAAGGCACGGCGCGCGTGAATGCGTGGGCGTACACTGGTCTGTGCTGGCGCATGGACTCCGTGCAGAGCTACTTCAAGTTCAATATGGATATGCTGGATACCCAGATTCGCCATCGTCTGTTCACGGCGGAGCTGCCTGTGTACACCAAGGTTCGCGACGAGATGCCCGCCCGCTATGGCGACAATGTGACCGTCGTCAACTCGCTGGTGGCGGATGGCTGCATCATTGAAGGCACGGTGGAGAACTCTGTGCTGGCGCGCGGCGTGCGCATTGCCCCCGGTGCGCATGTGAAGAACTGCATCATCATGCAGGATGGTCAGGTGCACAACGACGCTTCCATCGAAAACTGCATTCTGGACAAGCAGACGGTCATCAAGCGCAGCGCGCGGCTCATCGGCCCGGCGGCGTACCCGATTGTTATCGCGAAGAATGTCGTCATTTAACAAACGAATCGCCTGAATCACTGACGCGGTTCGGATTTGCAAACCGCGCCAATATGTGCTATACTATTGGTGCGGTTTGTTATTTCCCGTAATTTTTTCCCTTGCCCCCGGCAGGAAATATTTCTGATGGAGGATAGAAACGATGAAAATTCTCTTTACGGCGAGCGAGTGCGTCCCGTTTATCAAGACCGGCGGTCTGGCGGACGTTGTCGGCGCGCTGGCGCCCGTTCTGGCGAAGCAGGGTCACGACGTGCGCGTGATGCTGCCCCTGTATGCGGCGGTGCCGAAGCAGTATGTTGACCAGATGACCCATGTGACCGACTTCGAGGTCGCGCTGGGCTGGCGTCGTCAGTACTGCGGCATTGAACTGCTGGAAAAGGACGGCGTGAAGTTCTACTTTGTGGACAACAAGTTCTATTTCGGCCGTCCGTATATCTACGGCATGGGCGGCGACGAGTACGAACGCTTTGGCTTCTTCTGCCGCGCGGCGCTGAACGCCCTGCCGTTGCTGGACTTCCAGCCCGACGTGATTCACGCGCATGACTGGCAGTCCGGCATGGTGCCCGCACTGCTGAAAATTCAGTATGCCCACCTGCCGTTCTTCGCGAACATCAAGACCATGTTCACCATCCACAATCTGCAGTATCAGGGCGTGTTCGGCATCCGCGAAGTGCAGGACGTGCTGGGTCTGGGCGACAGCCTGTGGACGGACGACAAGCTGGAATGCTACGGCTGCGCGAACTTCATGAAGGCTGCGCTGGTGTATTCCGACATCATCACCACCGTCAGCCCGTCTTATGCCGAGGAAATTCAGACGGCGTACTACGGCGAGAGGCTGGATGGGCTGCTCCGCGCGCGCAAGCACGAAGTGTTCGGCGTGCTCAATGGCATCGACATGGCGGACTACAATCCCGCGACGGACGCGCGCATTCCGGCGGAATATACCGCGGATGACCTGTCCGGCAAGGCAAAGTGCAAGGCGGAATTGCAGGAGAAGCTCGGTTTGACCGTTGACCCGAATGTGCCGATTATCGGCATGGTCGGCCGCCTGAGCAGCCAGAAGGGGCTTGACCTCGTGGACTACATCATCGGCGACCTGATGAGCGAGAACGTGCAGCTGGTTGTGCTGGGCATGGGCGAGAGCCGCTATGTCAATCTGTTCTCGTGGGCAGAGGGCGAGTTCAAGGGCAAGGTCGCGGCGCGGTTTGCGATGGACCACGCGCTGGCGCATCAAATCTACGCGGGCTGCGACATGTTCCTTATGCCCAGCCAGTTCGAGCCGTGCGGCTTGAGCCAGCTGATTGCCCTGCGCTACGGCACAGTGCCGATTGTCCGCGAGACGGGCGGTCTGCGCGATACGGTGCTGTCCTACAACGAGTACACCGGCGACGGCAATGGCTTCACGTTCTTCAACTACAACGCCAATGACATGCTCAATGTCATCAACCGCGCCATCGACTACTACGAGAACCACAAGGACGTGTGGCACACGCTCCAGCAGCGCGGCATGACTGGAGATTACAGCTGGACGAACTCCTCCAAGAAATATATGGAACTGTACGAAGGCTTGGTGAGCGGGCGTTTCGACCATGACTCCGCATCGAATCAGAAGAAGACATCTTCTGACGACGACGCGGAGGCGAACCCAGTGGTCGTCCCGTATCCGTATGAGAAGGAAGAACCCGTGAAGCCCAAGCGCGTCCGCCGCACGAAGGAGCAGATTGCGGCTGACAAGGCGGCGAAGGAAGCGGAGAAGGCGGCGAAGGAAGCCGCGAAAGCCGCCGAAGCGCCTGTAAAGCCTGCCCGCAAGCGCCGCACAAAGGCGGAGATTGAAGCGGAGAAGGCGGCAAAAGCTGCTGCGGCGGAAGTGACCGCGGAAGCCCCCGCGAAGCCCGCCCGCAAGCGCCGCACGAAGGCGGAAATCGAGGCGGACAAGGCGGCGAAGGAAGCGGCAACGGCAGACAAACCTGCCCGCAAGCCGCGCGCGAAGAAAGCGGAAACGCAGGAATAATCCGCATCATCCGACAGGCGTTCTGACCTGAACCCAACAGGTCGGAGCGCCTGCCTTTTTGTGCGTGACGGAAATTTCCAGCGCGATTTGTTACAATCTGCATGACACGCCGGGCGCTTTCTGCTACAATGGAGGAGAAGTACCACCACAAGGAGGATTTCCCCGTGCAATTCCGATTTCGACGGGCGCTGTGCCTGCTTCTGATGCTTTTCCTGATTTTGTCGGCTGTACCCGGAGCGTCCGGCTTACCCGCTGCGCGCGCCGAGGACACGGCGGATGTTGCCGTGTACTCCGCGCCGCTGGAGCGGAGCGCTGCCACACGCAACGGCATGGTGCGTGTGCGCCTGCTGTCCATTGGCAGCAATCCCGCGTCGCTCACGGTGACGGCGGTCGGCGCAATGGCGGTCAGCGGCGGGCAGACGATGGCGCTGGCGAATGGCGAGCAAATCAGCATCAGCCACAGCAGCGCGACGGGCGAAATCCGCCTGACGCGGGGCAACGAGACGGTCAGCATGGGGCGGGAAATGGCGCTCAGGCGGCGGCAGACGGACGGCGGATTCCGCATTGCACAGGCAAGAAGACCGCAGAATGTCTACCCCGGTGACCTGCACCTTGTGTCGAAGCTGGAAAGCGGGACGTATCGGCTCTATGTCGTGGCGAATGTGTACATCGAATCGTACCTCTATGGCGTCGTGCCGTATGAAATGGGGTCATCATCGGCGCTGGAAGCATTGAAAGCACAGGCAGTCGCGGCGAGGACGTACACCGTGCGCGCCATGAATGCGAACGCATCGAAGGTCTACGACGTTGTGGACACGACCGCCGACCAGGTGTACAACGGCAGTCCGGCGGAGCGCGACCGGGCGGCGGAGGCGGTGGACGCAACGCGCGGCATCGTCGCCATGAACGACGGCAAGCTGACCGGGACGTACTATACCGCGTCCAACGGCGGACAGACCGAATCCGCCCGCAACGCGTGGGGCTCATCCGGCGTGAATTACCTGACGGTTAAGGACGACCCGTTCGACCGCATGAACCCGTACAGCAGCACGCGCAAGATGACGATTTACGCTGCATTTTCCCACGCGAGCCAGAATCAGACCCTGACGCGCCTGTTGCAGGCGAAAGCGCCGAATGCGACGATTCTGCGCATCGAGGCCGTTACGCCGCACACGCCGAAGTATGCCGCACCCAGCCGCTTATATACGAAGCTGGATTTTGACGTGACGGCGCTTGTGGATGGCGAAACACGCCGCCTGACGCTGACGTTCGACATTTTCAGCGAGCTGGAAAGCGCACTCAATCTGTCCATTAACACGACGAAAAACGAACTCTGGTCGGTCAAGGCGGATGGGGAGACGTTTGTGCTGACCGTCAGGCGCTACGGACACGGCATCGGCATGAGCCAGCGCGGGGCGCAGCAGATGGCGAATTTAGGATATACATACGACCAGATTCTCGGCTTCTACTACGAGAACTGCGTGCGAATGCAGTACACCTTCACGCACACGATTCTGCCGCCCGTGGGCGACGCGCCCGTGACGGCGACTGAAGCCCCCGCGACGATTTCGCCCGCCGCGCCCAATCAGGCCATGGTGACGCTGGTGAATGTGGAGGATGTCCTGAACGTGCGCCTGACCGCCTCGGACAACGGCACACTGCTGACGACGCTGCCCGCCGGAACAGCCGTGACCGTGCTGGCAAAGGGCGATAATTGGACGCTCATCCGCTTCGGGCGGATTGTCGGCTACGTCCGCACGGAAAACCTGACGTTCACCGGCACGCCGCCGACGCAGAGCGACGAAAACCCGACACCCATCACCCGCTGGGCGACCGTGACAGGCACGAATTCGCTGAATCTGCGTGCGTCCGGCAGCTACGACGCGGCGGTGCAGTCCACCATCCCCGGCGGCGCGGTTCTGTGCGTGTTCGCGGTGGAGAACGGCTGGGCGAGCATACAGTATGGCGCGAAAACAGGCTACTGCGCGGCGGGGTATCTCACGTTCAGCGATACTTATCCGGGCAAAACGAGCCAGACCGGGCGTTCTGCGATGGTCAGGACGGCGACAGCGCTTCGGGCGACCCCGTCCACCTCTGCGGCGGTGCTGATGAACCTGCCGCAGGGCGTTCAAATTGCTGTGCAGAGCAGCGACGGCAGCTGGTGCCGCGTGACGGCGGGCGGCATTGACGGCTATGTGCTGGCAAGCAGCCTTGATTTCAGCGCCGTCGGCATCGAATTGACGCCTGTGCCGACGACAAGCGGCGAACAGACCGCGATTGTCAATTCCACCGCCTCGACGCTCAACCTCCGGCAGGGTGCGGGCACGGAATACCCCGTGCTGGCGGAAATCCCGAAGGGAACGAGCATCATCGTCACGGCATACGGCGAAACGTGGTGTGCCGTTCGCTGGGGCAGCCTGACCGGGTACGTCATGACGCAGTACCTGCGCTTTGATGTGCCGACGGCGACGCCCACACCGGGCGGGACGCTCACACCGAGTGGGACGCCCACACCGGGCGCAACGCCTGAACCGACGGCATCCCCCGAACCAAGCGAAGCGCCAACGCCTGTCCCAGCTGCGTCCGAACCGCCTGCGAAGGTGGAGGATGACGTGTCAGCTGGCAGCTACGTTGCGTGGGTGAGTGCGGACAATGCGCTGCTTCGCCAGACGATGGCTGCGGATGCGGCAGTCCTGGCGACAATCCCGCGCGGAACGCAGGTGACGGTGCTTGCGCAGGACGGCGGCTGGTGCTATGCCGCGGTCGGGCAGATGACGGGCTATTTCACGGCGGACGCACTCTCCTGCGAGCAGCCGGACGCGCCGCTGGGGCAGAAATACGTCAGCACAAAGTCGGATTCGCTGGCGATGCGGCAGTCGCCCAATGCGGGCGCATCGATTGTGCAATGGCTTCCGCGCGGCGCACTGGTGACATTCATTTCGCAGGAAAACGGCTGGAGTTACATCCGCTACGGCGGCAAAGAGGGCTACTGCGCGTCGCAGTATTTGAGCGACAGCGCGCCCGGTGCGGTCGTCATCAGCGATACGCCGATCCTGGACGTGACGCTGGAAAAAGTGACTGGGTGGACAGCGAGCATCCACCAGGCAGAAACGCTCTACCAGTGGTGCAGCGCCGATGCGCCCGAAACGGCGAAAGTCGAAGCGGATTTGGTGCTGACCGTGCTGGAAAAGGGCGAAATCTGGTGTCGTGTGCGGACAGAAGAAGGGGAGGAAGGCTATTGTCTGACAAGCCGATTGACGCTGATTGCGCCGGAAAACTGACCATCCTGCCCGGCGAACGGGTGGACGAATTGCAGCAAGCGGGGCTGCGCATCCTGCAAAAGGAGCAGGGTTTCCGCTTCGGCATGGATGCCGTACTGCTGTCGAGCTTCGTGCGGGCGGAAAGCCGCGACCGCTGTGCTGATTTTGGCACGGGGACGGGTATCCTGCCGCTGCTGCTGGCAGGCATGGGGCGCGCGAAAAGCGTCGATGCGTTTGAAATTCAGCCGGATATGGCGGATATGGCGCGGCGGAGCGTGCAGCTCAACGGGCTGGAACATATCATCCGCATCCACGCCCTGCCGGTGGAGAGTGCCGACGAGGTGCTTGCGCCCGGCAGCATCGACGTAATTGTGTGCAATCCGCCGTATGGGCATCATGGCACGACACTGCCGAATCCGGCGCAGACGCTGTCCTTGGCGCGCCATCAGCAGAAAAGTGGGCTGACGGCGTGGTTCAAGATGGCGTATCAGCTGCTGCGCGGCAAGGGGCGGATGGCGGTCATCTATCCGGCGGCGCGGATGCTGGAAGTGATGAAGGACATGGAGAAAGCCGGGCTTGCGCCGAAGCGGTTTCAGCTGATTTACCCCTCGGCGCAGAAGGCGGCGAATCTGGTGATGATTGAGGCGCTCAAGGATGCGCGCCCGATGCTGCACCCCGAACCGCCGCTGATGATTTACGAGCCGGACGGCACACTGACCGCACCGCTGCGGAAGATTTACGCCATGGAGCGTGCATCAGGGATTCATGCGGGCGACGGCGAAATTCAGCACGCCCGCGAACGTCACCCACAGCAGGTACGGCACGAGCAGCCATCCGGCAAGGGGCTTCTGCTGCCCGAAATGCACCGCCATGATGAAAATCAGGCAGAGCAGCAGAATCAGCCAAAAGAAGGAAAGCCCAAGCGCTTTCAGGATAAAGAACAGCACAGGCCACATCAGGTTGACGGCTAACTGGGCGATATACAGCCCCAGCAGCAGAAAACGGTCACGCCCCTGTGCGCGCAGGACGAGCCACATGCAGTACGCCATCAACGCATAGAGGATGCTCCAAACGATGGGAAAGAGCCAGCCCGGCGGCGCAAAGCTGGGTTTGTTCAGAGCGTGGAAGAAGTCCATGCCGTCGCGGGTGAGGTAGCCGACGAGCGCCCCTGCGCCAAGCGTGGCGGCTTCCAGCGCGATGAGTGAGCGCCAAGTGGTCTTTTTGCCTTGCTGCGTCAAAGTTATCGCCTCCTATGACACGGATAGCCTATGCCATCAGGCGGCGCGGCATACAGGAAAGAAGCGGAGGAAACACAGATTATGGGAAGCGTTTTGGTCATCGGCGGCGGCGCAGCGGGATTGGCGGCGGCGATTGCGGCGGCGGAATGCGGCGATACGGTCACGGTGGCGGAAAAAATGGATCGCGTTGGCAAAAAAATCCTCGCGACGGGCAACGGCCGCTGCAACCTGATGAACACGGGTGCGCCGCGCTATCCGGGAAATGCGGCGTTCGCGGCGGATGTGCTGTCTCGCTGCAGCGCAGAGGCACAGAAAGCCTTCTGGGAGCATCTTGGACTGCGGCTTCGGCAGGAAGAAGCGGGGCGCGTGTACCCGGTCAGTTCACAGGCCTCAAGCGTGCTGGATGCGCTCCGCCTGCAATTGACCGCCCTGCATGTGCGGGTGGTGACGGGCGTATCCATCACGGCGCTGAACCGCGAATCCGACGGCTGGACGGCGCTCTCGGCGGATGGGCAGCGCTTTCGGGCGAACCGCGTCATCATCAGCGGCGGCGGATGCGCCCAGCCCAAGCTCGGCAGCGATGGCAGCGCCCTGCGTCTGCTGACGAATCTCGGCTGCCCCGCGACGCCTTTCGCACCCGCGCTGACGCAAATCATCACAGATAGCACGCCAATCAAGGGGCTGAGCGGTATCCGCGTCAAGGCACAGGTGGCGGTTATCGACCGGAAAAGCGTCCTGCACGAGGAGGAAGGCGAGCTGCTGTTCGCGGATTACGGCGTCAGCGGCGTGTGCGTGATGCAGTGCGCGCGGTATGCAAAGGACGGGCGGGTGCTTCGCGTGTCGCTGGTGAAGGGCATGGGCTTTGCGGATGCGGGTGATTTCCGCCGCGAACTGCACCGCCGCCGGAGAGACTGGGCGCAGCGCCCGATG
>ERZ1032310.206-NODE-206-length-12270-cov-4.070487_pt1 | contig 12270 bp, 6 predicted proteins | sample MGYA00516697_ERZ1032310 | MGnify/ENA primary metagenome ERZ1032310 (study PRJEB33719, sample SAMN04261360) | wastewater metagenome | biome: periurban shantytown; feature: human; material: feces | host: Homo sapiens | place: Peru: Lima | collected 2012-01-15 ... | reverse complement strand
ATGAACGCCGAGGGGCGCACTTTCACGGGCTGCCTGTATTTCGGTCTGATGATGACGCCCAAAGGCCCGAAGGTTATCGAATACAACTGCCGTTTCGGCGATCCGGAGACGCAGGTGGTGCTGCCGCTGCTGAAAAGCGACCTGCTGACCATTATGCGCGCGACGGTGGACGGTACGCTGGCGGATACGCCCGTGGAATTTGCGCCCGGCGCGGCGTGCTGTGTCGTGCTGGCGTCCGGCGGCTACCCGGTCAGCTACAAGAGCGGCTACCCGATTTCCGGCTTGGATGAAGCGGGCGAAACCGCGACCGTCTTCCACGCGGGTACGAAGCTGGTGGACGGGCAGATTGTCACCGCGGGCGGGCGCGTTCTGGGCGTCACCGCGACGGCGGATACGCTCGAAGCTGCGATTGACAAAGCCTATCAGGCAGCGGACAAAATCACCTTCACCGATATGCACATGCGCCGCGACATCGGTCAGCGCGCCTTGGCATCACGAAAGGAGAGCCATTCATGAGCGTCAAACGCATTTATGTGGAAAAGAAAGCCCCCTACGCGGTGGAGGCGAAGCAGCTCCTGTGGGAAATTCGCCACATCCTGCAAATCAAGACGGTCACGGGTCTGCGCCTGTTGAACCGCTATGACGTGGAGGGCGTGGACGATGCGCTGTACCAGAAGTGCCTGCCGGTCGTGTTCTCCGAGCCGCAGGTGGATGTGATGTACACGGAACTTCCGCATGGCGCGAAGGCGGTTTTTGCGGTGGAGTACCTGCCGGGTCAGTATGACCAGCGCGCGGCGTCCTGCGAGGAGTGCATCCAGCTGGTGGGGCAGTGCGCCCGCCCGACGGTTCGCAGTGCGCGCGTGTATCTGCTGGACGGCGATTTCACGGCGGATGAGCTGGCGCGCGTGAAGAAGCACGTCATCAACCCCGTGGAGGCGCGCGAAGCCGACTTGGGCGAAAAGACGACGCTCCAGCAGCAGTACGACACGCCTGACCATGTGGAGACACTCACTGGCTTCACGGCGATGAATGCCGATGAGGTGGATGCGTTCGTCAAGAAGTACGGCTTGGCGATGGATGACGATGACCTTGCGTTCTGCCGGGATTATTTCGCGTCCGAGCACCGTGACCCGACGCTGACCGAAATCCGCATGATTGACACCTACTGGTCGGATCACTGCCGTCACACGACGTTCCTGACGACCCTTGATGCGGTGGATGTGCGCAAAGCGGCGGTCGAGAAGGCGTTCCAGCGATATTTGGCGGCGCGCAAAACCGTCTACGGCGACCGCGAACGCCCCATGAACCTGATGGACATCGCGACCATCGGCGGCAAGTACCTGAAGAAAATCGGGCAGACCCCCAACATCGACGTGAGCGAGGAAATCAATGCCTGCTCCATCAAAATTGATGTGGATGTGGACGGCGTGAAAGAGCCGTGGCTGCTCATGTTTAAGAACGAGACGCACAACCACCCCACGGAGATTGAGCCCTTCGGCGGCGCGGCGACCTGCATCGGCGGCGCGATTCGCGACCCGCTGTCCGGGCGCACCTATGTCTATCAGGCGATGCGCGTGACTGGCGCGGCTGACCCGCTCGTTCCGGTCAGCCAGACCATGCCGGGAAAATTGCCCCAGCGCAAGCTCGTCACCACGGCGGCGGCGGGCTATTCCTCCTATGGCAACCAGATTGGGCTGGCGACGGGGCTGGTGGACGAAATGTACCATCCGGGCTATGCCGCCAAGCGCCTGGAAATCGGCGCGGTGGTGGGCGCTGCGCCGGAGAAGAACGTCCGCCGTGAAGTGCCTGCTCCCGGCGACAAGATTGTCCTGCTCGGCGGGCGCACCGGCCGCGACGGCTGCGGCGGCGCAACGGGTTCGTCGAAATCCCATAAGCTGGAATCCATCGAAACGTGCGGCGCGGAGGTGCAGAAGGGCAATGCCCCAACCGAACGCAAGCTCCAGCGCCTCTTCCGCAACGGCGAAGTCACCCGGCTCATTAAGCGCTGCAACGACTTCGGCGCGGGCGGTGTGTCCGTGGCGATCGGCGAACTGGCGGACGGCCTGCTGATTGATTTGGACAAAGTGCCGAAGAAGTACGACGGTCTGGACGGCACGGAGCTGGCGATTTCCGAATCGCAGGAACGGATGGCGGTTGTGCTTGCGCCGGAGGATGTGGATGCGTTCCTCGCGGCAGCAAACCGCGAGAACCTCGAAGCAACCGTCGTGGCGGAAGTGACCGCCGAACCCCGTCTGCGTATGACGTGGAAGGGCGTGACGATTGTCGATTTGTCCCGCGAGTTCCTCAATTCCAACGGCGCGGAGAAGCACACGACTGCGTCTGTCCCGGATGATGATGTCAAGCCCTACGAGTTCGCGGGCGATACGGTGACGGAGAAGCTGGCGGATATGCTCGGCAACCTCAATATCTGCTCCAAGCAGGGCTTGAGCGAGCGGTTCGATTCTACCATCGGCGCGGCGACGGTCTTGATGCCCTTCGGCGGCCAATATCAGCTGACCCCGAACCAGACGATGGTTGCAAAGCTGCCGGTTCTGCACGGCACGACGGATACCGTGTCCGGCATGGCGTACGGGATGCACCCGGAAATCCTGTCGCAGTCGCCGTATGAGGGCAGCTATCTGGCGGTCATCGAGAGCGTGACGAAGCTGGTCTGCGCGGGCTTTGACTACAAGCAGGCGTATTTGACCTTCCAGGAATATTTCGAGCGCATGGGCACGGATCCGACGCGCTGGGGCAAGCCGTTCGCGGCGCTGCTGGGCGCGCTGGATGCGCAGCTGGATTTGAACATCGCGGCGATTGGCGGCAAGGACTCCATGTCCGGCACGTTCGAGAAGATGGACGTTCCGCCGACGCTCTGCTCCTTCGCGATTGCCCCCGGCAAGGCGAGCGAGGTCATTTCGCCCGAATTCAAGGAAGCGGGGCACGCCATCCGCCTTGTCTCCTGCGACCCGCACGATACCGCCGCGCTGACCGCGAATTATGATGCCGTTCTGTCCGCCATTCGCGCGGGCAAGGTGGTTTCCGCGTGGGCGCTGGGTCTGGGCGGTGTGGCGGAAGGCCTGTTCAAGATGGGAATTGGCAATCAGGTTGGCACGCGTATCGACGATGATTACGACGGCAATCTCTTCGCGCAGCAGATCGGCGCGATGCTGCTGGAATGCACCGAAGATATCGACCTCGGCGTGAAGGTGGGCGACACCGTGCCGGAGTGGGTGCTGGAGTACGAGGGCGAGCGCATTGATTTGACCGCCATGCAGGAAATCTACGAGGGCAAGCTGGACAAGGTGTTCTCCTACCGCGGTCACACCGGCGAAACGACGGAGAAGTTCTCCTATTCGGCGGAAACCTACCCCGTGCCCGCCGTCAAGACGGTCAAGCCGCTGGCGTTCATCCCGGTTTTCCCCGGCACGAACTGCGAGTACGACACCGCGCGGGCGGTCGAGCGCGCAGGCGGCGCGGCGGAAATCCTCGTCATCAACAACCTGACGCCTGAAGCCATCACCCAGTCGATTGCCGAGGCCAGCCGCATGATTGCGCGCAGCCAGATGATCGTCCTGCCCGGCGGTTTCTCCGGCGGCGACGAACCCGACGGCTCGGCGAAGTTCATCACGGCGTTCTTCCGCAATCCCGCCATGAAGGACGCGGTGCATGATTTGCTCCAGCGCCGCGACGGCCTGATGCTCGGCATTTGCAACGGCTTCCAGGCGCTGATTAAGCTGGGGCTTGTGCCGTATGGCGAAATCATCGACACGTCTGATCAGTGCCCGACGCTGACATTCAACGAAATCGGCCGTCACCAGTCGATGCTCGTCCGCACGCGCATTGCGTCGAATAAATCCCCGTGGCTGTCCCGCTGCAAGGTGGATGACATTCACACGGTCGCCATCAGCCACGGCGAAGGCCGTTTTGTCGGCCCGGAAGCGCTGATTCGTCAGCTTGCGGCGAACGGGCAGATTGCCACGCAGTATGTGGATTTGTCCGGCGCGCCGTCGATGGATATGCGTTTCAACCCCAACGCCAGCTATTTCGCCATCGAGGGCATCACCAGCCCGGACGGCCGCGTGCTGGGCAAGATGGGTCACACCGAGCGCAGCGGCGAAAATCTCTACAAGAACGTACCCGGCGACAAGTATCAGCCGCTGTTTGAGGGCGGCGTGGACTACTTCCGCTTGTGATACTATTTCCTGCATTCGCCTGCGTCGTCTGCTCGTGCCTTTTCCATTCTGTCGTCCGCTCGTTCCACTTAGCGTAGCGCTGCTACGCTGCGTTTCACTCCCGTTAGCCAGAATGAAAAATTCACTTCGCATTTCGGCGCATTCTCATTTGGAAATAGTATAAACTGCAGCCCTCCTGTTGCCTTTTGCCGCAAAATCTGCTATGATAGAGGGCAAACGGCGGCAGGAGGGAATCACCATGCTTTTGACGGATTTTGATGCGTCGCGCCAAGCAGTCATCAACCCCGATATGCTCTTTTCGCCTGTGCCGGATTTGCCGGAGACGGCCGTCAGCTGCTTTTCGCACGTCACGTTCGAGCGGATGCTGGATATGGCGGCGGATGTGCGCGTCCTTGCCGAGCTCGGCGACGCAAACGCGAAATACCCCATTTACCGCGGTTTGTGGCAGGGGACACCGCTGACGTTTGCGCTGGCAATGGTCGGCGCGCCGTCCTGCGTGGCGATGCTGGAAGAGCTGCACGCGCTGGGCGCAAAGCGGTTCGTCGTATTCGGCAACTGCGGCGTGTTGAATCAGCAGATTCGCGACTGCGGCATCATCATCCCGACCGCCGCCGTGCGCGACGAAGGCACGAGCTTCCACTACGCGTCGCCGTCGGACGAGATTCCGGCGAATCCGAAATACCGCGGCGAGTTCGAGGCGATTCTGCGCGAAACGGGCGTGGACTTCACCGAAGGCAAAGTATGGACAACGGACGCCTTCTACCGCGAAACCCGCGGGAAGGTGGCACTGCGCAAGGCACAGGGATGCGTCTGCGTGGATATGGAGTGCTCGGCGCTGATGGCGCTGACGCAGTTCCGTGGAATCGACGTGTTCGAGTTTTTCTACGCGGGCGATAACCTTGACCGCGAGCAGTGGGATCCGCGCAGCCTGTCCACCCATGCCAAGCTGGATGAAAAAGACCGTGCGGCGTATCTGGCGCTGGAATTGGCGCGGAAAATCACCCTTTGAAATGAAATCGGAGGAAAGCATTATGCCTCATGACAGCTATATCAGCCCCTTTTCGACCCGCTATGCCAGCAAGGAGATGCAGTTCATCTTCTCCGAGGACAACAAGTTCCGCACTTGGCGGAAGCTGTGGATTGCGCTGGCGAAGGCGGAAAAGAAGCAGGGGCTGGACATTACCGACGCGCAGATTGCCGAGCTGGAAGCTCACGCGGACGACATCAACTACGACGATGCGCAGCGCCGCGAGAAGGAGTGCCGCCACGACGTGATGAGCCACGTCTACGCGTACGGTCTGCAGTGCCCGAAGGCGGCGGGCATCATCCATCTGGGCGCGACGTCCTGCTATGTGGGCGACAACACCGACGTGATTATCATGCGCGAGGGCCTGCAGGTCGTGCGGCGCAAGCTGCTCAATGTGATGAATCTGCTGGCGAATTTCGCGGATAAGTACAAGAACATGCCCGCGCTGGCGTATACGCATCTGCAGCCCGCCCAATTGACGACGGTCGGCAAGCGCGCGACGCTGTGGCTGAATGAATTGTACATGGACTATTGCGAGCTGGAACACCGCCTGTCCTCCCTGGCGCTGCTGGGCAGCAAGGGCACGACGGGCACACAGGCGTCCTTCATGGAGCTCTTCGGCGGCGACAGCGCGAAAATCAAGGCGGTCGAGCAGGATATTGCCACGGCGATGGGCTTTGACAAGGTGGTGCCGGTGTCCGGGCAGACGTACTCCCGCAAGATGGACTATCAGGTGGTTTCCGTGCTGAGCGGCATTGCGCAGTCTGCGAGCAAGTTCGCCTATGACCTGCGTCTGCTGGCGAATTTCAAGGAGATGGAGGAGCCGTTCGAGAAGAGCCAAATCGGCTCGTCCGCCATGCCCTACAAGCGCAACCCCATGCGCTGTGAGCGCATCAACGCCTTGGCGCGCTACGTCTGCGTCGATACGCTGAACACGGCAATGACGTCCTCCCTGCAATTCTTCGAGCGCACGCTGGATGACTCCGCGAACAAGCGCATTGCCGTCGCGGAGGCGTTCCTCGGTGTGGATGCTATCCTGAACATCATGATGAACGTTTGTGACGGGCTGGTGGTGTACGACAAGGTGGTGCGCGCGCGTGTGATGAACGAGCTGCCGTTTATGGCGACGGAAAACATCATGATGGACGCGGTGAAGAAGGGCGGCAATCGTCAGAAGCTGCATGAGAAGCTGCGTGTGCATTCGCAGGCGGCGGCGCGCGTGGTGAAGGAAGAGGGCGGCAAGAACGACCTCATTGATCGTATCTGCGCTGACCCGGCGTTCATGATTACCCGCGAGGAAGTGGAAGCGATTCTGCGTCCGGAGCAGTTCACGGGCCGAAGCTGCGAGCAGGTGGAAGCGTACCTGCGCGACGTGATTCGTCCGCTGCTGGCGGAAAATGCAGATTTGCTGGGCGAAAAGCAGGAATTGAGCGTCTGAACATCGAATATTTCATCCGAAGCTCTGCTTGCGGGGCGGAAACGGCGATAACGCCGATATGAATGAAAGGAACTGTTATGCCTTACATAGAAACGACCTCCAACGTGTCCATCCCCGGACGAAAAGAGCAGGTCATCAAGGATCGCATGGGCGATGCCATTGAGAAAATTCCTGGCAAGACGGAAAGCTGGCTGATGCTGTCTTTCCGCGACAATGCCGCAATGTACTTCAAGGGCACGGACGCCCCCTGCGCCATCTGCCAAGTGAAGCTCTTCGGCGGATCTGCGACGGAGGAGGATTACGCCGCGCTGACCGAGGCGCTGACGGACATCCTGCGCGAGGAACTGGACATTGACAGCGACCGCATCTATGTGACGTATGAAGAAATCGGCTTCTGGGGCTGGAACGGCGGCAATCTGTAATCATTTTCGCCTTGAAGAGGGCACGGTAATTTGGGGAAAGGGGAAAGTATGCCGTCAAAGCGGCTGCGTTTCCCTTTTTTCATGTTTTTTCCGCCCATCGGGAAGAAAGTGGCTGCTTCATTCGTTATCTGCACTGTGGGGTGTTCTGAATGTTCACGGATGCTTCACGGAAAATTTGTGAAAAGGCATTCATATTCGCGGCAATTTGTTGTATAATGGAGAAGCAGAACGCATGAAATCATTCAAGATGCTAAAGGAGGCGGAGCTGGCGTGACAACGTTCTTGCAGACGCTGGAGACCTTTTTCTGGAACGTGCTGAACCGCCCCGGTCTTTCCGATATTGCGGATATTCTCATCGTTGCCATTATTATCTATGAACTGCTGATGCTCACCCGCGACACGCGGGGCAGCGCCGTTTTGAAGGGGCTTGCCATGCTGCTGCTCATCGTCGGCATCAGCAACCTCTTCGGGCTGACGTCACTGAACTGGCTGCTGATGAGCGTGGTGAACAACGGCGCGCTGGTGCTGGTCATCCTCTTTCAGCCGGAACTGCGCAAGGCATTGGAGCAGATTGGCCGCGGCGCACGCATTGAAACGAAGCGGCGCGACACCGATAAGGATGAGGCGACGCGCATTATCGACGAAATCATCCGCTGCCTGCAGGATTTGAGCCGCCGCCATGTTGGGGCACTGATTGTCTTTGAGCAGAAAACGGGCCTGCAGGACATCATCGAGAACGGCATCGGCATCGACGCGCGGATCACCTCCGGCCTGCTGGAAAACATCTTCGAGCCGAACACGCCCCTGCATGACGGCGCCGTCGTCATCCGCGGCGAACGTGTGATGAGCGCGGCGAGCATCCTCACGCTGACGGAAGCCAGCGGCATCAGCCATGACCTCGGCACGCGCCACCGCGCCGCTATCGGCGTGTCCGAAACGACGGACGCGATTGTGCTGATTGTCTCCGAGGAAACAGGCATCATTTCGATGGCAAAGGGCGGCAAGCTCACCCGCCACCTTGACGCGAAGTCGCTGCGGACGATTCTGGAGGGCATCTATGTCCGCAAGCCGCATCAGCGTCTGCTGTCCATGCTCGTGCGCCGCAAGGGAAAGGAGGGTGCCAAATGACGCAGACCCCTTCCGCAAAGCCGCAGAAGAAGCGTGACCCACGCCTGACGATGCTGCTGGACGGTCTTAAGCGGATTTTCATCCACAATTGGCCGACAAAGCTGCTCGCGCTCCTGCTGGCCATCATCCTCTGGGGCGGGCTGATTACCCAAGACCCGACGCTCACGCGCGAAAAGCACTTCTCCAGTGTCAGCGTGTCTGTTTCGGGCGAAGAATCCGTCAAGCGCAACGGCTTCATTGTCACCAGCGATTTGACCAGCCTCCTTGGTGACGTCTCCCTTACCGCTGACGTGCCGCAGATGCAGTACGCCAACGCTAAGGCGACGAACTACAACGTCCGCATTGACCTCTCCCGCATTTCGGCGGCAGGGAAGCAGGAAATCCGCATTCTGTCCACCAATTCCAGCACTTACGGCACGGTTTCTTCGATTCAGCCGTCTACCGTGACGATTGACGTGGAAGAGTACATCACCCGCTTCCGCATCCCCGTGTCCGTGCAGACGGTCGGGAGCGCGCCGGAGGGCTACTACGCGGGTGCGGCGACACTCGACCCGCCGACGGTGACGATCAGCGGCCCGAAGTCGATGGTGGACAAAATCGTCCGCGCCGAAGTCGTGCTGGAGCTGAACAACCTGCCCCAGCGCGAGGGCACGATTCGCAAGGCGCTGGCGTATACGCTGCTGGACGAGAACAACAACGCGATTGAAAGCGACTTGCTCGAAGTGACGAGCGAATCGGTGCTGCTGGACAGCGTGATTGTGGAGCAGACCATGTACGCCATGAAAACGCTCGAACTTTCCCAAACCGGGCTGATTCAAGGCACACCGAAGGAAGGCTACGAAATCAAAAAAATCAGCATGACGCCGGAGAACATCACGGTGGCGGGCTGGTCAGGCGAACTGGCGGAAATCGACGCGCTGTTTACGGATGCAACCATCGACGTGTCCGGCTTGTCCGATTCGGTCAAGCAGCGCGTCCGATTGAGCAGCGTGCCGGAGCTGAAATACGTCAGCGCCACCTACGTCAATGTGACGATTGAAATCGGGCCGGTGCTGAAGTCGAAGAGTTTCACGAACCTGCCGATTCAGATTGAAGGCTTGGAAGCGGGCTACAACGCCTCCATGAGCCGCGTGAATGCCTCGGTGATGATTACCGCGCCGCAAAACTGGCTGAACGCGCTGCAAAGCCGCGATATTCGGCTGGTATGCGATGCATCCGGGCTTGCGCCGGGAACGTACAGTCTGCCCGTGCTCTGCCGCATTGATGCGGACGAGGACGAGGAAATCTCGGTCGAGGTCGTGCCGGGAAATGTGAGCGTTACGATAACCGTAGAGTAACACTATTTCCAAATGAGAATGCGCTAAGATGCGCTGCGAAGGCAGAAAATAGTGGAGGAGGATGACCATTGTGGGCAGTTTCATCAACGCGCTGTTCAATTTCCTGCTGGGGTGGATTCGCGGGACAGCGCAGTGGCTCTGGAACATGGTGACGAGCGACAGCCACGGCGGCCTGCTTGGCTGGGCGATGCGCAACTGGCTGCCGCTGGTCATCCTCCTGTGCATTTTCGGCGTCGTGATGGACTTTCTGGTCTACCTGATCCGCTGGCAGCCGTACCGTGTCTGGGGAAACTTCTGGACACGCTTTCTGCCTAAGCGCGCGCGCCGTACGCCGACGGGCCGCCACCTGATTTATGCTGACGGCACAATGATCGAAGAGGAGCAGGTGGTGCAGCACACGCAAAAGCCGAAGCCCGCGCCCAAGCGGGAAAGCCACGCGGCGACGCGCCGCAAGCGGGTGATTCCTGCCCGGCGCGCACATTTCGGCACAACGCAGACGGAGCTGACCCCGCCGCCGCTGACAATCGCGCAGGACAAAAATCAATATCATAACAATATACCGGGGGGACAGGCATGACCGAGCTTCCACAGGCGTTTTTATCCCAAATGGCGGCACAGCTGAAAGGCGAAATGGCCGCCTTTTTGCGTACATATGACGAGCCGTATCAGCGCGGTCTGCGCGTGAATCCGTGGAAGCGCCCGACGCTGCTGCCGGACGACTGCGGCGAAAGAGTCCCGTGGGAGGAAAACGGCCATTACCTCGCGCTGACCTCGACCGCCGGTGCGGACGTGCTGCATGAAGCGGGCGCGTGGTACTTGCAGGAGCCGAGCGCGATGCTGCCCGCCGCCGTGCTGAACGCGCAGCCGGGGGAACATGTGCTGGACTTGTGCGCCGCGCCGGGCGGAAAATCGACGCAGAGCGGCTTGCGCATGGGCGGACAGGGCGTGCTGGTGTGCAATGAGCCCGTCTGGGAGCGCGCGAAAATCCTCTCGCAGAACATTGAGCGCATGGGCATCCCGAACGCCCTCGTCGTCAGCGCCTACCCCGACCAATTGGCGCAGCGCTGGCCGGAGGCGTTCGACGCGATTCAGGTGGATGCCCCCTGTTCTGGCGAAGGCATGTTCCGCCGTCATCCGGAAACACGCGCGGAATGGTCGCCCGAAAGCCCCGCCGGATGCGCCAAGCGGCAGGCGGAAATCCTCGACCGCGCGGCGGAAATGCTTCGTCCCGGCGGGCGCATGGTCTATTCCACCTGCACAATGAACCGCACGGAAAACGAGGATACGGTGGATGCGTTCCTGTCGCGCCACGCGGATTTCTCGCTGGAAGCCTTCTCCTTGCCCGGAGCGGATGCGCCGGACGGGATGCTGACGTGCTATCCGCACCGCATGAAGGGCGAGGGGCACTTTGTCGCCCTCCTGCGCAAGCACGGCGACGCACCCTGTAATTGGCAGAAAGCGCCAGAGAAGGATGCGCCGAGCAAGGACGCATTGCAAGCCTTGCGCGCCTTCTGCCCGACGGCAAACGCGAATGTGATGCGCACCGGCAGCGGCAAGCCCGGACGCAGCCGCGACGAATCAGTGACGCTGAGCTGCCTGCCCGACCGTCCGGTCTGCGACGGCATTCAGGTCGTCCGCTGCGGTTTGCAGCTTGGCACAGTGCAGAAGAAGCTGTTTGTGCCCGACCACGCGTGGGCCATGAGTATCTTTCCGCCGGATGTGCCGCGTGTGGAACTCACGCGGGAGGATGCGCGCCGCTATCAGGCGGGTGAGACGCTCCCGACGGATGGAAAAGGCTGGACACTTGCGTGCTGCGACGGCATTCCGCTCGGCTGGGGCAAAATCTCCGACGGGCAGATGAAGAACCACTATCCCAAGGGATTACGCCGCCCGCTTCGCTGATTGCAGCACGGCGGCGTTCCAAATCACGCGCACAAGGCTGCCTGCCAACATTGCCAGCACCGCGCCGAAAATCCGCACGCTCGGCATCGGACAGAGGGCGCTCATGACCACCAGCGTCAGCACGGAGGAAACAATGGTACCCGGCATCGCGCGCCGCTGAACGCCCAAGCCCGTCACCAGCCCGAACTGCACCTGCTGGATAGCAAACAGCATCGACAGCGGGGAGAGCGCCATCAGCACACCCGTCAGCGCTGGTTCGCCATAGAGCAGCATCGAAATCGGCTGCGCGAAGAGAAACAGCACGCACGAGGACAGGCAGCCAATCAGCCCCGCCAGCAGCAGCAACTGCCGCATGGTGCGTTTCAGGCGGACGCGGTTGCTTTCCTGCCGGGACACGGCGGGCGCGGCGACCATGCACATGGCGCTGGTGACGATGCCGGGCGCCATGATGAGCGGCATCGCCATCCCGTTCAGCAGCCCGAACTGCGCGGTCGCGGCGGACGCGGTCAGCCCGGATTGCCGCAGGCACAGCGGCAGCAGCACGGCCGTCAGCATCCGCAGGCACGTCTGGCAGAGGCGCGAAACGGCGGTTGGGGCGGATAACGCCAGCAGCTCACGGCGCAAATCGGCGGATGGCACACCCGGCGGCAGCGGCGCACGACGGCGGAACATCATCCAAACGCAGATACCCGCCAGAATCCCGGCAAAACCCGGCAGCGCGGCGCGGACGGACAGCGGTGACTGCGTGAAAATCAGCAGCAGCATCAGGCTTCCGACGAACCGGACGACCTGCTCGCTGCATTCGCACTGCGCGGGCGTG
>ERZ1032310.204-NODE-204-length-12334-cov-5.302223_pt1 | contig 12334 bp, 8 predicted proteins | sample MGYA00516697_ERZ1032310 | MGnify/ENA primary metagenome ERZ1032310 (study PRJEB33719, sample SAMN04261360) | wastewater metagenome | biome: periurban shantytown; feature: human; material: feces | host: Homo sapiens | place: Peru: Lima | collected 2012-01-15 ... | reverse complement strand
CCGGTTCGATTTACTAATTTTAACGAGTAAAGCATAAAATAGTAAATCATCCAGCAGTGTGTTTTTCTACACTAAGAGTGTAACATTTCCGTACGGTGGCGAAAATTGTTTCACTGGGACGGACGAAATCCGTCATTCTGCCGAAAAGCGGACGTTTTTCCTCCGGCGCGGCGGTCACTCCGCGCCGCTGATCTCGACGTATTCGCGCAGGCCGTCGCGCATGGTCTCCTCATAAATTTCCCGCGCGCCGGATACGGAGTCGAGCGCGCTCTCGTCGCAGGCGAGCGCGTAGGCGACCGAGCCGTCCGAGCAGGTGAAGGCGTAAAACGGCAGACCGCGCACGCTGCGAAGCTCCACGGCGGTCACGGAGACCGTACCGTCGTCGGCGCTGTCCCATGTGACGGCATTCGACGCCGCTTTTTTGATGGCAAGCGCCGGTACGTCCGCGGCGCCGTCGAGATACACCGCGCGGAGGACCGCCTGGTTGAAGTCGCCGGTATAAAGAAAACTGAAGCGCACGCTGCACTCGCTCTGCGCGGTGCCGCCCGTGCCGCGGAAGGTGATCACGCCCTTGTCGTTCTCCGCCGCCGTGCCGAGCTCCAGCCCGTAATTGCGCAGCAGCCCGATGAGACCGCTGTGCTCCAGAAACGTCCGCGCCGCGTTTTCCGGCTGGGAAGAGGCAAGGAACGCCTCCTGCTTATCGTAATTGTCCGGCGTGAGCGCCGGGGCGTTGGGGTTCTGCAAAAGGAGCGAGCCGTTTTCCGAAACGGAATATGTCACGCTGCCCCAGCCGTTTGCGGCGACGTTCGCCGCCACGGTCTCGCCGAGCGCCGTGAGATCCACAGACTTCAAAACGCCGAGCGTCACGGTATCGGGCGGGGTGTAATCGCAGTCGAACCGGTTGACGGAAACGTGCCGCCCGCTGCCGGTCTTGCCGGTTTCGATGGGCGCGGCGGTCTGCTCCGTCTGAAAGGCGCTGCCGCCCGCGCCGGGGTCAAGCTGCGGCACGGACAGGGGCCGGTCCTCCGTGTCGGGGGTCTTGTCCCGTCCGGGAAGCAGCAGAATGATGGCGGCGATCGCGGCGATGAGCATCACGCCGAGGAATATCCAGCCCGCGAGCATGACCTTCTTCTGCGAAGCGCGCCGCGCGCGGCGGGAGGTATTTTCTTCCTGACGGGGTTTTCGGTAGTTTTTCATGGTGAGTTCCTTTTGAAGCCTCCCTTGTGTAAAGGGAGGTGGGTTTTGCCGCAGGCAAAAGCCGGAGGGATTGTCGTTTACCCCTCAGTCAGCCTTACGGCTGCCAGCTCCCCTGTTAGGGGCGCCAAGTTGGTTTTCTGCAAACCCACTTGCCTCCCCTCGACAGGGGAGGTGGCAAAAACGAAGTTTTTGACGGAGGGGTTATCATTTTCCGAAAACTACAATCCCTCAGTCTCGCTTCGCTCGACAGCTCCCTTTACACAAGGGAGCCTTTTTCGTTTATGCGAGCGCCGCCCAGGCGCAGCCGAGGAGCGTGGCATCGCCGGCGAAGAGGAATTCCGCGCCGCCGAGACCGTGCCGTTTCGTATACTCCGCGATCAGCGCTTCCATCCGGGGGCGCAGCACGGGGTTGAGCTTGAGCATCGTCCCGTCCGCGCAGATGCCGGTGAGCGTCCCCGCGCCGAAGCCGCGCTCGCGCAGAATGGCGCACAGGCATGCCGCGGCGATGCGCGCCGCGCGCTCGAGAAGCATCGTGTTGATCTCGGAAGCGAAGCGGCGGTCCTTCTCCGTTTCGAGCGCTTCGGCAACGGCGTTGCCGCCCATGGGGTCAAGACAAAAAGCGTCCACCATTGCGCTCGTAACGGAGAGCGCGGCGATATTCTCCCCGCTCTTCGCCGAGAGAAATCCTTCCTTTGCCGCAAGGAGCAGCGTTTCGCGCAGCAGCAGACGGTAGTATGCCCCGGAGATCATTTTTTCCGCCGGGTGGTCGCCGGGCAGCCCGGAGGCCTCGTCCACGGCGATGTCCGCCGTGCCGCGCAGCGCGCGGCCGAAGCAGCCGGATTCGAGATTGACGAGCGTTTCGCCGCCCATCGCCACCGTTTCGGGCGATTTCGTGACGTCGCACGCCTTCACATGGCAGCAGGCGTTCGTGCCGGTGCCGAGAATAAAGCCGATGAAGTCGGCGTAGCGCGAGCGGTCACACGATGCCATGCCGCCGAGCATGGAGCCGACGGTGTCGTTGATGAGCCGCCAGCGGCGAGCGCCGGACGCGCCGAGCGCGCGCATTGCCGTTTCGATGCCCTCGCATACGAGCTTTCCCTCCGCGCCGGTGACGCGCGATTCCTTGCCCATGCTGATGATGCGCCCGTCGCCATTCGGCAGGCACTCGCACGGAAACGAAAACGCGATGCACGCGCGGTCGGCGTCGAGCGCAACGGTGAGCGCAAGCTCCGCAAAGGCGCGGAACATCTCTTCCGCGCTTGTGTCCCTGCCGAGCGTGCCGGGCATACGGCGCTTTTGGAGCGCTTCCGTGACGGGCTTTCCCGCCTCGTCAAAGCGGACGCGTCCGGCGCGCAGATTTGTGCCGCCGGCGTCGAGCACGAGAACGCTCTCGCCCGTGCGCGGCGCGCTCGCCGCGGGAAGGAACGACGGCAGCATCATCAGCGTAGAGGCCTCTCCGCGCAGACCGGCGCGCATGTCGGCGATGTAGGCGTCCGTCAGATCCTCAAAGGGCTGCTGCTCATAGAACATGTCGTGTCGCCGGAGAAATTCTTCGGCGGTTTCCTTTGTACACATAGCGGTCTCTCCCCCGTTCGGGCGCGTTTTCCGGCGTCCGGGATGTAATATTTCTTCGGTCAGGCGCGCTCGAGCGGCGTGCATGTATTGCCGGAGATCTTCCAGCGGCTGCAGCCGCCGTTGAACGCGAAGGGCGCGAAGTAGATGTCCGTCGGCCCGCAGTGGACGGAGCCGTCCGCAGCGGTGGACCAGCCTTCGCCGGTGTGGGGCTTGCCGTCCGGGTCGGTGATGGTGAAAAGGCCGTCGTTGCGCAGTTCCAGCTTCCATTCGCCGCCGTCCGCGTCCACATAGGTGTACGTTCCCGCCGGGACGGGCGGGGCGGGCGTGGGCGTGGGCTCCGCCGGGGTGGGTTCCGCTGTCGGCTCCGGCGTTTCCGTTGGGGCGGGCGGGGGTGTCGGCGTCGCGGTCGGCGTGGGCGTGGGCGCTTCCGTCGGTTCCGGCGTAGGCTCCGCCGTCGTCACGGCGGTGGGCTCGCTCGTGGGAAGGGGCGTGGTCTCCGGCGCGGCGCTCATGCCGCACGCGGAAAGAATGCCGAGCGCCGCGATCAGTATGGCGGCGGCCAGGCGTTTCGTGCTTCTTCTCATGGGCTGCTCTCCTTAGTACAAATTTTCACACATATACGATACTACATTTCTTGCTTTCTGTAAAGCGTCGATCAGCAAGGGCACCTGTATTTCCGCCCGGCAGAAGCGCGCGCCCCTGACGCTCGGCGCAGCCTCCGGGACGCGGTAAAATCTTTCACAGACTCTTTTCAGCGGCTGACGAGTATGCTATACTTCGATTATAAGACAAGTATAAAAAAAGGGGGGGCTTTCTCCTTGGATACATACCGCCCGGAACAGGCTTGGATCGACGGGACGTATTTCGACGCGCAGAAGCTCTTCGGCGCGCGCGCAGAGCCCAACGGCGTATCGTTCTCCGTATGGGCGCCGAACGCGCGGAGCGTTCGCGTGACGGGCGATTTCTGCTCGTGGAGTGACAGCGCGCACTGGCTCAGCCGCGGCGATCTCGGCGTATGGCGCGGCTTTGTGCCGGGCGCGCGCGCCGGACAGCTCTATAAGTACATTATCGAGGGCGCGGACGGCTCCGTTGTATGGAAGGCCGATCCCTTCGCGCTCGCGGCCGAGGTGCGTCCCGGCACCGCCTCGCGCATCCACACGCTCTCCTATAACTGGACGGACGGCGAATGGATGGCCGGCCGCCGCGCGCTCGGCGGGCCGCGGAATATTTATGAAGTCCACGCCGGTTCGTGGCGGCGGCATCCGGACGGGAGCTTTTATACCTGGTATGAGCTTGCCGATTCGCTCGTGCCGTACATCAGGGACATGGGCTACACGCATCTCGAGCTTCTGCCCGTGACGGAGCACCCGTTTGACGGCAGCTGGGGCTATCAGGCGACGGGCTTTTTCGCCGCCACGTCCCGCTTCGGCGAGCCGGAGGGTCTGATGCATCTCATCGACGAGTGCCACCGCGCCGGGATCGGCGTCATTCTCGACTGGGTGCCGGGGCATTTCTGCCGCGACGCGCACGGTCTCGGCCGGTTTGACGGCACGGCGCTCTATGAATCCGGCGACATGCCCGGTTGGGGCACCTATAAATTCAACTACGCGCGCAATGAGGTGCGCTCGTTCCTCATAAGCTCGGCGCTTTTCTGGCTGGAAGAGTACCACGCCGACGCGCTGCGCGTGGACGGCGTGAGCAGCCTGCTCTACCTGAACTTCGGCGTGGACGATCCCGCGCGGAAAAAGTATAACGAGCGCGGCGGCGAGGAGGATCTCGCGGCGGTGGCGTTTTTGCAGACGCTCAACACCGTCATCGGCAAGCGCGTCCCCGGCGCGGCGACGTATGCCGAGGAGAGCTCGGCGTGGCCGCTCGTGACGTATCCGCCGGAGAAGGGCGGGCTCGGCTTCCATTATAAATGGGACATGGGCTGGATGAACGATACGCTCCGGTATATGTCCATCGACTTTGACGGCCGCAAATACAATCACGGCCTTCTGACGTTCTCGATGATGTACGCCTTCAGCGAGAACTATATCCTCCCGCTCAGCCACGACGAGGTCGTGCACGGCAAGCGCTCGCTCATCGGGCGGATGCCGGGCGACTGGTGGCGGCAGTTTGCGGGCGCGCGGCTGCTGCCGCTGTATGCGGCGTGTCACCCCGGCGGAATGCTCAGCTTCATGGGCAACGAGTTCGCGCAGTTCATCGAATGGCGCGATTATGAAGAGCTTGAATGGTTCCTTTTGCAGAACGCGACGCACGCGGGCGTGCAGGCGTTCATCCGCGAGCTGAACCATGTTTACCGCGCGGAAAAAGCGCTCTGGGAGATCGACAACAGCTGGGACGGCTTTGACTGGATCGACGCGGACAACAACGAGCAGGGCATCCTCTCGTTCGTCCGCAAAGCGAAGGACGGTTCCGCCGTGCTGTGCGTGCTGAACTTCCGTCCCGAATCGCATGAGAGCTTCCGTCTCGGCGTGCCGCTCGCGGGCGCGTGGCAGGAAATTTTGTCCTCGGACGATACGCGCTTCGGCGGCAGCGGAAAGACGAACCCGCGCCGTCTGCATACAAAGAAAATCCCCTCGCACGGGCGCGATGCGTCGCTCGTGCTCACCGTGCCGCCGCTCGGCGGAACGCTCATCAAATACATAGGAGAAACGACCCATGCCCGGAAGAGAAGAGTTTAAGAGAGAATATCTGGAGAGCATCGCCGAGACCTGCTCAAAGCCGTTTGCCGAGTGCTCGCGCATGGAGCGCTATACCGCGCTCGCGGCGATGATCCGCGAATGCTGCTCGGGCGTGCGCGCCGAAACGCTGCGCCGCCGCGCCGCCGCCGGAGAAAAGATCGTCTATTACTTCTCGATGGAATTTCTCGTCGGGCGGCTGCTTGAAAACTATCTCATCCAGCTCGGCATCCGTGACATGACCGCCGACATTCTCGCCGAGCTCGGCGAGGATCTGGACGCGCTGCTCGAATGCGAGCGCGACCCCGGTCTCGGCAACGGCGGTCTGGGCCGTCTCGCGGCGTGCTATCTCGATTCGCTCGCGGCGGAGGACGTGCCGTGCGTCGGCATGGGACTTCGCTACCGTTACGGTCTTTTCCGCCAGCGCATCCGCTCCGGCTGCCAGACCGAGGAGCCGGACGACTGGCTTGCCGACGGCTACCCGTGGGAGACCGCGGTGCCGAGCGAAGCCGTGGAGGTCCGCTTCGGCGGCACCGTAGACCGGCGCGAGGAGAACGGCCGCATGGTGTATGAGCTGCGCGATTACCGCAGCGTTCTCGCCACGCCCTACGACGTGCCCATCCTCGGCTACGGCGCGCACGCGGTGAACAATCTCCGTCTCTGGCGTGCGGGTCCGGTGCACAAGCAGCTCGATCTCGACGCCTTCAACGCCGGAGACTATTCCCGCGCGCAGAAGGCCAACAACGACGCCGAGGCGATCACCTGCCTTCTCTACCCCGACGACAACACCCCCGCCGGGCAGCAGCTGCGTCTCCAGCAGGAATATTTCTTCGTCTGCGCCGGGCTGCAGAGCATGCTGCGCACGTTCCGCGCCACGCATCTTCCCTGGGACAAGCTGCCCGAGCGCGCCGCCATCCACACGAACGACACCCACCCCGCGCTCTGTGTGCCGGAGCTGATGCGTCTTTTGATGGACGGCGAGGGTCTCTCGTGGGAGGAAGCGTGGGACATCACCTGCCGCACGATCTCCTACACGAACCACACCGTCATGCCGGAAGCGCTCGAAAAGTGGCCGGTGTCGCTCATGCGCGCTCTCCTGCCCCGCCAGTTCCAGATCATCGAGGAGATCGACCGCCGCTGGCGCGAGAGCTTTGACCAGTCCGTTCCCGGCTGGCACGACCGCCAGCAGGCGACCGCCGTCATCGGTGGCGGCTTCGTGCGCATGGCGAATCTCTCCGTGATCGGCGGCCACTCGGTGAACGGCGTGGCGAAGCTCCACACGGAGATTTTGAAAAACACCGTCCTGCGCGATTTTTACGCCATCTCCCCGGAGAAGTTCAACAACAAGACGAACGGCGTTTCGCACCGCCGCTTCCTTTTGCAGTCGAACCCCGGCCTCTCGCGCTACATCGCCGAGCGCGTCGGCGACGGCTGGGTCGAGCAGCCGGAAAAGCTCGAAGGGCTTCTCGCCTATGCGGACGATACCGAGTCGCTGCGCGAGCTTGCCAAGGTGAAGCTCGCGGCGAAAAAGAACCTCTGCGATTATATCGCGCGCGACTTCGGCATTGCGTGCAACCCGGACGGCGTCATCGACGTGCAGGTCAAGCGCATCCACGCCTACAAGCGCCAGCTTCTGAACGCCTTTAAGATCCTCGCGCTCTACGACCGGCTCAGGGACGATCCTTACGCGAAGGTCCCGGCGAGCACGTTCGTTTTTGCCGGCAAAGCCGCGCACAGCTATGCCTTTGCCAAGGAGAGCATCCGCTTTGTGTGCGCCGTGGCCGATCTTGTGAACGCCGACCCGGTGGTGAGCCGCCGGATGAAGGTCGTGTTCATGGAAAACTTCGGCGTGACCATGGGGCAGCGCATCTACCCCGCCGCCGACATTTCCGAGCAGATCTCCACTGCCGGAAAGGAAGCGAGCGGCACCGGCTGCATGAAGTTTATGATGAACGGCGCCGTGACGCTCGGCACGCTTGACGGCGCGAACGTCGAAATTCTCGAGCGCGTCGGCGCGGAGAACATTTCGATCTTCGGCCTTACGAGTGAGGAGACCGAGCGCTTCACCACGCAGGGCGGCTACAACGCCCGCGAATGCGCCGAGAGCGATCCGGTACTCGCGCGCGTGCTCGCCCACCTTACGGACGGCTCGCTCGGCAGCAAATTCTGGGATCTTGAGGACGCGCTGCTCAAATATAACGACGAGTTCTTCGTCCTGCGCGATTTTGCGCCGTATCTCGCGGCGTGGGACGCCCTCGCCGGAGAGACCGGCAATCTCTCCTTCCAGCGCAAGGCGCTCGTGAACATCGCCAAGTCCGGCTGGTTTTCCAGTGACCGCGCCGTCGCCGAGTATGTGAGCGATATCTGGAAGATCCGCTGAAAGCGGGCGGGGCAGAGCCCCGCCCCTACGGGAGCTTCCCGATATCTTCCTGTAGGGGAGGGGCTCTGCTCCTCCCTCTCGGAGAAGCCCTTTTATTCCCCCGTTTGTTAAGTCCATTACGATATACTTAGGGAGGTACTTGTCCATGCGAAAAAAGGAATGCGTAGCCATGCTCCTGGCGGGCGGCCAGGGCAGCCGTCTGGGTGTTCTGACGGAGAAGATCGCCAAGCCTGCCGTTTCGTTCGGCGGGAAATACCGCATGATCGATTTTTCCCTTTCCAACTGCGTCAACTCCGGCATTGACACCGTCGGCGTGCTGATCCAGTATAAGCCGTCGCTGCTCAACCGGTATCTCGGCACGGGCGCGGCGTGGGATCTGGACGCGGCCTGGGGCGGCGTGCACATCCTCCCGCCGTATGCCACGCAGACCGGCGGCGAATGGTATGAAGGCACCGCCGACGCGATTTACCACAACATCGACTTTCTCGACGGCTACGACCCCGAGTATGTCATCATCCTCTCCGGCGACCATCTCTACCAGATGGACTATAACCTGATGCTCGACTTCCACAAGCTCATGGGCGCGGATCTCACCGTTGCGGTCAAGACCGTGCCGTGGGAGGAGGCCAGCCGCTTCGGCATCATGTCTGTCGATCAGGACATGCGCATCACGCGCTTTGCCGAAAAGCCGAAGCAGCCGGAGAGCAATCTCGCCTCCATGGGCATTTACATTTTCACCTGGCCGGTGCTGCGCGCGGCGCTGCTCGCCGACCACGCCGATCCCGAAAGCGACAAGGACTTCGGCAAGAACATCATCCCGACGCTGCTCGGCCAGGGCAAAAACCTCTTCGCCTATCAGTTCTCCGGCTACTGGAAGGACGTCGGCACAATCCCGAGCTACTACTCCACGCAGATGGAGCTGCTCGGCGAAAACGCCGAGTTCCGTCTGCACGACACGCGCATGCACATCCTCTCCAACTTCAACGAGCACCCCTCCCACTTCATCGGCGGGGATGGCCGCGTGGAGCACAGCATGATCTGCAACGGCTGCGAGATCTATGGCGAGGTATACAATTCCATCCTCTCCCCCGGCGTCACGGTGGAAAAGGGCGCGGTGGTGCGCGACTCCATCCTGCTTCCGGAATCGACCGTCGGCGCGGGCGCGTGCGTTGAGCGCACGATCCTCAACGAAAACGCCTCCATCGCCGCCGATGCGGTCATCGGAGCGCCGGGCAAGATCACCGTCATCGGCGAAAACGCCGTGATGGAAGTGGACGTTTAATTTAAGGGAGGGAACATTATGAACCGCACGATCGGCCTTATTTCCACCAACTATTCCGTCCCCGGCTTCGGCTCCGTTACCGAGGTGCGCCCGGCAGCGAGCATCCCGTTCGGCGGGCGCTACCGCCTGCTCGACTTTGCTTTGAGCAACATGGTGAACTCCCGCATCCAGACGGTGGGACTCGTCACGCCGTATTTCTACCGCAGCATCATGGATCACGTCGGCGCGGGCAAGCCGTGGGACCTCTCCCGCAAGGAGGGCGGTCTTTACATTCTGCCCGGCACGGTGTTCGGCTTCCACGAAGAGAACGCCCGTTTTCTCTTCCGCGATCTGCTGCACAATCTGGAATATCTCCGTCAGGGCGACGGCGACTATATCCTCGTCAGCTCCGGCACGCTCGTGGCGAATATCGACTATCAGCCGATGATCACCAAGCACGAGCTGGAGGGCAAGCCCGTCACGCTGCTCTATAAGAAAATGCAGCCGGGCGAGAAGCGCCCGGGGCGCTATCTCACGCTCGACGGCGACACCGTCGCCGGCATCCGGCGCGCGGACGAGGGCGAAAACCTCCTGCTTGACAGCTTCATCGCCGATAAGTCGTTCCTGCTCCGCATGGCGCGCGACTATGCCGCGCTCGACTATATGGATTTTCTTGACATCCTCGCCCACGTTCTGCCGGAGGTCGCCGTCGGCTGCTGCGCCTTTGACGGCTACGTCGCCTTCATGGACGGCATGGAGGACTATTTCCGCGCCAGTCTTGATCTGCTCGACAGCTCCGTCCGCCGCGAGCTCTTCCAGTCCGACCGGCCCATCCGCACCAAGGCGCACGACACGCCGCCCGCGCTCTATGCCCCCGGCTCCGCGGTGAAAAACTCCGTTATGACCGCCGGCAGCATCATTGAGGGCAGCGTGGAGAACAGCGTGTGCTTCCGCAACGTCCGCATTGAAAAGGGCGCGGTCGTAAAAAACTGCGTGCTGATGGAAAAGTGCGTCGTCAAGGCGGGCGCGCGGCTCGAAAACGTCGTGTGCGATAAAAACGTCACCGTTTCCGAGGATAAGATCGTCTGCGGCACGGCGGAGCATCCCTGCGTGCTGGCGAAAGGCGGCGTTGTATGAAGGAAAAGCTGCGCGTTCTCTTTGCCGCGTTTGAAGCCGCTCCCTTTATGAAGACCGGCGGTCTCGGCGACGTGGCGGCGTCTCTCCCCGGCGCGGTGCAGTGCCCGACGATCGAGACGCGCGTCGTGCTGCCGAAGCTCCGGCAGATCCCCGCCGAGTATCAGAAGAAGATGAAGTTCCTCTGCTCGTTCTATGTCCCGCTCGGCTGGCGCAGCCAGTACTGCGGGCTCTTCGAGCTGCGGCGCGGCGGCGTCACTTGGTATTTCCTCGATAACGAATATTACTTCGGGCGCGACGGCGCTTACGGCTACTTTGACGACGGCGAGCGCATGGCATTCTTCGCCAAGGCCATCTGCGAATGCTGCCGGTATCTGCCGGACTTTTTCCCGAACATTCTCCACTGCAACGACTGGCACACGGCGCTCGCGCCGGTGTTTCTGCGCGAGCAGTACCGCTACGCCCCCGGCTACAGCGACATCCGCACCGTGTTCACGATCCACAATCTCAAATTCCAGGGGCAGTATAACCCCCACGTCCTCAGCGACATTCTCGGTCTGGACGGCGTGGCCGCGGCGCGCAATCAGCTTCTGCGGGACGACGGAAAGTGCGTCAATTATCTTGCCGGGGCTGTCAGCTACTCCGACCGCGTCACGACCGTCAGCCCGACGTACGCCAAGGAGATCTGCACGCCGTATTTCGGCGAGGGACTGCAGGATCTCTTCCTGCGGCGGCACGACATTCTCTCCGGCATCTTAAACGGCATCGACACCGTTTCCTACGATCCCGCGAAGGACAAGGCGCTCGTGCAAAACTATACCGACCCCGACGGCAAAGCGGCGAACAAGAAGGCGCTGCAGGAGGAGCTCGGCCTCACCGTCGATAGTGAAGTTCCCCTTTGCGTGTGCGTCAGCCGTTTGACGGAGCAGAAGGGCTTCGATCTTCTCAACGCCGTGGCGGAGGAAATGCTCTCCTGCGCGCAGATCGCCGTGCTCGGCACGGGCGACCGGGCGTATGAGGACTACTACCGCGCGCTGGAGGCCCGGCACCCCGGCCGGTTCAGCGCCCAGATCCGCTTTTCCGAGCCGCTTTCCCGCCGGATGTACGCCGGAGCGGACATTTTCCTCATGCCCTCGCGCTTTGAGCCGTGCGGCCTGAGCCAGATGATCTCCATGCGCTACGGCACCGTGCCCGTCGTGCGGCAGACCGGCGGACTTGCCGACAGCGTCGAGCCCTACGACCGCTACACCGGCGAGGGCACCGGTTTCGGCTTCCTGAATTTCAACGCCCACGAGCTGCTCTTCACCACGCAGGAGGCGTGCCGCCTGTACACCGAAAGCCCCGTCGCGTGGGGCAATCTCGCCGCGCAGGGCATGGCGAAGGATTTCTCCTGGCGCGCGAGCGCGCTCGAATACCGCAAGCTGTACCGAGGTCTTTTCACATGATCGTACACGAATCCAGAAACAGTGCCTTCCGCCGTCCGTTCGGCGCCGCCGAGACCGGCACGGAGGTATATCTCGCCGCGGAAAAGGCGGGCGCGGCGGACATGACGCTCCGGCTGCACCCGTTCACGGGCGAGGATACGCTCCTCCCCATGGCATCCGAGGGCGGCGGGCGGTTTTCCGTCACGGTGACGCTGCCCGAAACGCCGTGCGTACTCTGGTACTCGTTCCGTACCGGAGGCGACGAGACGTGCGCCTGGCAGATCACCGTATACAAAAAAGCCGCCGTCCCCGACTGGTGGAAGGACGGCGTCGTCTATCAGATCTTTCCGGACCGCTTTGCCCGTGAGCGCGACTGGACGCCGCGCGAGCCGGAGGCGCGCCGCGGCACGCACCGCTTTCTCGTGCGCGACTGGGATACGCCGGTGTTCTATCCCCGCGCGGAAAACGGGGACGTATCCTCGTGGCCGTTCTGGGGCGGAACGCTCCGGGGCATTGAGGAAAAGCTGCCGTATCTCGCCTCGCTCGGCGTCACGGTTTTGTACCTGAACCCGATCTTTGAGGCGGCAAGCAACCACCGGTACGACACGGCGGACTATACCCGCGTCGATCCGCTGCTCGGCAGGAAAAAGGATTTTGAATCGCTCTGCGAAGCCGCACG
>ERZ1032310.202-NODE-202-length-12418-cov-5.211842_pt1 | contig 12418 bp, 12 predicted proteins | sample MGYA00516697_ERZ1032310 | MGnify/ENA primary metagenome ERZ1032310 (study PRJEB33719, sample SAMN04261360) | wastewater metagenome | biome: periurban shantytown; feature: human; material: feces | host: Homo sapiens | place: Peru: Lima | collected 2012-01-15 ... | reverse complement strand
GTACACCGCGATACCCGTGAACACCAGCGTCATCACCAGCATCGAGATGCTGAAGCTGTAAAACATGACATTCAGGTACATGAACGCCAGAATCGCAGACACAATCATCACGACCCACGACGCGTAGTACAGTACCTCTTCCGCCGCGCGGTGGTGCTTGCTTACAGATTCCTCCAGAAAACGATCCATTTGCGTAAATCCTCCTCAAATTCACATAAACAGCAGGAACAGCCCTGCCGTCAGAAGCCCCACAATCACGCCGCCGATGACCTCGACATGCGTATGCCCGACCAATTCCTTCAGTTCCTCATCCGTGATGCTTTCGCCATTGACGAACATCTTCTGCACGATTTCGTTAATGACGACCGCCTGCTTGCCCGTTTCGCGGCGGACACCCGTCGCATCGTACATGACAATCGCCGCCATCGTGAAAGACAGGGCGAAAATCGCGCTGTCGAAGCCCTGCGTCGCGCCAATCATCAGCGTCAGGGAGACGACGAACGCCGTATGGCTCGACGGCATTCCCCCGCTGCCGAAAAAGCGGTGCCAGTCCCATTTCTTTTCGACCAGATAGTACGTCGGAATTTTGAGCGCCTGCGCCACGAACCACGCCGTGATGCAGCACAGCAGCACCTGATTGCTGAAAAGCCCCAGAATGTTGTGTAGTTCCATTTATTTCCGCTTCCCTCTTGATGAATGATAAATCAATCCGGCGCAAGCGCACGAATCCTGTCTCTTATTGTACTCTGTTCAGGGTGCTTTGTGCAAGGGTTTGCAAAAATTTCATATCTCCGCCGATTTTCGCTGCCGCATCCACCGCCAAGGCCGTTTCCCGTGCCGCGTCCTCGCGCGTGCCCTCAATGCCGCGAATGGCAATCCACGTCAGCTTCTCTTCCGCAACGTCCTTGCCAATGCTTTTGCCCAGCGCTTCCTCCGTACCGATGACATCCAGCAGGTCGTCCACCATCTGGAACGCCATGCCGAGGTGCTGCCCGTACTCGCAGCCATATTGCACCTGATCCTGCGTCGCGCCCGCCAGCAGCAAGCCTGCCTCCACGGGGGCAGTCAGCAGATCCGCCGTTTTGTGCAGGTGGATGTAGCGCACCTTGTCCGCCGTCGGCTTCGTGCCCTCGCCGGTTACGTCCATCGTCTGCCCAGCGACCATGCCCGTTACGCCCGCGTGACGCGCAATCGCTTCCATCGCCAGCACGCCAGAGCAATCCTCCGCCTTCGCCAGCTTCGCAGCCTGACGCGCCATCAGCTCCATTGCCGCCGACAGCAGCCCATCGCCCGCCAGAATCGCCACGTCCTCGCCGAACTTGCGGTGATTCGTCAACTGACCGCGCCGCAGGTCATCGTTGTCCATGGCGGGCAGGTCGTCGTGAATCAGGCTGTATGTGTGAATCATTTCCAGCGCACAGGCAAACGGCAGCGCCTTTCCCGTATCACCGCCGATGGCTTCGCATGATGCCAGCAGCAGCACTGCGCGAAGCCGCTTGCCGCCTGCCAGCAGCGAATACTCCATCGCCTTCAGCAGAATATCCGGGATTTCGCCCAGCGACCGCAGCTGCCCCGAAAGCGCCTCTTCGACCTGCTTGCGGTATTCCGCGTATGTCTTCATTGCTGTTCCTCCATCGGCACCTCGATGTCCTCGCCGCTTTGCTGCCGCAGTACCGTCAAGCGCTGCTGTGCCGCCGTCAGCTCCTTTTCGAGGGCGTTCAGCGCATTCAGCCCCGCTTCGTACTGCTGCATGGCTTCCTCTAAAGGCATTTCGCCGCTCTCCATCTTCGCAATCAGTGCTTCCACCTGTTGAAGCCGTTCTTCAAACGTCAGCTTCTTTTTCGCTGCCATAAGCACCCTCCTTATCGGGCTGCATGACCCGCATTTCGCCATCCCGGAAACGAATCGTCATCTGCGGATGCGTCCGCGCTGCCGCCCGGTCAGGCAGCACCCTGCCGCCGTCCAGCACCAGCGCATAGCCGCGCTCCAGCACCTTCTCCGGGTTCAGCGCCTGCAAATGCAGCTTCTGCCGATGCAGCCGCTCCATTTTCCGCTGCAGATTCTGCTCCGCCGCGCTGTCCAGCCGAATCCGCGCCATGCCCAATCGCGGGGTCAGCGCCGAAATCCGCTGCGACATTTGATGCTCCAGCCGCATTTTTGCGCCGCCGAGCCGCTTCTCCAGCGCCGTCAAGCGTTGGTTCGGGTCGCACGCCGCCAGCCGCTTTTCCAGCGTCATCAGCGCCAGACGCGTTTCCTGCAAGTGCTGCGAAAGCGCCGTCTGCAAGTGCTGCCGCATTCCATCCAGCCCTGCGAGAATTTCCCGCAAGTCCGGTACCGCCATTTCCGCCGCGTTTGACGGTGTGGCGGCACGCCTGTCCGCCACAAAATCCGCAATCGTGAAGTCGGTTTCATGCCCAACCGCGCTGATAACGGGAATCGGGCAGCCATAAATCGCGCGCGCCACAATTTCCTCGTTGAACGCCCACAAATCCTCCATCGAGCCGCCGCCGCGCCCGACGATGATGACCTCGACCTCCGGGATTTTCGCCGCGCGCCGAATGCCCTGCGCGATGCTCTCCGCCGCCCCTGCGCCCTGCACCTGAACTGGCACCAGTACCAGCGGCACGCCGGGGTCACGCGCCCGCGACACCATGCAGATATAGTGCAGCACCGCGCCTGTTTCCGACGTGACGACCGCGATTTTCTTCGGGCGATACGGCAAGCGCCGCTTGTGCTCCTCGTCGAACAGTCCCTCCGCCGCCAAACGGTTTTTCAGCGTCTCGAACTGCTGATACAGCGTGCCGATGCCGTCCGGACGCATACTGTCGCAGGTAATTTGGTAGCTGCCGCCCTCGCTGTACAGCCCGACCTGCCCGCTGACGATGACGGACATGCCGTCCATCGGGCGAATCGACATGCGCATCGCGTTCTGGCGGAACATGACCGCCGCGATTCGGCACCGCTCGTCCTTGAGGGTAAAGTACCAATGCCCGGACGAATGGCGCTTGAAGTTGCTGATTTCCCCGCGCAAACGGACTTTGCGAAGCGCCGGCTCGTTTTGCAGCAGCTGCCGGACGTACTCGTTGACCTCGCTGACCTCCAGAACCCACTCCGACATGGCGCGTTCACTTCCTACTTGTATCGGCTTATTTTGCCGTCTGCTTCTCCGCCGCTTCCACCGTGTTTTCCAGCAGCTCGACAATTGTCATTTTGCCCACGCCGCCGGGGACAGGCGTGATGTAGCCCGCAACGTCCGCCACATCAGGCATCACGTCGCCGACGACCTTGCCGTTCACGCGGTTGATACCCACGTCGATGACGACCACGCCGGGCTTGACCATGCTCTTGGTGATGAACCCCGGCTTGCCGACCGCCGCGACGAGAATATCCGCATTACGCGTGTGCTGGGCGAGGTTCACCGTGTGGCTGTGGCAGATGGTGACGGTGCAGTTCGCTTGCAGCAGCAGCATCGCCATCGGCTTGCCGACGATGTTGCTCCGTCCGACGACGACCGCTTCTTTGCCGCCCAAGTCAATGCCCGTACGGCGAATCATCTCCATTGCGCCCTTGGGCGTGCACGCAACCACGCCCGGCTGTCCGTTCATCATCCGCCCCGCGTTGAGCAGGTGGAAGCCATCCACATCCTTTTCCGGCGCGATAACCGCCAGCGCTGCCGCCTCATCGAGGTGTTTCGGCAGGGGCAGCTGCACCAGAATGCCGTGGATGGTGTCGTCCGCATTCAGACGGGCTATCAGCTTCTCCAGTTCGTCCTGCGTTGTCGTTTCGGGCAGATTGATGGTCACGGAGTGGATGCCGACCTGATCACACCCGACGCTCTTGTTGCGCACATAAATCTGGCTGGCGGGGTCTGCGCCGACGAGAATCACCGCCAATCCCGGCGTGACGCCCTTTTCGCGCAGGTGCGCCACCCGCTGTGCAATTGCCCCGCGAAGCTCCGCTGAAATCGCCTTACCGTCCAGTATCTGTGCTGCCATATTCAATCTCCTTCAGCGTTTGCTGTTCGCGCCATTTTCTTGCACCAATGAGCGCCACGCCGACCGCGTTGTCCCCGGAATACTCCGGGTGGCCGAAATGCACGCGCAAATCTGGCTGACGCTTGGCAGTCCGCTGCGTCACCAGCTCCCGAAAGAGCCGCGAGGACGCAACGCCGCCCGCAATCAGCACCTGACGAATGCCCGTTTGCTGGGATGCCGCCGTTACCATGCGCGAAACGGTCCGCGCCAGCAGGTCGTATACCTCGCGGGCAATGTCCTCTCTGGGCATCGTCCCCTGCGCAATCCAGCGCTGCACCTGCGTTTCCGCGCCGGACAAGTGGCAGTGCAGCCCGCCGTCCGCCATACTGACCGGCAGCAGCGCTTTCGCCGTGCCGCGCACCGCCAGTTCCTCCAAATGCGGCCCCGCCGGGAACGGCAGCCCCAGCGCCACGCCCGTGCGGTCAACCACCTGCCCCGCATGGAGGTCGAGCGTCCCGCCGAGCAGCGTCAGGCGGTCATCCACCAGCGACAGCACCTCGGTCGTGCCGCCGGAAAGATGCACTGCCAGCAAATCGCCCGCCGCCACGCCGCTATCCACCTTCGCGGCTTCCACATGCCCGCGCTGGTGCGTCGTAGCAAAACAGGGAACGCGAAGCAGAGCCGCCAGACTGCGGCCCTGTGCGTCCCCTGCTTGAAACACGGGCATATACGACGCTTCCTCATCCCGTGGACGGCGGGAAGCGCACATCGCGACGATTTCGCAATCCGTCAAATACGCCGACAGTTCCTCAATCAGCCCCGGCAGCTGACGGACATGCGTGAACACCGCCTCCGACTGCCGCAGCCCGCGCTGTCCCTGCGGAACAGGCAGCAGCTTGCGGCAGCTCGCAATCACATTGCCCTCCGTGGTTACGGCAGCAGCGGACGTGGTGTAGCAGCTTGTGTCAAGCCCGACAACGACGCGCTTCACGGGTTTTCCGCCTGCTTTCTGCGCAGAATCGTACCCAGTACGCCGTTGACGAAGCGGCCGCTCGTCGGCTCGGAGAAGCGGTTGGCGAGGTTGACTGCCTCGTTGATAGCAACCGGGCCGGGAATCTCCTCCTCGTAGAGGATTTCCCACGCCGCCATGCGCAGGATGGTCAAATCCACATGCGGCATCCGGCTGATTTCCCAGCGGGGGCTGGCGGCTTGAATCGCTTCATCCAGCTCATCGAGGTGCGCCAAAACGCCGTCGAGCACCTTGGTGATGTACGCACGGTCAGATTCGCTCGGTTCGTTCTCCGAAATGCTGTCCACGCCGGGAAGTCCTTCCTTGCGCAGCGCCTCATAGACCATTTGCAGCGTTTCTTCGCCGCCTTCGCCGCCCGCCATATGTTCAAAAATCATCTGCATGACCGCCGCACGCGCAGTCGTCCGTGCCATATTGTTTTTCTCTCCTATTCCACACTAAAAATGCGTATTGTTGTTATTCTGCTGCTTTTTCGCCGTCGTCTGCCGCGTCCACCGTTTCCTCGGCGGCTTCTTCTGCCGCGGCTGCTTCTTCCGCCGATGCTTCCGTTTCTTCCGGTGCATCCTCGGCAGCCTCGACTTCGTCCGCTTCGGGCGCTTCCGTCACCTCCGGCGGCGCAGGTACAAACGCGGGCTGCTCCGGCGTGCCGAACAGGCGCTGATGCAGCGGACGTTCGTCGTCCTCGTCATCCTCCGGGGAAATGAACGTGTCCGGCACTTTCGGCTTCTGCTCCGGCTCGGTCGCGGGAATCGCAACAGGCTGTGCCGGGGGCGTAACCATCGGCTTTTCCGCCGTTTCCTCCGCCGACGGCAGAGGCGTCACGTCCTGCACCTCGTAGGTGGACGCAACCGGAATGCTTGCGTCGTTCTCCACCATCACGCGGATTTTGTACACATCCACGCCCGTGCACGCCGTCACATACTGCTTAATCTGCTTTTGCAGCGCCCCGACGGACAGCGGGATATTCACACCCGCCGCCTGAATAATGTGCAAGCCAATCGCAATGCCGTCACGGCACTCCTCGACCGTGATGTCCGCCTTGGCAATCGCCTCATGCTTGTCGATGCAGGTGCGAATCAGCCCCTCGATAGCGCGAATTGACACCCCGATGGAGCCATTTTCATTTTTCTGCATCACATAGCCGCGCTGGCTCGCCGTGCGGTGCGGGAACACGCGCCACAGGCACATAAGCGCCAGCACCAATGCCAGCACTGCCACGGCGATACACGCTATGCCGCCCCATACGCCGCTGCCTTGCAGCCACGCCGTCAGTCGAATCAGCTGCCACTGTTCACCCGGCACGGCTTCCACGCCGACCAGCGCTGCTCCAGCAGAGAGCGCCAGCAGCACCAAAAAGGACAAAATCATCACCGCAATATCGCTCACACGACGCTTCATTCCCGGTTTGCTCCTTTCGTTTCCTTCGCTTGCCGTTTTCACTTTTACATTGGATAGCAACTTCAAAACCGGCAAGGCAAACACCCTGCCGGCAGTATGAAGGCATCAGTTCTCCTTGCCCTCTTCTTCAGGCACTTCCGCGGAATCTTCCGCCGCTTTTTCCTCGCTCTCAGGGGCTTCCACCAGCGGCGTTTCCTTCTTGTCCTCTGCCAGCGCCTTCTTTGCACCGGCGTTCAGCGCGTTGTTCTCTTTTTCAAAGCTAACGCCCTGCACATGCACATCCACGCGCACCACATGCAGGTTCGTCATCGTTTCGATGGCCTTGCGAACGCTTTCCTGCGCGTCATACGCCGCCTTCTGGATGGGCGTGCCGTACTCCATGACGACATACAAATCCACGCTGGCTTCTTCGGTGCCGATTTCCACCTTCACGCCCTTGGTCACGGAGCGGTTCTTGCCCAGCAGATTGCCGGAGACATTGCACATACCCGCAATGCCCTCCACCTCGCTGGCGGCGACGCCCGCAATAATCGCGACCACTTCATTGGCGTAGGTGATGCTGCTACCCTGCTCGGTATCCACATCGACATTCACGGGCAGATTATCCTTCTTCAGCGCCATAACGAAATGCACCTCCTAATTTCAATCCAAACTCCTGCGCACAAAAGCACATGATTTCGCGCAGGAAATGGCAAAACGCAGTCTACCGACTTTGTTTCATCCCATTATACCATAGTTTTGCCGGATTGACAAGCGTTCAATCCGGGTTTCTTCCCGTTCGGCAGAAAAAAGGCGGACGAGGATTGTTTCCTCATCCGCGTGCGGATTATTCTTCGACTTTCGTGCAGGCGATATGCAGTTCATCCAGCTGCTTCTGATCCACCTTGCCGGGTGCGCCCATCATCACGTCCTGCGCGTTCTTGTTCATCGGGAACGGGATGACTTCGCGAATCGTCTCCGCGCCCGCCAGCAGCATCACCATGCGGTCAACACCGGGAGCAATGCCCGCGTGCGGCGGCGCGCCGTAGCAGAAGGCGTTGTACATCGCCGGGAACTTCGCCTTCACATCCTCTTCGCCCAGGCGGACGAGTTTGAACGCTTCAATCATGATTTCCGGGTCATGGTTGCGGACAGCGCCGGAGGACAGTTCCACGCCGTTGCAGACCAAGTCGTACTGGTACGCCGTGATGGTCAGCGGGTCAACCTCGCCCGCCGCCGCCTTTTGCAGAATCTCCAGACCGCCGTTAGGCATGGAGAAGGGGTTATGGCAGAATTCGAGTTCGCCGGATTCTTCTCCGATTTCGTACATCGGGAAATCGACAATCCAGCAGAATTCGTACTTTTCGCGGTCGATATGCGCCGGGCAGAGATCAGCGACCAGACGGCGCAGCACACCCGCGGTCTTTTGCGCCGCCAGCTTCTTGCCGCAGGTCAGGCCAACGAACGTGTTCGGCTTCAGACCCAGCTTTTCGACCAGTTCATCCTTCTGCTCCTTGACGAACTTCGCAATACCGCCAGCGATTTCGCCCTTCTCGTCGAGTTTGAACCAGTAGACCTTATTCGCCGTCACGACCTCGACATCCGCGCAGAGCTTGTCAATCTGCTTGCGAGTCGCGGTCATGTCACTGACGACAACCGCCTTGACGGTGTTGCCCTCGAAGGGCTGGAAGCCGCAGCCGCCGATGAGGTCGGTCACATCCTGCACTTCCAGATCAATGCGCAGGTCGGGCTTGTCCGAGCCGTAGCGCTCCATCGCGTCGTTGTAGGCAATGCGCTTGAAGGGCGCGCTGGACGCGGTGTTGTATGTGCCGTACTTGGCGAAAATGGGCGGCAGCACATCTTCAAGGACGCTGAACACATCCTCCTGCGTCGCGAACGCCATTTCCATATCCAGCTGATAGAACTCGCCCGGGCTGCGGTCGCCGCGCGCGTCTTCGTCGCGGAAGCAAGGAGCAATCTGGAAGTAGCGGTCGAAGCCGGAGGTCATCAGCAGCTGCTTGAACTGCTGGGGCGCCTGCGGCAGGGCGTAGAACATGCCCGGATGCTTACGCGCCGGAACGAGGTAATCGCGCGCGCCCTCAGGGGACGAAGCCGTCAGGATAGGCGTGGTGATTTCAAGGAAGCCATGCTCGTTCATCGCCTGGCGCAGGGCTGTGACGACGTTGCAGCGCATGACGATGTTCTTCTTCACATCGGGATTGCGCAGGTCGAGATAGCGGTACTTCAGGCGGATGCTCTCGTCCGCCTCGCGGGAGCGGTTAATCTGGAACGGCAGCTCATTGTAGCGGCAGCGCCCCAGCACGTCGATTTTCTCCGGCTCGACTTCAATGTCGCCCGTGGGAATTTTCGGATTCTTGTTGTCGCGTTCGCGCACGATGCCGGTCACGGAGATGACGCTCTCCTTGTTGAGGCTGCGGATGATTTTCATCTGCTCCTCGTCATCAATAACGACCTGCGTCGTGCCATAGAAATCGCGCAGGATGACGAACGCGAGGTTCGCGCTGACGATGCGCACGCTATCCATCCAGCCGGACAGCTGCACGCGCTTACCCGCGTCCGACAGCCGCAGTTCGTCGCATGTATGGGTACGGTTCTGCATATTTGCAGCTCCTTTCTTAGTGGCGAAAGGGAGACGCGAGGGGCGCTGCCCCTCGACCCCGCCAAAGGGTCTTCGACCCTCTGGACTCCCGTTTTCGCGATTGAGTTGGTGACTTCTTCTTACTTCTTCCGCGTGTTAATTGGAGGAAGCGAGCATGTTGCGGATGCCGTCGGCGATATTATCCAGCGCGATGGTCTTCTCTTCCTTCGTCGCCATGTTCTTGACCTTCACCACGCCGCTGGCGATTTCCTCGTCGCCCAGCGTCGCCGTCAGCGTTGCGCCCATCTTGTTGGCATACTTGAACTGTGCCTTCAGGCTACGTCCGGTATGATCCATATCTGCCTTGAAGCCCGCGTCGCGCAGTTTCTGCACCAGCGAGAACGCTTCCACCTGATGTGCGCCCATGTAGGTGACGAACACATCGTAGAGCGTCGGCTTCGGGATGACCACGCCTTCGCTGTCCAGCAGCATCAGCACGCGCTCAATGCCCATGCCGAAGCCCACCGCGTGCAGCGACGGACCGCCGAGCTGCTCCACCAGATTGTCATAGCGCCCGCCGCCGCAGACGGTCAGGTTGCCATTTTCAGTCTTGGTAATCAGCTCAAAGACGGTCTTGGTGTAGTAATCCAGACCGCGGACGATGCGCGGATCAATCTGGTACGGGATGTGCGCCGCGTCAAGGTAGGACTGCAGCTGGGCAAAGTGCGCCTTGCAGTCGTCGCAGAGCAAATCCAGCATGGACGGCGCATCCGCCACAAGTTCCTGACAGTGCTTTTCCTTGCAGTCCAGCACGCGCAGGGGGTTGCGGTCAAAGCGTGTCTGGCAGGTGCTGCACATTTCGCCAATGCGCCCGGACAGGAACGATTTGAGCGTTGCATGGTACTTCGGGCGGCAGTTCGGGCAGCCGATGGAGTTGATGTTGACGGACAGGTTCTTCACGCCCAGTCCGCTCAGCAGACGGTACGCCAGCAAAATCAGCTCCGCGTCCGCCGAAGCATCCCGTGCGCCGAAGCATTCCAGACCGAACTGGTGATGTTCGCGCAGGCGGCCGCTTTGAGGCGCCTCATAGCGGAAAATCGGGGCGTTCAGGTAGTACATTTTGCAGGGCAGCGTGTCGGCATAGAGATTATTCTCCAGCAGGCAGCGCGCCGCGCCCGCCGTGCCTTCGGGTTTGAGCGTAATGGAGCGGTCGCCCTTGTCCTTGAAGGTGTACATTTCCTTCTGCACAATGTCCGTGGTATCGCCCACGCTGCGCAGAAACAGCTCAGTATGCTCAAACACGGGCGTGCGGACTTCGCGGAAACCCGCTTCCGCCGCCGCTTGGCGCATCTTGCTCTCAACGTACTGCCAACGGTAGGAATCAGCCGGCAGCACATCCTTTGTGCCGCGGGGTGCTTGCGTCAGCATTGATGGTATTCCTCCTTCTGTTTGGGTGATACAGGACACAAAAAGCCCCATACCAGCCGTCAAATGCTGCATGGGGCGAAAAGATTCGCGGTGCCACCCATTTTCGCGCGGGAAAACCCGCGCCTCATTCTCCCCTGTCACGCGAGGAACGCGCCCGGCTCTCGCCGGGAAGCTCCGGATTGTCCGGCGAACGGTTTTCGGCGGGAGCTTTCAGCCGATGACTCCCTCTCTGACAGCCGCTGTCCTGTTCGCCCTGTCCTTCATCGCCCAATGACAACGCAATTATACCAGTCCGCCGCCAAAATGTCAATTGCATTCGGCAGGATTTTGCCCCTTTCGCGTCGTATTCTATGAATCGAACCCGAACACATACGAACAGGAGCTGTTTATGGCAACTTTCCATTCCGGCAGCGAAGGGCAGACGCAAAAACTGCAAGCTCTCCGCCGCCGACAGAAGTACTTGGCATTCCGCGCAGTGATTGTGCCGCCTGTCTGCTGGGGGATTTGCGCTGCCAGTGCGCCATGGTGGTTTCCGCCGCTGAAGGAGACGCTGGGGGTGCGCTTCGACGCGCAGACGCAGGGCTGGATTCTGCTGGTACTGATGCTGCTGATGATTTCCCTACCCGTGCTGATTTCCCTGCACCTCAAGCGGCGGGCGCGCGGCGCGAAGTACGCGGCGACGCTCGTTTCCTCCGGCATCCGCGGAGAAGAGGACGCCCGCGCGCTGCTCAGCCGGCTGCCGGGGCGCGTGCACCTGTATCCGAACCGCATCGTCCACGCGGGGAATCGCAGCGAATGCGATTTGGTGGCGCTGTGCCGCCGCGGGGCAACGGTCATCGAGGTGAAAAATCACGCTGGGACGGTCACGGGCGATTTGTCCGACCACGATTTGCTGCTCACCCGCAAAAACGGCGCAGAGCTGACGTTCTACAACCCCGCCATGCAGGTGACGACCCACGCGCAGACGCTTGCCCGCGCTTTGGCGGAGGCGGGTGTCCCCTGCCCGGTCAAGGGGTGCGTGCTGTTCATCCGCGAGGGCACAATTGTCCGCCTGTCCGACCGCTTCCACCGCCGCCGCGTCACCCCCGTGTTCACCCGCCGCAACCGCTTCCGTCTGCGCTGGTACATCCTGCACCGCGGAAAACGCCTGCGCCGCCGGGAAGTCCGCGCACTCCGCCGCATTTTGGAGGATATGAAATGAAGCAATTCGGTTTGATCGCCTCTGACCCGTCGCAGGATTCTGCCCTGCGTCAGTCGATTTCGTCCCTGCTGTCCGCGCAGGAAATTCCCTTTTCCGGCTTCACGGACGCCCCCGCGCCGCTGTTTGCGGACTGTCCGGACACTCGCGCCGCATTTCTCTTCCGCGCGGCGTATGCGCTGATGCAGCCCGGTCAGCCGCTTCCGGCGGATTTGCTCCTGCGTCACCTTTCCGGCGACGCGCAGCCGGGCAACGTCATCCGCAAATACACCTGCCTGCAATTATCGTTCCTGCCGTACCTTCGCCCCGGCCGCACGATTCTCCCGCTGGACGGCGGCGTTCGCATCGGGGATGACCTGCTTGTGCTGCGTCTGTCCGACGAAGGCACGATTGATGCCTCGCTCCCCGACGGGCTGTGGGCGGAGTTGTCCGGTCTGTGCTGGACAGGGCGCTGCCGCCAGATTCGCGGCTACAATGCCCTGCCCGTGCTGATTCGCGAGAACGCGCTGTTCCCCGTCGGCGTGAACGACCGCACAACCGACGCCGACGATGCCGACCGGGTCGTCCTGCACTGGTTTCAGCCGGATTTCACGACTGAATGCATGCTTGCCGACGGCACATTCTACCGCGTGACGCAAATTGGCGCTGGTTTCCGCTGGGAAACAAACGCGACGAAGGAGTGGCACCTCATCATCCACCGCGGCGGCGAAGAGCAGTTTGTAAGGTAAAGAAAGCACCTTGATTGCAGCTGAATGCATCAAGGTGCTTATTTTGATTGTCTTATACTATTTCCAAATGAGAATGCGCCAAGA
>ERZ1032310.200-NODE-200-length-12521-cov-5.664608_pt1 | contig 12521 bp, 10 predicted proteins | sample MGYA00516697_ERZ1032310 | MGnify/ENA primary metagenome ERZ1032310 (study PRJEB33719, sample SAMN04261360) | wastewater metagenome | biome: periurban shantytown; feature: human; material: feces | host: Homo sapiens | place: Peru: Lima | collected 2012-01-15 ... | reverse complement strand
GAACCACTGGTCCACGACAGCGAACATGGGCATGGCGAAGAGCAGACTGTCCGCTCTGTCGAGCATGCCGCCGTGGCCGGGAAAGAGATTTCCGGAATCCTTGACTTTGGCAGAACGCTTGAGCGCCGACTCAAAAAGATCGCCGAGCTGGGCAAAGGCATTGACCGCGATACCGAGGGGCAGGAAGGCAAGCACGCTGACCTTGCCGAAGAATGCGCCGTAAATCATGCAAAAGATCACGCAGCCAACGAGGCTCGCAACGGCGCCCTCGGAACTCTTGTTGGGGCTCACGCTCGGCCAGAGTTTGTGGCGTCCGTAGCGGGAACCGATGAAGTAGGCGCAGGTGTCGGAAATGGCCACGGCTGCGATGATGAAGATGAGGCGCACGTTGGAAAGATAGGTGGCCGGCAGGAGCAGCAGAGGAACGTAGGCGAGACCAGCCATAAAAATGCCGCTCGGTTCGAAGGCCTCTTCAACCACGCGCCAGCGGAAAAGAAAACTGATAGCCGCCAGAACAAAACCGGCGCCAAGGCAGACCAGCGCGTCCTGGGGTCTGTGCATCCAGGTCAGGAGGAGCATGCCCCAGCCGAGAAGAATAGCACAGCAGCGCGTGGGGATACGGCCTGTCTTCCCCCAGAAAAGCGAAAAGAACTCCCAGAGTCCGAGGGCGGCCACCAGCATGATAAGCAGCAGCATGGGCAGCCCGCGCACACAGAGAACGCCCACGACGACTGCGGCCATGATAAGCCCGGTCACCGTGCGCTTGACATCCACTTCATGATTCACACTCATTTATCAGCTCCATTTCCCGGTTCGCCAGCAACGGCGTCTATCTGTTCCTGTGTCTTCCCGAAGCGGCGCTTGCGGTGGGCATAGGCCTCCAGAGCCTTCTCCATCTCGGCGGGAGTAAAGTCGGGCCAGGCCACGGGAGTGAAATAAAATTCCGAGTAAGCGGACTGGTAGAGCAGATAGTTGCTCAGCCTGAGTTCGCCGCTTGTACGGATCACAAAATCAGGATCCGGCTGTCCGGCCGTGTAAAGGTGGTCCGCGATGGTCTGTTCCGTGACGCTTTCAGCGGGAATGCCTTCAGAAATAATCTCCCGCACGGCGCGCACGATTTCCTGTCTGCTGCCGTAGTTCAGGGCCAGGTTCAGATCCATCTCCCTGCCTCCGGCCGTGCTTTTAACCGCCATGCGGAGGGCTGAGCGCACAGGAAAGGGCAGACCGTCCAGATCGCCGAAGATTTTGAGGGAAATCCCTTCCCGCAGCATGCGCGGCATCTCGGTTCTGAGAAACTCAAGCAGCAGGGAAAACAGCGCAGAAATTTCCGTTTTGGGGCGGGACCAGTTCTCTGAGGAAAACGTATAGAGAGTAAGATGCCTGAGTCCTATCCTGCGGCAGTAAGTGACAATCTCGCGGACAGCCTCGGCACCTGCGCGGTGTCCCTGGGAGCGGCTCAGGCCGCGGGCCTGCGCCCAGCGGCCATTGCCGTCCATAATGATTGCCACATGTTGGGGCATGGAAGTTTTTTCCATAGCTGAGAGGATCCGTCCCTAGATGGCGAGGATTTCCTGTTCCTTGGCCTCGAAGGCCTTATCCACGTTGCCGACGTACTTGTTGGTGAGATCCTGAACGTCGGCCTCGGCCTTCTTGCGCTCGTCCTCAGTGATGGTCTTGTCCTTTTCGAGCTTCTTCAGCGCTTCATTGGCCTCACGGCGCACGTTACGCACGGCAACCCTGGATTCCTCGGCATACTTGCGGCCGACCTTGACCAGTTCCTTGCGGCGATCCTCGGTCAGCGGCGGGATGACAATGCGGATGACCTTGCCGTCATTGGTGGGAGTAAGGCCGAGGTCAGACTTCAGAATGGCCTTTTCCACGGCAGAAAAGCCGCTCTTGTCCCAGGGCTGAATAGTGATGGTACGGCTGTCCGGCACGGTTACGGAAGCCATCTGGCAGATGGGAGTGGGCGTGCCATAGTAATCAGCCTTGATGCTGTCCACGAGAGCCGTGCTGGCGCGCCCCGTGCGGAGCTTGCCAAAATCGCGGTGCAGGGCGGCCACAGCTTTGGTCATTTTTTCCTCGGCATTGAGGAGAATCTCGTCAATATCCACAACTATACTCCTTCGCGAACTGCCTACTTGGTCACAATGGTGCCGATTTTCTCGCCCTTCACGGCCCGGATAATGTCTCCTCCGAGCATGCGGCAGACGATAATCGGCAGATTGTTGTCACGCACCAGGGCAAACGCCGTGGCATCCATGACGCCGATATGGCGGTTCAGGGTTTCATCATAGGTGATGGTGTCAAATTTCGTGGCATCAGCGAACTTCGCAGGATCCTTGTCGTAGATGCCGTCAACCTTGGTGGCCTTGATAATGGCGTCGCACTGCAGTTCCATGCCACGCAGGGCAGCGGTGGTGTCCGTCGTGAAATAGGGGTTGCCCGTGCCGGCAGCGCAGATGACAACACGCCCCTTGTCCATGTGCCTGAGAGCCCTGCGGCGGATGTACGGCTCGCAGACCTGGGCCATGGTGATGGCCGAGAGAACGCGTGTGGGATGCCCCTGTTTTTCCAGCATATCCTGCACGGCCAGGGCATTCAGCACAGTGGCCAGCATACCCATGTAGTCGGCGGAGGAACGTTCCATTCCCCGGGCCGAACCGGAAAGTCCACGGAAAATATTGCCGCCGCCGATGACCAGGGCCATCTGGACGCCAAGATCCAGGACAGTACCGAGTTCCTGGCAGATCGTGGCAACGGTATCAGGGTCTATGCCGAAATGCTTGTCGCCGGCGAGGGCTTCACCGCTCAGTTTGACCAAAACGCGCTTGTACTTGAGATCTCCCACGGCTCATTTCTCCTTTCCCGACTGGGGGCTGAAGTGCCCGAGAGAAGCCACAGATCGGGTTTCCGGCATGTTAGCAGAAAGCCATGGCGTTTCCAAGACGAAATCCGTCCCTGCTTCCTGACGCATCAGCCATTCTTTTTTGGCTTGAGCCTGACCATGCGCACCTGATCAATGCGGTGCCCGTCCATGCGCAGGATCTGGACTTTCCAGCCCTGTACGCGGAATGTCTCACCAATTTTCGGGATATGGCCGAGGCGCTCGAGGATGAGACCAGCAAGCGTCGCCGAGGTGCTGTGCGCCGGCGGAATAATGCCGAGCCAGGACGAGACCGCATCCACGGCCAGACGTCCGGGCAGAACCCATGAGCCATCGGGACGGCGGCAGGAATCAGGATCCGAGGGCAGGTCTCCGAGCTGCCCCGCGAGAACGGAAAGGAGATCAGCGGGCGAGAGCAGGCCGACCACGGATCCGTACTCGTCCACCACAAAAGAAAGAGGCACAGGATGCGCGCGGAATTCATCCAGGAGGTCAGCCAGAGAAGTATGCTCAATGACTGTGGGCGCGGGCTGGACGAGATCCTTCAGGCAGAAAGCTCCCTGTCCGGAAACGCGGGCCAGGCTGGACACGGGGACAACGCCCAGGGCATCATCCGTGGCCGGATCGCGCACGGGCAGCCAGGAAAGCCCGGTGCGTGAGGCAAAACGCTGGGCTTCCGGAAGGTCAGCATTGACATCCAGCCAGCTGGCGCGCTGCGAGGGTGTCATAATAAAGCGGGCAGTGCGTCCGGAAAGACGGATGACCCGGCCCACCATTTCGCGCTCCTCGGGCGCGAAGGCTGTCGCTCCGGAAGAAGCGAGGGCTACGGCCTCCATGGGCGCGGAATCCGGAGAGCCGCCGCCGAGCATGCTGAGAATCACGCGGGCCGTCGCCTCGCGCATGTTACGCATACTCACCCGCCGCCTTCGGTTCCGCAGGGCATACTGATTGCAGAATTCGATGAGCAGGGAAAAGATGATGGCCGTGTAGAGATAGCCCTTCGGAATATCAAATCCCATGCCGTCCAGGATGAGGCTGACGCCTATCATGAGCAGGAAGCCGAGACAGAGAATAATAATGGTCGGATGGCGCTCCACAAAGGCCACCAGAGGCCCGGAAGCCATAAGCATGAATCCCACTGCGGCAATCACGGCCAGGAACATGATGGGAAGGTGCTTCACCATGCCCACGGACGTGATGACGGAGTCCATGGAGAAAATGGCGTCGAGGATCACGATCTGGGCGATAACCTGCCAGAACGCCGCCTTGGTCGTATTCTTCTGCGTATCGATGGGGGAGCCTTCCAGGCGGTCATGCATCTCCATCGTTCCCTTGAAGAGGAGGAACGTTCCGCCTCCCATCAGGATGAAATCCCGCCAGGAGAAACCGTGGCCGAAGAGGTGCACCACAGGCTGCGTAAGGCTGACGACCCAGGCCATGACCGAAAGCAGAACGAGGCGCGTGAGCAGGGCCAGACCGAGGCCCACGAGAAATGCATGCCTGCGCTCGGATTTCGGCAGGGTGGAAGCAAGGATAGAGATAAAGACGAGGTTGTCGATACCGAGGACAATCTCGAGCAGAATCAGGGTACCCAGCCCGGCCCAGGCCGAGGGGTCGGCGACCCATGCAAAATCCCAGAGCGGCATATGCCAGCAACCTCCGTCCGGTCGTTTTCAGGGACAGAAAAAGGGCCTTCCGGCCCCTTTCTGTCGTTCGCGGTCCGGACCGGAGCCCGGCAGCCGCGAAATTATCTTATCTACAGAACTTACTTCGCTTCAGGAACGAGTTCTATGCGCTTGTAGTCCTTGACCTCGATGGTGTCGTTGACGGCCTTGGCCACTTCCTTGACCAGCTGGGCGATGCTCTTCTTGTCATCGCGGATGTAGGCCTGATCCATGAGGCACACTTCCTTGAAGAACTTGTTCACGGCGCCTTCGGCGATCTTTTCGATGATCTTGTCGGGCTTGCCTTCGTTGCGGGCTTTCTCGCGGTACACTTCGCGCTCGCGTTCGATGGCAGAGGGATCCAGCTTGGTGCGGTCGAGGGCCATGGGCTTGAGGGCGGCGACCTGCATGGCAATTTCACGGCCGAGGGTCTTCACTTCCTCGCTCTTGGCGGTCTCGGGCTTGCCGCAGGCAAGGGAAACCAGCACGCCGAGCTTGCCGCTGGTGTGGAGGTAGTGACCAATGCACTCGTTGTCAGCGGCTTCCATGATGCAGAAGGGGCCGAACTTCATGTTTTCGCCGGTCTTGGCGATGAGGGCGGTCAGGCCTTCACCGAGCTGGGCCTGCAGGGCCTCGGCGTCAGCGGGTTTCTTCTCGACAACGGACTTGGCGGCATCGGCTACGAAGTTCTTGAAGTCATCGCCGCGGGACACGAAATCGGTCTCGCACTGCACGGAAGCGATGGCGACAGTCTTGCCGTCAGCGGACTCGGACAGGGCGACCAGGCCTTCGGACGTGGCGCGGCCGGCCTTCTTGGCGGCCTTGGCCATGCCCTTTTCACGCAGGAAATCGACAGCCTTTTCGAAGTCGCCGTCGGTGGCCACGAGGGCCTTCTTGCAGTCCATCATGCCGGCGCCGGTTTTCTCGCGCAGGTCTTTTACCATAGAAGCAGTAATGGCCATATTTCTCTCCTCTTCGTACACAAAGGCAGCGCAACCGTGTGTCCGCGGAAGCGCTGCCTTTGGTCGCTCATGTATTTTTTCAGTCTGCGGATTTATTCAGCGGCGGGAGCTTCGGCCTCAGCGGCCTCTCCCTTCTGCATGGCCTCTTCGGCGTTCTCGGCTTCCTCAGCCTTATCCTTGGCCGCGGCCTCGCCTTCGATGCAGGCTTCGGCGAAAGCGCCCACGAACAGCTTGATGGCGCGGATGGCGTCATCGTTGCCGGGGATAACGTAATCGATGAGGTCGGGATCGCAGTTGGTATCGGTCACGGCCACAATCGGGATGCCGAGCTTACGGCATTCCTTGACAGCGATGTCTTCGCGGTTGGGGTCGATGATGAAGGCAAGCTGGGGGAGGCTGTCCATGTCCTTGATACCGCCAAGAGACTCCTCGAGCTTGTCCAGCTCACGCTGCAGAAGGAGGACTTCCTTCTTCTGGTAGCGGTTGATGGAACCGTCAGCGAACATGGCCTCAAGCTTCTTAAGGCGTTCGATGCTCTTCTGAATGGTCACGAAGTTGGTCAGCGTGCCGCCCATCCAGCGGTTGGTGACATAGAACTGATGAGCGCGGCCGGCTTCGGCAGCGACGGCTTCCTGAGCCTGACGCTTGGTGCCGATAAACAGAACCTTGCCGCCCTTGGCAACGGTGTCGACGACCTTGTCATACGCGATGCGGAAAAGCTTCACGGTCTGCTGCAGGTCAATAATATGGATGCCGTTGCGGGCGCCAAAAATGAACGGACGCATCTTCGGGTTCCAGCGGCGGGTCTGGTGGCCGAAATGAACGCCGGTCTCCAGCATCTGTTTCATCGTAACGTAAGCCATGTTTCAATCCTCCAAGGGTTGAGATCTTCCACAGGAACCCTGACCCATCTACCCGGCACGCGCCGGGCACCCCGGGCCGCTGCCCCTGTGTGCTTTTTAAAGAGTGATTCACATACCGCATACTTCCGGGGTTGGCAAGCCCTTTTCCCCGGCTTCTCCGCGACACGATCTTCCCGGAAGCAGCCATCTTTTCAAAGCCCGCTTTAGCCCTTATCTTTTAAGGCGAAAAATCTCTTTTTACTTATATGGAAAGGACCCTTCCTATGGATCATACAGGTTTTACCCTCATTGAAGAAAAAAATATGCCGGAAGTCTGCGGCACGGCCCGCCTCTGGAAGCACGACATCACGGGCGCGCAGATTCTCTCCATCGTCAATGATGACGAAAACAAATGCTTCGGCGCAGCCTTCCGCACACCGCCCAAAAACTCCACCGGCGTGACGCACATCATCGAGCACTCTGTTCTCTGCGGCTCGCGCAAATATCCGGTCAAGGAACCCTTCGTGAACCTCCTCAAGGGCTCTCTGCAGACCTTTCTCAACGCCTTCACTTTCCCGGACAAGACCTGCTATCCCGTGGCCAGCGCCAATCTGCAGGATTTCTACAACCTCATCGACGTCTATATGGACGCCGTCTTCCATCCCCTCATTTCTGAAAACAGCTTCCGTCAGGAAGGATGGCATATCGAGGCCGACAGCCCGGACGGGCCCTGGCAGTACAAGGGCGTTGTCTTCAACGAGATGAAGGGAGTCTATTCCTCCCCGGACGCCTGCCTTGCCGAGGAGACCCAGCACGCGGTCTTCCCGGACACCCTCTACTCCCTCGAATCCGGCGGCCGCCCCTCTGACATTCCCTCGCTCACCTATCAGGCCTACCGGGATTTCTATTCCACCTACTACCACCCGAGCAACGCGCGCTTCTTCTTCTGGGGAGACGATCCCGAGGAAAAGCGCCTTGCCATCGTGAGGGAGGAACTGAAAGACTACTCCCGCAGAGACGTGGATTCCGTCATCCCGCTGCAGCCCCCCTTCACCACCCCGCATCAGGTCGAGATCCCCTACGCCGTCCCGCCGGAAGCAAAGGATCCGAAATGCCTCTTCACCCTGAACTGGCTGCTCGGCGAACGCACGGACGTCGAAGCGTGCATCACCCTCGAGATGCTCGAGAACATTCTTGAAGGCATGCCCGGCTCTCCCCTGCGCCGTGCCCTCATTTCGTCCGGACTCGGCGAGGACACCACGGGCGGCGGCCTCGAGACGGAACTCAGGCAGATGTACTATTCAACGGGCCTCAAGGGCATAGCCAGAAAGGATGTCGGCAGGGCCGAAACCCTCATTTTCGATACCCTCGCCGATCTCGCCGAAAAGGGGATCCCCGCCTCCGCTGTGGAAGCCGCTGTGAACACTGTGGAATTCAACTACCGCGAAAGCAATTCCGGCAACTTCCCCCGCGGACTCGCCGCCATGCTCCAGGCGCTTTCCGTATGGCTCTACGACGCCTCCCCGCTTACGGGCCTGGCCTGGGAAGCCCCGCTCGCGCACATCAAGGAACGTCTCGCCTCGGGAGAGCGCGTTTTTGAGAACGCAATCCGCTCCTGCTTCCTCGAAAACGAATCCCGTTCCCTCGTCATTCTCACCCCGGACGCGGGCCTCGCCGCGCGCCAGGAAAAGGAAGAGCGCTCCCGTCTGGACAGGATCCAGGCCGCAGCCTCTCCCGCAGAACGGGAAGAGGTCTGCCGCATCACCCGCGAACTGAAGGCCGCCCAGTCGGCCGAGGACTCCCCCGAAGCTTCTGCCACCATTCCCAACCTGCACGTAAGCGATCTGCCGGCGAAAAACCGCGTCATTCCGCGCACGGTGGAAACCGAAGGCAGCGTGACCCGGGTAGGCCACGAGCTGCCCACCCGCGGAATCGCCTACGCCACCATGCTTCTACCCATGCCGGAAATTCCGGATCGCCTCCTGCCCCTCCTGCCGCTTTTCACCCGCACCCTCACGGACACCGGCACGGCGAGAAGGGATTACAGCGAACTCGGTTCCGCCATCTCCGCCAAGACAGGCGGCATGGCCGCCAGCAACCTCATTCTGGCGGATCTTGAAGGCGGCTGCCACCTCTATCTCAGTCTGGCCGGCAAGGCCGTTGAAGACAAGATCCCCGACATGTTCGGCCTCTTTTCGGAAATGCTTCTCGAACCCTGCCGCGACAAGGACGTGCTCCTCACCCGCGTGCACGAAATGCTCGCCGAAGAAAAGCCCCGCCTTGAACAGATGCTCCTCGCCTCCGGCCACGCCGCGGTCATGCAGCGCGTGAGCGCACGCTTCACGCGTGACGGCGCCCTCAGCGAAAAAATCACGGGCATCTCGTATCTCGGCGCCGTGCGTTCCCTGCTTCAGGACTTCGACGCAAAGAAAGAGCAGATTCTCGACGATCTCGAAACCCTGCGCGGCATGCTTCTGCACAGCGCAGGCGCCGTAGTGGACTGCACCGCGGGGAAGAACGGCATTGACGCTGTCTTCTCCGGCGGAATGAAACTTCTCTCCTCCCTGCCCGCGGGAACGGGCGGCAGCGGCCTGCAGAACACGGCCCTGCTCCCCTCCTGCCCGGCCGAGGTCTTTGCCACGCCGAGCCAGGTCAACTACGTGGGCAAGGGCTGCAACCTGTATGCCCTCGGCTGGAAATTCTCCGGCGCAGCCCAGGTCATCCTCCGCTATCTCAGGATGGGGTATCTCTGGGACAGCGTCCGTGTGAAAGGCGGGGCGTACGGCGTTTCCTGCCGTCTCGGCCGTTCCACCGGCAATTTCGTCTGCACGAGCTACAGAGACCCCAACGTGAGCGGAACGATCAGCGCCTATGACGGCATCGCGGACTACCTCTCCGGCATGAGCCTCAACCGCGAGGAGCTGGAACGGGCCATCGTGGGTGCCATCGGCGACCTCGACCTCTACATGCTTCCTGACGCCAGGGGCGTCAAATCCCTGTACCAGTACCTCGCCGGGGACACGGAGGAAAAGCGCCAGAGGATGCGCGAGGAAATGCTCTCCACCACGGCGGACGATTTCCGGGCCTTCGCCGGCATCATGGCCGAAGCGAAGACACATGGCGCAGTCAGCGTCATTGGCGGAAGCAGGGCCCTCGAAGAGGGCACCCGCCTCGGCTGGAAATGCGAGAACCTCTTCTAAGAATTCACAGGGGCGTCCTTCTCAGGAAGGGCGCCCTTCCTTTTAGTCAAGGAGAACTCCTGTGCCCCGGAAAACACTTTTCCCTGTGATGCACTGGGCCGTCCCCTCCTTCGTCATCCCCGACACTGTTGCCGGCAATGTGCGATTCCTGAAAGGCCGCGTGCCCGAGGTGGCCCTGTGTTTCTTCGAAACAGAGGGATGTCTCGCCTATACGGATGCGGATCTGCCTGAGCCCGGTGAAGCCGGAAGTCTCCGGTTTCACGTTCACCTGCCTACGGATCTCATCTGGGGAAGCGGGGGGAATCCTGAGGAAGCGGCTGACGCCGCTTTCAGGGACGCCTTCGCGGTCTTTTCCCTGGCCGCATATCTGAAGCCCCGTCTGGCCATCCTTCATCCGCCTGCGGCCGAAGGAGCCCGGGCTTCAGAGCTGCTCGCCGCTTTTCTGGAGAACTGGCAATCCGTTTCAGACGTTCCGCTCTGTCTTGAAAACACGCCGGAAAGCCCTCTTACGGATCTCGACCGGAAGCTCTTTGGTCCCGGGGGATACCGTCTCTGTCTGGACGCAGGACATCTCATGGGCTACCATCAGGAAAAGCTGCTGGATCTGCCGATCCTGCAGAGCACAACAATCATTCACTGGAGCGCGCCCTGCGGAGGAGACCGGCACCGCTCCCTTACGGAGCTCTCCGAATCGGAACGGGAAACAGCCCGGAAAATTCTCAGCCGCACATCAGAAGAATGCACGCAGCTTATCGAGGTCTTCAGCTGGCAGGGAATCGAAGCATCCCTTCCCGTACTCAGGGCGCTCTGGGCAGACGTTCACGGAACGGCGGTCTGACGGACCCGCCGCCCCCGGGCTTTCATCAGGCCGGGGCAGAAGAGGAAACAACGGTGGAGAGCAAACAAGAACTGTCACGGGAACGCATCAGGAGCTGGCTTGAGACTGTCAGCCGGGATCAGCACTGGTGTATCCTGATTTCCGCCGACCCAGACGCCATGGGCTCCGCACAGGCGCTCAGGCGCATCATGGAACGGCGCACACGCTATATCGATATCTGCAGTATCAACAGAGTAACCCGTCCCGATAATCTCGCCATGATCCGCTACCTCAGGCTGAATATAAAGCCCTGGGATCCGGCGAAACAGTCCCAGTACACCCACTTTGCCCTCGTGGACAGCCAGCCTCACCATAATCCCGTCTTTAAATCCCTGCACTTCACCATTGTCGTCGATCATCACCCCCTGCCGAGACCGGATCAGCTGCCGGAAAAACTGCCGCTCTTCTCCGACGTAAGACCCGACGTAGGAGCGACCTGCACCATCATGACTGGCTACCTGCGCCTCATGCGCATACGCCCGAGCGCCCGTCTCGCCACGGCGCTGCTTCTGGGCATACGCACGGATACGGCGTCCTTCGAGCGCAGCGGCGGCGAGCTCGACCTCGAAGCCTACCACTGGCTCTCCCGCAGGGCCGATGCCATGCTCCTGCGCCGCATCGTCCGCAGCGAATATCTGAGAAGCTGGCTTCCGCTTTTCGCCCGCGCCTTCCGCAACCTCACGGACTGCCGGGGCACCGGAGCCCACGCCTGGCTGGGCGAAGTCTCAAGCCCGGATCTCCTCGTGGCCATCGCTGACTTCTTCACACACGTGCACGGCCTGCACTGGATCGCAGTGAGCGGTGTCGTGCAGAAGACCGTTATCGTGATCTTCCGCTGTGACGGCACCCGGGACATAGGCCGCCTGGCTGACGCCTGCTTTTATGATGTGGGGTCAGCCGGAGGGCACAGGAACCTCGCACGGGCAGAATTCCCGGTCAGCGCCGTCCCGAAGGAAAGAAGCGTGCAGGAATTCATCCGCCACAGGCTGACAACGCGCAAGCTGCGCCCCCGTTCAAAAATGGAGCAGGCCGCGGCAGGAAACGCCGCAGCACCCCGGACTGCAGGCATTGCAAAATAAATCCGGGCTGGTCCGTTGACAAAAAAACAGTTTTTTGATTAGCTTTTGTCCGTCATTTTTCAGAGGTTCTTCAGTATGAACTTTTCCGCTTCCGCCATTTCCTTTTCCGAGTACGCCGGCTTTACCAGCTGGTTCTATTTTGCGTACTTTAGAAAAGCCTGTGGCCGGAAGTTCTGCTGAATCCCATTTAGCCAACAGAAACAGAAGACCGCGGGCATACATCGAAAGCCGGCGGTCTTTTTTTTTTGCCATGCGCACGCCGGCCTGCCTGCGGAGAGGAGTGAGCGCCATGTATCTCGGAAAACAAATCAGGCTTGAACGCATCCTTGACCGCAACGACCACCGTACCATTATCGTCCCCATGGATCACGGCGTCTCCATGGGACCTCTTCCCGGCATCAGGGATATGCGCACCACGCTTTTCAACCTGGCAGAGGGCGGAGCAGACTGCGTGCTCATGCACAAAGGGCAGATACGCTGCACATTCCGTCATGAAGGACGTGATCTCGGGCTCATCATGCACATGTCGGCCTCCACAGATCATTCCCCCTCAGCCAACTCCAAAGCGCTCGTCGCCAGCGTTGAGGAAGCCATTCGTCACGGCGCGGACGGCGTTTCCGTGCACGTCAACCTCGGAGATCCCGACGAGGAACGCATGCTTGCTGACCTTGGCCGCGTCGCCGAACACTGCGACAACTGGGGAATGCCGCTTCTGGCCATGATGTACGGCCGCGGCCCGAAAATCAGCGATCCTTTTGCTCCTGAAGTCATAGCCCACTGCGCCCGCGTTGGTGTGGAACTCGGCGCTGACATCGTCAAAGTCTCCTATCCCGGCAACATGGCCGATTTCCGAGACGCTATCGAAGGCTGCTCCATCCCCGTGGTCATTGCTGGCGGACCTGTGATGGACAGCACCCGCTCCGTGCTGGAGATGGTTTCCGGCGCCATGCAGGCGGGAGCCGCGGGCTGCTCTATCGGGCGCAATGTCTTCGAACATCCTCCCCTCATTC
>ERZ1032310.194-NODE-194-length-12673-cov-7.283325_pt1 | contig 12673 bp, 9 predicted proteins | sample MGYA00516697_ERZ1032310 | MGnify/ENA primary metagenome ERZ1032310 (study PRJEB33719, sample SAMN04261360) | wastewater metagenome | biome: periurban shantytown; feature: human; material: feces | host: Homo sapiens | place: Peru: Lima | collected 2012-01-15 ... | reverse complement strand
TGGGCCTTGCCCATTTCGCTGGCGAGTTTCAGCCGCTGGGCTTCGCCGCCCGAAAGCGCCGGGGTCGGTTCGCCGAGCGTCAGGTAGCCGAGACCCAGATCGTGCAGGGTGGTCAGACGTGCGTGAACCTTCTTGAGGTCGCTGGTCACGGCCAGAGCCTGGTCCACACTCATTGCCATGAGTTGGGGCAAACTCAACGAAAGGCGAGATTCTCCCTTAACCGCACGCCGAATCGCATCAGCTTCGGGCGCGTACCGGGAGCCGCAGCAATCCGGGCATTCGATGGTCACATCCGGCAGGAACTGCACGTCGAGCGAGATCGAACCGGTGCCGTCGCACGTAGGGCAACGCAGTCGGCCGGTATTGTATGAGAAATCGCCGGCCTTCCAGCCGCCCGTCTTAGCCGCCTCACATCGGGCAAAGGCGCGCCGCAATTCGTCGTGAATATCGGCATAAGTGGCCACGGTAGAACGCACGTTCGCGCCGATCGGTGTGGCGTCGATGAGATTCGCGCGATTGATGCCCTCGGCTTTAAGCTCGAGCACGTGTTCCGGCAACCGCTCCCCCGCTGCCTGCACTTTGAGCGCGGGAATCAGCGATTCGAGCACCATCGTGGTTTTGCCGGAGCCGGAGACGCCGGTCACCGCCACGAGCCGGCCGCGCGGGATATCAACGTCCAACGGCTTGACTGTATGCAGCTGACTGGTTGTCATGCGGATGTGGCCGAGGTCGAACACCTGTGATTCAGCCACACGCTCACGTATACGCGCGCTCACCTTGCCGGACAAGAACGGCGCAATACGACTGCTTGGATTCGCCGCCACTTCGCCGACCGTGCCTTGCGCAATCACACGCCCACCTCCGGCACCGGCGACCGGTCCCATTTCGATGAGATGGTCACACGCTTTGAGTACACGCACATCATGGTCCACGACCACCACGGAATTGCCGTCCGCCACCAAGTCGTGCATCACGCCGAGCAGCCCGTCCACATTCGAGGGATGCAGACCGATGGATGGTTCGTCGAGCACATACAGCACGCCGGTGGTGCGGTTGCGCACGGCTCGGGCGAGCTGCACACGCTGGCGTTCGCCGGTGGAAAGTGTGGCACCGGCGCGGTCAAGCGCCAGATAGCCGAGGCCCAGATCGAGCAGCCGTCGGGCCACATCCAAGAACGATTCGCAGATATTGGTGGCCATCGGATGCATGTCAGCAGGCAGGGATTCCGGCACTCCGCGTATCCAATCCACCGCCGCGTCCAAGGTCATCGCGCCGGCTTCGGCCAAGTTCAACCCGCGCACGTGCGGGGTCCGTGCGGCGGCGCTCAGTCGGGTGCCGCCGCAGTCGGCGCACGGACCCTCCTTCAAGAATCGCGCCACGCGCTTCAGCCCCTTCTCGTCCTTGGCTTTGGCGAGAGCGTTCTCCACCGTGTACACGGCGTTGAAATAGGTGAAATCAAGTTCGGCGAAATCGTCGCCTTTCTTCGGCTTGTACAGGATGTGCTTTTTGACGGCCGGCCCGTTGAATACGATGTCACGTTCTTCGGGCGTGAGCTCGCTGAACGGCACATTGGTGCGCACGCCCATTGCTCCGCACACCTGTTTCATGAGGTTCCACATGAGTGAGCCCCACGGCAGCACCGCACCGTCGTCGATGCTTTTCGATTCGTCCGGGACCAAGGCCGCACGATTCACTTTGCGCACGATGCCGGTCCCGGAGCAGGCCGGGCAGGCACCGGCCGAGTTGAAGGCGAGCGCTTCGGCACCGGGCGCATGGAATTCCTTGCCGCAATCAGCACAGGTGATGGGCAGACCGGCCGCCACGTTCAGCGTCGGCTCATTGCGCGCCCCGCAATGCGGGCACACATGTGAGCCCACGCGGGAGAACAGGAGTCGCAGACTATTGAGCAGTTCGGTCATTGTACCGAACGTCGAGCGGATGCCGGGCACGGTAGGCCTCTGATGCAGGGCCAGTGCGGCCGGCACATGCAGTACCTCGTCCACTTGGGCGCGACTGGCTTGGGTCAGACGGCGGCGCGTGTATGTGGATAGCGCCTCCAGATATCGCCGCGAACCTTCCGCATACAACACACCAAGCGCCAACGAGCTTTTGCCCGAGCCGGAAACGCCGGCCACACCCACCAGCTCGCCCAGCGGAATGTCGATGTCGATGTTCTTCAGGTTATGTACGCGCGCCCCGCGTACTTCAATCGCCTGCGGCCGTTGATCGTTGCTTATGCTCGGCACTGCTCCGCCACCACCTTACTGTCTGACCTATTATCAAGCGTCACGCCGTTACCTCTTTCTCGATCTCGCCCTAGACCGCCGCCGCACGAGCTTCATGGTCTCCAGTATCATCACGACCAACGACGGCAGCCGAGAGGCTTTCGCTATTGAGTACCGCCTCTCGCATGCAGTTCGCCGCGTCATTACCGAGACTATCCGCGTTTAGCATAATGAGTTCACGGACGGCGGGCATAATGGCAATAGAAGTCCGCCCACATCGAAGGAGCCCCGAGGATGGAACTGCGAGTCCTGCGTTATTTTTTGGCGGTTGCCGAGGAAGGCAACATCACATGGGCCGCGCAGTTGCTGCGTATTTCTCAGCCGACGCTCTCCCGCCAGCTCAAACAACTGGAAGAGGAATTGGGCGTCACACTGTTCGAACGCGGCAGTCGTACCATCACGCTCACCGAAGAGGGCCGGCTGCTGCGCGAGCGTGCGCAGACCATCGTTTCGCTGGCGGACAAAACCGAGTTCGAATTGAAGCAGTCCGGCGACGACCTCAGCGGCGAAATCGCCGTGGGCTGCGGCGAAGTGCGCGGCATGACATTACTGTCTCAGCGCATGGCTGCTTTTCGCGAGCAGCATCCCAACGTGCGATTCCGGGTCACCAGCACCACATCGGACATTATTCAGGAACAAATCGAGCAAGGTCTCATGGACTTCGGCCTGCTTACCGATCCGGTGGATGTCAGCCAATACGAGTTCCTGCACACCGGCATTACAGAGCACTGGTCAGCAATGGTTCCGGAAAACCATCCACTGGCGGAACGCGAATCGTTGACCCCGCAGAATCTCAAAGACGTGCCGCTGCTGTTCCCGGTGCGCACGCCCGTGCACAATCTGCTGCTCAACTGGTTCGGACAATACGCCGATCAAGCGCGAGCGAACATCGCAGGATATTGCTCGCTGGCCAACAACGCCGTCGTCATGGTGACCAATGGATTGGGTATTTTTCTCGGGCTAGATTTGGGCATGTGCTACCCCGGCGTTCGTGCCATACCGCTCTCCCCCGCCCTGCAAACCGGATCGGTCATCGTCTGGAAGAAGCAGGCCTCAACCTCACCAGCCGCCGCAGAATTCGCCCGGTTTCTGCTGGGCCGAGGCTGCTGAGACGCGTTGCACCAAAGCTCAGAATCTTTCCTTCCTGATGCGCATAACGGCCAAAGACATCTCATGAAGCAACTCATCGTATTCGGCCGCGGCATCGCCATTCGCCTCGATCTGCACGGTGGCCATGCCCTGGTTGGAAGCCATGTCATTAAGCTTGAGCAGCAACACCGTTTTCCCCATGCCATGCAATCCGCTGTATACAACGCCTCGATCCAGCAGACCAAGTTTGGTTCGGGCGATCATTCGATCCATCAATTCAAGGTCATGGGTGCGGCCGACCAATTCCGTCGGCTGCTTGTCCGCACCAGGCATGAACGGATTCAACGAACGCAACGGCAGTTTCGAGATATCAGCGTTCATTAATTTCCTCCGAAGTGTTTGGACCATGGCCAACGTTCTTTTATCGTATCGGACTTTATCGGCCTTTATCCCCATGTATCCATTGTTTTGGGCCTGTTTCTGGCTTTATATGCCTGTATCCATTCCTCGTCCGCTCCGCACCTATTCCGACTTCGAGAACGAGCATGAAAAGGCGACAGCCGGAGGAGGTTGGCTGCCGCCTGATGGGCATGGGTATGGATTCAGGGCAGCGAATCCATACCGCTGAGAATGGGTGACGGCAGGAGGAACCACCGTCGCCCATGTATGTTTATTCGGCATCCGGATCGAACGTATCCGTAACGGCCGGTACAGTCACGCCAGCCCCAGCGCCAGCACGGCGACGGCTCACAAACCGCATGATGGCAATCGCCTCAAGTCCAACCAGCGCCACGCCTAGCACCACGTCAGCCACAATCATCGCGATCTGCCATGCGGGCATCGGATCGGCGGGCTCGCCGTCCGCGTATCGCCAGCTGTTGACGGCCGTGTACAGGATGTTGTGCGCGGCCCGGCGCATGGCGACCACGGAGGTGGCGGAGTGATCGGTCACGTGGTTGGTAGTCTCGGTGGAGGCGAGCATGATGTCGGTGTATCCGCGAATCGCCTGGTCGGCGGTCTGGTAACCGTAGTTCAAGCCGGAGAAGTAATCGGTTTCCAGCATGCCCCTGAAGCCCCATTCCTCGCGCAGTACGGTCTGGTTCAGCCCGACGTGTGCGCTGGCATAGGTGTTGCCGATGTAGTTGAACGCGCCCATCATGGCCTGCGCGTCACCATCGGCCTTGACGACTTCCTCAAACGGACGCAAGTAGATCTCGCGGATCGCCTGCTCGTTCGACCACGTGCACAGCTGCCCGTTGCGTTCGGTTTCCTGCTCGTTTAAGGCGAAGTGCTTGGTGAAGGCATACACGCCACGGTCGGCCGCACCGAGCACCTGTTCAGTGGCGAGTCCGGCAGTCAGCACGGGGTCTTCGGAGAAGTATTCGAAGTTACGACCGCCAAATGCCGAGCGGTGATTGTTGATAGAGGGCGCGTACCAGCCGGACACCTGCATCTCATGGGCCATGTCACCGATGGTTTCGCCGTATTGACGGGCCAGGTCCTTGTTCCACGAACATGCGAGCGCGATGTTGGCGGGCAGACCGATGGAGCTTACGCCGGTGAAATTGTCTTTCAGGGCCGCCGGACCGTCCACATCCGACAGACGAATCTTGCCGATGGATTTGATGGCCGCGTTCTGGTAACCGCCGTTGGCGATGATGTCGTCCATCTCATCGAAGGTGAGCTGGTCGAGCAGCTGGTCCCACTGAGCGTCGTCATAGTCCACGCCGCGCAGATCCACGAGTCTCAGCCCGTTGTTCGCGCCGGTGGTCGGCATCTGGTCGTCCGCATTGTCGAATTCGGTGGGATCGTAGTTGCCGATGTTGTAGAACGTGGATTTCACGTCGTCCGACATACTGTAGTCGGCAGGCGCAGCGGTGGCTTCGTCATAGTTGGCGAATCCGTTCGCACGACTCAGATAGGTCACGTCGCCTTCCGCGTCATCGAACACATTGGTGGCCACGATGGCATCGCCGTTATGCGTGTTGCTGTCGGAATCGTAGGTGATGGTTTCCGGCACGTTGACCGTTGCCGAATCGATCACGTCATGCGAGTTCTCGTTGATGGACACCACATAATCGCCGGCTTCCAGCACATAAGCCTTGGCGTTCTGGTAGTCATAGGAGGCCATGTCATCATCATCGAATTCGATCGTCACGGTTTCGGATTCGCCGGGTGCGAGTTCGCCGGTTTTCTCATAGGCCACGAGATTGGCGGCGGCCTTTTCGATGCCTCCGTTGGTGTATGGCGGGTTGTAGTAGGCCTCGACCACGTCCTTGCCGGCCGTATCGCCGGTGTTGGTCACGGTCACGTCGAACGAGACCACGCCGTTAGCGTAGGTTACGTCGCCCATCTGCTGGCTGAAGGTGGTGTAGCTCAGGCCATAGCCGAACGGGTAGGTTACGGTTGCGTCGTAGTCGATCAGCCCTTCTGCCGCAGCGGTCTCGTAGAACCGGTAGCCCACGTAGATGCCCTCCACGTAGTTGACGAACTTCGGCGAGCGCACGCCGCGCGCGGATTCGACTTCGAATTCGGAGACATTGTCGTACTGGAAGGCACCGAAGTTGTTCCAGTTCGGGGTCTGGGTCAGGTCGCCGACAAAGGTGTCGGCGGTACGGCCGGAGGGGTTCACGGCACCGGTCATGACCTCGCCGAGTGCCGTGAAACCGGCCTGGCCGGGGTGCGGCGCCCACAGCACGGACTTGATTTGCGGGTAATCGTCGAGGAATCCGAATTCGAAGGCGTTTGCGCCGTTGTAGACCAGCACCACGTTTTCGAAGTTCGCGGTGACCAAGTCGATCATGTTCTTCTCGCTCTGGCTGAGCTCAAGATAATGGGAGCCTTCGGGAAAATCCTGATAATCGGAGGAATTGTCGTTGTATGTCACGCCGCCCGCGTTCATGTCGGTGGGCAGGTCGAGGCCTTCGCCGCCGACGCGGCCGATAACGATCATGGCGGCGTCAGAGAAGTCTTTGGCACCGTTGATGAGAGCGTCGGTGTAGGTGTCCGCAGGAGGCTCGGGCAGCGTCCAGTCGGCCGCGGTCACGGCGATGACGCCACGCTCAGTACTGTAATCGGTGTAGAACTTCGTGAGCTCGTCGTTGGTCCGGTAGCCGGCATTGTGCAATCCGTCGAGCAGCGAGGTGGTGTCATAGGCGTCGGAAAGTGCGCCCGAACCGGTGCCGCCGTAGATTGGGTTCGTGGATGCCCAGCCGAATACGTTGATATTACCGGCCGCAAGCGGCAGCATCCCGTCATTGTTCTGCAGCAACGTGATGCCTTCACGCTCGATGTTGACGGCGAGCTGGTTGGTCTTGCTGATGGTCTCAGCCGTCAACTCATGTTTGGTGGCGGTGGCCATCGTGATCATATTGCTCAATGGACCGGTCAGCATCATGGTGACGGATACGATAACGGCCACGCCGGCCACCACCCACGAGGTGGAATGGGTCAGTTTGCGTGCGGCCGTGTTCCGTACGGTCCGGCGGTTGACCGACACCGTGATAACGATGGCAAGCACCAGAAATACCGCAATCGCGATCAATTCGGCCTGGATGGATTGGACGACTGCGATGACGTCATCCATATTGATTTCCAGCATGGTTTCTCCTGTTCTTCGCGCCTGTGCGACGATTCGCAAAGCCTTGGAATCATTGGGATTGTGAGCTGTTCACATTGTTGTGAACGTCATGCCATCATTGTGCTGGATTTACCAGTAGAGCAACAATGTTCGCCATGCATCGAATGGTATGCGCGTTATGCATAGCTGCACCGTAAGCATGCCTGAACACTAATAATTACAAGGGTTTATAAGCCTCATACCAAATCTTGCAATGCGCAAGGCCTCACCGCCCCGGCCCCAACCTGTCGTTTTGCCCGCATAATCTGACGCCATCACCCATCGATGCACCCCCCCTCATCGGCGATTCTCGGCGCGATGCTTATCCGCGATGACGGAACGCCGCTGCAATCCGGCATTGCATGATCACGCAGACGGTATAGCCGAAACATTGTCATTCACAAAAGCCATACGGTTTGGCTATGCCGCTCTATTGCGCGAACCTATTGGATTCGCGTCGCTTTGCACTGTTGAATGGCCTCAATATGATTCCTTCAACAGCGAAAGGACGATGCCATGGCAGGCACGATAGCAAGCACGCAGGCCGAGGATATGCTCGCACGAGATCGAAACGGGATGCCGGTCTCCCCTACCGAGCCCGGCTATGAGGCAATCGCGGTCATCATCGAACATGCCAAACAGGTGTGCGCGGAACTCAACGCAGGGTATCACCGCCGGAACGCACCCATGAGCTTTTCGAGGAGCTGGTGGGCCATCCCGTTGACCCCACGTTCCGGTTGAACGCACCATTCCGTACCGACTTCGGCCGCAATATCGAGGTGAGGCGCAATGCGTATGTCAACTGGGATTGCCTGTTCATGGATCGCGACGGGCGAAGAGACGAACCGAAGATACGGCAAAGCCGGCCTTGGACGCTGCTGCCAAGACCAGCTGAAATCACGACCGCCGAAACCTTGCGATGGCCAAGGAGAGATCAGCGCTCAGCCCAGCGCAGCCGGGCGTAGGCGAATGCGGCGATGAGCAGCGCCCCGGCCGCCGCATCCTCAAACGCCATCGCGGTGCCAACGACACGGCCCGGGACCTGCTGGAACAATATCCGGCCATCGATCTGATCGACATCGACCACTACGACCTCGACACGTTCAACGACTGTGCCGAATCCGGCGATCTGCTCATCTCCAAACCGATGTGGGCCGACATTCACCCGCAGCTCGTCAACGTGGCCGTGGACTGGCCCGAACCGGTCGTCATGCACTACGGACTGCTCTATCCGCTCGATGCGACTCCGGCGATCCGCACGTTCATCTCCCGCATCGCCGCATTATCCGGTCTTGCCGACAGCCCTCATTCAACGATCTAGGAAGTGTTCGCATCCGCACTGCCGTTCGGTGACGTCAGAACTGCTCCCGAAAAAACCAATGGGGCTGCCGAACATCAATAATTCGGCGGCTCCTTGGCGGCATTTTTCGGCTTCGATGTCCGGCCTTGCGATTTTACAGATTCAATCCCTCGACCCACCTGGCGAGCTTGGCTTCGCTTTCGCTAGCGGCCATACGGCGGCCGGGTACCCAGTGGGCGGCGGGCGCGGAATCGTGCAGTTGCGTGCCGTCGGCGCCGCGCGTGCTGGAACTGGAGGTGGCGAACGTCACGATGGTCCTGCCGGCCCAGTCGGCGCTTTCAAGGAAGGTGCGCACCACGCGCGGCGCGGTCTCCCACCACAACGGGTAGCCGACGAACACCACGTCGTAATCGCCCACATCAACCGGCGAGGCCAACTCCGGGCGCATCTCGCGATGCACGTGCTCCACGCTGGACCGGCTGGCGGCATCGCGCCAGTTGAGGTCGGCCGCCGTGTATTTCTGGGCCGGCACAATCTCCTTAATATCCGCGCCGATGGCGTATGCGAGCCGCTCGGCGACGGCGCGCGTGGTGCCGCTGGCGGAGAAATACGTGACGAGCATACGCTTGCCCATGGCAAGCTCCTTTCCTTGAACTTTCCTTGGTATGCAACGTTCTACTGACTTCGAGCGCTCGAAGTCAACTATTCGCATCACATATCACCGGCGGCGCAATCGCCAATAGTGTCGTCCAATGATCAGCCATGCTCTGCGGGCATACATTTGTGCGGAAGTTTCCACTTTTAACGATTCGTCAACAACCAAAATCGATATACAAGGAGCGACGATGGAACTTCGGGTACTGCGCAATTTCATAGCGGTCGTGCAGGAGGAAGGCGTGACGGCCGCCGCCGACGTCCTGAGCATCAGCCAGCCAGCCCTGTCCCGCCAGATCAAGGAGCTTGAGAAGGAACTCAGCACCCAGCTGCTGGTGCGCGGCAATCGCGGGCGCACGCTTGAGCTGACCGACGAGGGGCGATTGCTGTACCGGCGAGCGCAGGAGACCGCCGCCCTTGCCGAACGCACCGCATCCGAGATCGCGGCGCAGGAAACCATCGAGGGCAGCTCCATATCGCCGCGGCGCAAAGCGTGGTCATGCGCACGGTCGCCAAGGCCGCCGTCATATTGCACGAGCGCCACCCGCAGGTTCTTGTCCGGCTGCACGACGACTACGGGGCGAATATCGTGGAGCGGCTTGACAACAGGCTCGCCGACTTCGACGTGCTCGCGCAGCCGACCGACATGAGCCGCTACGACCATATGCCCCTGCCCGGCGGCGACCCGATGGGCGTGCTTCTACGTCAGGGCCATCCGCTCGCCGCGTTGGACACGGTGACGGCCAAGGACCTCAAAGGCGTGCCGGTCATCGTGCCGCAGGGCGTGCTGGCCCGGCGCGACTTGTCCGGCTGGTTCGGTCGCAACGCCAAGTCGCTGGATATCGTCGGCACCATGAACCTCATGTATAACGCCAGCTGTTTTGTGCAGGAAGGCTACGGTTGCGCCATCGGGCCGGCCGGACTGGTCAGCACCTCCCCCGATTCAGAACTTACGTTCCGCCCGCTTGACCCGCCCATGAGCACGCAGCTTGCCATTGCCTGGAAGAAAAACCAGCCGCTGACGCCGGCCGCCAACGCATTCCTCGACGCATTGCGCGAGGTCGTGCAGCCTCGCGGCGACTCGGAAGCCTGATTCGGGTTTTCCGACAAATGGCAGATCTGTGTTCGCCTAGAACGGATCGCGCGCTACACGGGCGTGTCGTTTGCAAAATCGGCGTACATCATTTAAGAATTCAATTCGGACACACGGTCCAGCATAAGCAGCAGGAACGAACCCCCACTCACCGACTGTCAGCGAAGCCGCCCATGTCAGGACCGTCAAAATCACCGCCAAATCCCGGACCATCGGGGCCGCCAAGTCCACTTGGTCCGCCCAAGAATTCACGCGCGGACATGCCATTCGTTCTACGGGACTCGTCCACGGCCTCCTGCAGCACCTGGCGCACCTCGAATCCGTTGAGCACGTTCTTCAACGCCACCACGCCATTGCCGGATGACTGGTCACGTGTATCCAGCACGATTGTGCTCATGCCGAAGATGCGCTGCAGGAACGTGCGTTCCACACTGATATCCACAATGCGGAACAACTTAATCAAGTTGAAATTCTCGTTCAGCATACCGGTTTTGACGCTCAGCTCACGATCGGTGAGCGTGTATACGGTGAATGTAAACGGCGTACGGCACCAATTGCGTTTGCGCTGCCGCCACAGGACATTGCCGCTTGCAATCTTCATGTGGTTTCCTTTTCGGTTTTGACTTGGTCTGGCTTAGTCCGACTCGGGCTTCCACCCTATTGCGGCACTGTAAACCATTCTACTGTCACGCTCGCGCGAATGCGGTTCATTACCGCACAGCATATGTTTCACAGCCGTTTCACAGCGCCTGCGCATTCTCGATCAGCGCTTGCTTCAGGTCCTGCTCTATCTGACGCATGCGGGTCCGCCCCTGCTCACGCTGCTCACGTCCGGACTTCTGGATTTCCACGGTCTCCTTCAATGCCGAGATAACCGCCAATCAGTTGTAGCCCTTCACTTCGCGGAAGATGCTGCTCAGATCACCGTTGCGCCCATCGAACACCTTTCCGTTGGACAATGTGGCCAAATCGTTGAGCTGCTCGGGATCCGCGTCGCCAAACATGATGGAGAAGATCGGAACCCCCTTGCCATCGCGCTTATACTGTTGCTTGAATTCGTCCAGTTTCCCTGTCTGCGACTGTCCGTCGGTCAACAACGCGATCGCCACCGTATAATCGTCGCGATCTGACGGCAGGTTCCGCAACGCGACTTCCAAAGCATTGTAAATGTCCGTACCTCCGCTGGCTGGCTGGTTTTCGCCGGCAGTCAGCAACGTCGCGGTCTGTTTGTCCTGCGCAGTCTGCGCCACTTTCGCGTCTCCATTAAAGGGGATGAACACGTTGACATCGTCATCACCCGGTTCGATATGCGAGGCGCGCGCCTGATCAGTATCCAGCGCCGCCTGCAAGCCTTTCACCGCGCCGCTTTTGCCCTTGCCGGACATGGAACCGGAATAATCCACCACCCATAACATGTAGGACGGCTTGCGCAATCCGGTCTGGTACACGTCGAGTGCCTGCTCGATGACGTCGGAGGATGGCATGGTGATGGTCTTCAGTACTGAAGCACCCGTGTTGATACCCCATTCCTCACGGAACGAATCTTTCACCTTCGTGTCCCCAGCATACGTCAACGCACCCCCTAAGCCAGTCCTGCGGCCCGCACGTTCGAACATTTTCTTGGAATCCTTCGATGTGATTTCCTTACTGAATCGTTTGAACGCGCCTTCCTTGTTCTGCCCACGATCTACGTAGGCAAGAGGCGAATCGGAAATCGAAATGCCGTCGGATGGATAGATCGCCAGCAATGGCTCCTTGTTCTTCGCCGTCAACTCCTTGTCGGCCTGAATGACGAGCGATTCGTAATTCACCATGGAATCACTCGCATCAGGGTCGTTGACCAACATGTCCTTGAGCCAATCGGACGAACCGGACGAATGATTGACACCCGACAGCAAGGTCTTCACCGATGACTGCAATGAAGCGTCCTCCAAATCGGCTTTGGTGAGCGCCGCATCGCCACCGTGCAATGCCGCCAGGAACGCCATATACGCCGATGCCCCCGAATTCGACTGCGTGGCGGATGTCATGGCAAACGACAACTTCTTGGATTTCACCGCATCCATGATGTCCTTCGTAGCCACCGGTTTCGTAGAGCCATCCGCATCCGCCCAGCCGAGTTCCTCGGCCTTGCTCTGTTTCACGCCGAACACCACCGGCGTGGTGGACGTGGAGACCTGGTCCTTGGCGATATGCTTGGTATCACCCATGGTGATCCACATGCTGCTGGCCGGCCACACAGCGTCATAGTCCTTACCTGCATGGTGCCCTTCGTTGCGTAGCGCATCCATGATGTCAAGCGACCCCATGTAGTCGATGATTACCGACACGTTTGCCTGTTTTGCAGCCCGTTCAATGACGGCGCCCACTTCCTTGTTTTCGGAGCCGGAAGCGATACGGATGGATTCCTTCGAACCATCCACGGAATACGTCACACTCCTGCCGCTGTCCGAACTGCTATCCGTCGATAAGCCACATCCCGTGAACAAACCCACGATCAAAGCGATGACTCCCGCCACCACACCTAGTTTACGTGTGTTCATCTTGCGTTGGCCCTCCGTTCATTTTGTGCTCAAAAACAGTTTAGCGCATCCGGAAATCCTTCCGAATGCGCTGAAAACATATTCTGTTAT
>ERZ1032310.182-NODE-182-length-13068-cov-37.684085_pt1 | contig 13068 bp, 16 predicted proteins | sample MGYA00516697_ERZ1032310 | MGnify/ENA primary metagenome ERZ1032310 (study PRJEB33719, sample SAMN04261360) | wastewater metagenome | biome: periurban shantytown; feature: human; material: feces | host: Homo sapiens | place: Peru: Lima | collected 2012-01-15 ... | reverse complement strand
GGGCGGCAGGTTTTGGTAATGTTTATGGGTAGGAGTTCAAGACCATGCAATTTGTACTGCATCAAAACCCAGATAATACGGGGATCCGGATGCCGTCGATGCCGTTGTGTACCTCAGACCGACGACGCCCGTATCGGCAACATTCGGATTGAGCCTAATACAATAGTTCGACGCAAGTTCGATCGATGCCGTAGACGCAAAACTTGTGCTAACCGGGGTTTCGGCGGTAGCTGCAAACTCGTTGATACGGAGTGTTTGCGGCCCGACAACGTGAAACTCCTTCGTGATGGGGTGAAGAACACCGATAGCGATAGAAAGGGTTTTTGTTTCATCTGCCGGAGAAAGTCTCAGGGGGCGATTAAGCCAAGCGAGCACAACGGATTCATTAACGACAGACGGAATATTTTTAGCGACAGGGATAATAACACCGGACTTATCATAGGGCATGCAATCCGTCACCGCCTGCGCAATGGTCTGGTTCGGAAAACTGGTGCGCCAGTCACCGATATTCGCGGCATTCGCGTCCGCTTTGGCGTCAACCGCCGCAATCTCGTTTTCAACGCTGGTCACACACTGGCTGATAGTCTGGCCCGGGTGGTCGTTCTCCCAGTCGCCAATATTGGCGTTTGCCTTATCGGCTGTTGCCTGTGCCCCGTCAACTTCAGATTTGAGGGCAAGTGTAGACATAGGAAAACGGAAATAATTGTTAGCGTTCTGAAGTGCCGGATTGTTGGTGATGGCATATGCCTTGTTGACGTTTTCACGGGTAATGTCGCTTACAGGTGCGGTCAGCAATGACGACGAAAGAATAACAGAGTGTGCGGCGTTGCCGTATTTCACATTCATGATATCCGCTGCCTGAAAAGTCGTCTGGTCAACCTTATGGTTAGCCAAATCCCGTACTTCCTCAATGTCTGCGGCCAGTTGGGTGTCCTTGGCTTTCAGTTCGGTAACGGCGTTTGCCCGGGCGTTTTCTTCCTTCTGCACTTCCTGTGCAATGGTCGTATCAGGGAAAACGTCGTCCCAGTCGGATGCATTGCTTTCAAGGTCGGTCAGGCGGGCAGCGTGCTTTGCGATTTCTGCCGCATTGTCAGAAATGTTTTTCGCGTTGGCGCTGATGTTGGTGTTCTGAATGACCTGTTCGGCCTTGATGGCGTCGATATCGGTCGTGTTGGTGGCGATACGGTTACTCAGCGCGGTATCTGCTTCCGCGCGGGCCTGCGCTTCTGCGGCGTCTGCCGCCTTATAGGCCGCGTCAAGCTCAGAAACGGCCTGTTTACGGTCGGCGGTCTCCTGCGCAATTGCAGCGGCGTTTGCCTGCTCTGCGGCCTTTGCGCGGGCGATTTCAGCGTTCAGGCTGGCGGTCAGGTCTGCAACGTTGGATTCGACGGCATCCAGACGTTCGCCCCATGCCGCCATATCCTTTTCCCACTGAATAACCTTCTCATTCCAACCGTTAATCAGTTCAGTGAAACGCTCGTTGTCTTTCTGGAACTGCTCAACCAGCCGGGACAGGTCGGTGACGGTTTTCTTGAGGTCGGCGAACTGATAGTTATAATCGGACGTCTTGACCCAGTATTTGGTCTGCCCTTCCGGGTACGGAGGCAGCTGTGCCCCCTTCGGCACATAGCACTTAGAGGTGTAGCAGTCGCCGTTATGAACGACGATAGTTAACGGTTCGTACTCCCGTTCGTCGTCCCACTCCACGGGGTCGGCGAAAATGGGGACATACCGTGCACCGATATACATGCTCGTTCCGCCCTTGAACGGGGGCGGGGGGCACGGATGCGGGGGGCATCCGTGCGGATGGCAGCAGTCGCCGCCCGGTGCGTGAGGTGCGCACGAAATGGGGAAATCATTGCAGTTACAGTTTGCCATAATAAATCGCTCCTTTCTCAGTAGTAAACGACCAGATGCCCATACCCCGGTTTATCAGGGTCAAGAAGGGTGTCAAAGTGCAGAAACTCCCAGCTTGCAGGGATATAGGCGACAAAGTGCCCGTCATCGTCAAGGCCAAAGAACACAAACCGCACCATCTGATAAATGATATCGGTCATGTTGGTGTTGACCCACTCGATAAACGTATCTTTGGTGAAGTCGCCCGCTTTCAGCTTTGCAAAAAGCTGGCACGTTGCTTCTTTCAGCTGCGCGGTCAGGGCGTCCAGACCGTCAAGACGGGAATCCTGCCCGATATCATGCAGCCTCAGGATCTCGGTGTTAGACAACGCTTGCTTGAGCTGGTTCACCAGCCAATACAGGTCGTACTGGTAATGGTCGCCGGGTGCTGCATACGGGGGCGACGTCTGGAAGATAAACGGGGTGCTGATATCGGGATTCTTCGTTTCGTCAGCCATAAAGCTACTCCTTTCATAAAATCCCCCGCTTGCGCGGGGGTCAGTCAGTTAGTGTTTGCCGTTCAGCTGCGCAAGCAGGGCGTCAGCCTTGAGCGCATTCGTGGTGAAAGAATTATTCTTCCACCATGCAATCAGGGCCGCAACGGTGGTAAAACCCGCCGTCACCAGCTGTTCCAAAGTCTCCGATTCGATGGGCAGGGGGCTTTTGCCGCATGCGCTGAGAATCTGGTTGACGATAGCCAGAACAAGCACAAGGGTGCGTGCGATAGTGCCGGCAGAAATGTGAAGTTCGTTCATAATTATTCTCCTTTCGGGTGTGTATGTTCTAAATCATCTATCCGATGATTTGCGACTTTGATTTGCTCTTCAATGACGGGGATTTTTTCAGCAAAGGAATTGTGTTTGCGGACTTCCCGGGTCAGCTCTTCAATCTTTACGTCTGTGACGGCCTGTGATTTGCTGTTGGCAATCAGGACGCCCGCAAGGGTGACGATACCTGTAATAATGGCGGCGACAATCGTTTCCACAGTATCACCGCCTTAATACACGTCCAGACAGAACTTTGCGTGATAGTCATTGGCAATTACCATGTACACGTCAAACAGAACCGTTTCGCGCTCTTCATCAATCATCTGTTGGGTGGTAGTGACACCGATGTTACCTTGTTTAATCCAGCCGTGGTTATACATGTCCGTTACCTTTTCTTTACCTACCTCTTTAGCATCTTCGTGCCGGATATCGTGGGCCTTTGTTTTCGTGTCGGTCGTGCCTTTGGTCGTGCCGTCCGTCTGGCTTCCGGTAGTCTGGTCTTGGTGTCCGTGGGTCTCTGTGTCCGACGTGCCGGTTGTGACGGTGGTGGAGTTGGCTACAGTAGTGGAATTCCCGGTAAAGTCGGTGGTCTCTTTATGCTCCCCGTTTTCGGTGCTGTTAAAAGTCTCCTCTGCCACGGTGTGTGTCTGGTCGTCGGGCTGGTAGTCCGGTGCATTTTCGGGGGAAATATCACGGGTCACAGTCTGGTCAAGGTTCTTGGTGCTTTCCGTGGTCTTTTTGTCCGTGCCTGCAACGTCCGTCTTGTTAACGGTCGTGGTGGTGCTGGTGTCGTCGGTCACCGACTTCCCCTCAGTCTCCGTGTGCCCTGTGCCTGCGGTTTCGTCGTGCAGTTCCGTGCTTCCGGTTTCGTGATAGTCTCCGGTCGTCACCTGTCCTACGGTTTGCCCACTCTTGCCGCGATTGATGGCGGTTCTGTCCTGTGTGGTATCGCGGTCAGTGGTACGGACGTCGGTCGTTCGCTCCTGCACATCCGTGTTCCAGATGGGGTTGTACTTGAGTTGTGTAGTGCTATAGAGCTTTTCCCAGATGGGCATACTCTCCTGCACCCAATAGCGAATAGCGTCCACCATCCAATAGGGGTCAGGCCGGTACAGAGGTGCGAGACCGTGCTCCCGCATGATGATATGGATAGCAAGTTCTCTATCCATGCCAACGGGAACTTTAAAATCACGGAAGAGACCTTCCGGGATATTGCACAGGATCTTGCACGCGCGGTCGATGGCATCACTGTTTTGGTTCGTGCTGTTCTGGTTCGTCATGCTCCCCCAATACATCGGCATTATCTGCACCCCCTTCTCTCAGCTCTGGCGGTTCGTTGATTTCGATAGAAATCTGTGTTCCATACATATCATTGCACACTTTCACCGATTCGTCAAGAGAAATCTTCCAGACTTCCCGGCGATTGTACGTTTCGGCGTCCGCGCTGGCGCTCTCGTTTGTCACAAGCCGTTCTTTCTTATCGGGCTGCACCCTAATTCCCAGCTCCCTGTAAAAGTCCTGCAGCGTCTTGCGTCTCAGGTCGTACAGGTCAGGCAGGATAAAGTTTTTCGACAAATCGCGGTCAAACTGCATGATAGGCAGCTGATACTGTGCATCAGTCTTGTTCATAACAGGTTTTTGCAACTGCCCGTTTACCACAATAGCGGGCTTGCCGTTTTCCAGCTGTTCAAAAATGGTTTCAAGGGTGCGGCGGTCTTTGTCGTCTTTGGCGATGGCAGCATATGCAAAACGACTATTAACAACGGCCTGCCGAATTGCAATTTCCAGCTGTTGCATTTCGACGGCGTATTTCTCGATGATATCCCAGACCCCGCGATAGTCGGGGGTCAACTTGATAACGGCGCACTCCGTGCCGATTTCAAGCGGTCTATCGAACTGGAAAAAGGGGGTCTGAACCATCATGCCGCGCGGCTGGAACTGCAGACCGAAACCGGTAGGAGCACCCGGCTGCACCACAAGGCCGTAGGTTTTGGAGTTGAACACAACGGCATAGCCCATGCGCAACAGCTGATACAAAAACGCGTCATAGTCCCAACCGATTTGCCCGGGGCCTGCTTCGGGCAGACCATGGATTTTATAAAGTGCCCGCATACGCTGGAAAAACGAGCGTTCCCAGTAGTTGAGTACGTCCGTACTCAGAGACGGGGGACGAAAACCGCCGCATGCCTGCGCGTCATAGTGTCCCTGATAGCACTGATACATGGAATCACCTTCCTTATTCAATGAATACGCCACCGTCCATAGCGGCGTTAATATACGCGGTTTCAGATCCAGTTGCCATAGGTGCAGCAACGGAAAATCCGCGCGTTTTACAATACCCATTTGCCGGGGTCGCAACCCTCATGACGGGATAGCCATACAAACCTTGATACCCTGCATCGTCAATGGGTGGATAGTACAATAAAGTTAACTGTGCTTCCGTCGGGAGAAGTGTCTGGCTTGCGCCTGTGGTCATGCCGACGCACTGATTGATGGGCTGGATGCTCTGCTTGACGCCCTCTGCCCCAGAGGTCAGACCGGCAACCGCTCCAAACGGCCCCATTGTCGCACCAACGCCCCCGCCAAACTGCAGCGCGGATCCGACGGCAGCAATAGAGCCGGAAACCGCTTTCACGGGGTCAATGTTGGAAGTGCCGATACCGTACACGCTGGAAATGTTAGTGGAACCAACATAACAACAATAACTTCCGGCGGTTACTTTAATCGAAACACTGCCGTCCAAATAGGTCATGCACCAGTCAACACCAACCGTTGCGGCGTTGTTACACTGGTCAACCGGAATACCTACAACGCCAACCATTGGAATATATAGCTGGATTTGACAATTCAGCCGTTTCCAGTCAGCGGCAGGCCATGGGATAGCAATATCTGTATGCACAGAAAGATTATCGTTCTTCGTGACAACTCGACCAAACACCCCCGTGTTGAACTGCCCCAGCGTTATTTCCTTTCCGCGTCCGGATCCCCCCGGTGCTATGGGCAACCAGATACAGGAGCGAATGCAACTTGTTGCAGTATCGCCAAACACTAACTTGTTCATGAACTCAGGCAGAGCCAGCTCCCACCGGACAAAGGCTTTTGTGGTCGCTTCCCACGTCGTAGAAACAGCAGTCAATAAAGTTTCCAGTTGCGTTTGGTCTATCTTGTAAGATAACAGGCCGCTTTTGCCAACAGCAGACAAAATATAAATACCGTTAGTATCGCCCAATTTGCCATCCGTAATATCTGCCGTGATAGTTGCAACAGTTGGTTTCATTGCAACCGCCTGCCGGGAATCCTGCAAACGGTATTGTGCGCCGCTGGCATCGGTGTTAAAGCCGTACTCAATAAACGCTTTTGTTTTCTTGATATCGTCCGCGAACGTCGCCAATACATCAATCGTGCAAGAAAATTGCCAGTTGTTGGCGTTCAACGCGGTAATATCTTCAATCCAGTAATAAGCGTGGGTTTCTTCGATGTAACAATAGTTGTACTGCGGGGAAATGTTCAGGCTGTTTAACCGCACATAAAACACAGGTGTTTCCATGCTGCAGGCCCGTTTCATATAAAACGGAAATTCGTCAGGAAGTTCAGATAGTGCAATGCGCTTTGTGCTGTTGACTCGCTTCGACACCTTGCCCAGATGTGCATGATACCCGTGTTCAATACCTTCGTTATGGTCTGCCATATAATAACCTCACTTTCCTTTAAAATAAAACAGGGGCGGCGGTGCGCCGCCCCTGTACATTCAGTTTGTAGGGGTTATAATAGATCCTTTTACGGTTCGTCGGACATGAACATCAGGATGGCGTTCTGCGTCGGGTTCTGCGTGTAGTTCATCTTCCAATGATGCTCAGTGTTGTAGTATTCACCGGAAATGTTGAACGGCGTGGTGTACACGCTATCCTGATAATAGGTAGTCGCCATGGCCTTGCGGTCGTACAGCAGGCCCACGACGTAGGACAGAGCGACAGCGCCCCCCGTCACCTGTCGCCCGGTGTTCACGTCGAACTGCGACGGAATGCAGGAAATGGCGGGTTTGTCATTGATGTTCTGCCAGAAATCGACACCCTCATAGTTGCCAAAACTCAGGTAGCCGGGGCCAAAAATGGCAGGATAGACCCAGCTCCGCGCGTCGTTGATGAGGGGCTGATACAGCAGCAACTTCTGTTCGCTCTTCGGGGTGTGCCGCAACAGATGCAGCGTGTTGCCGCTGTCGTCGGTGCACACGGGGGTCTGGTGATACAGAGTGCTGCTGTTCTCCATCAGGCGACTAGTGGTTTCCAGCCACGACACAAAGAACGACAGGAATTCCTGCAGATGGGTGGTCAGCAGCTCTTTTGTGGTGTAGGTCGTACCGCGGGCCGCGTTGAAAGCCTTAGTCAGGTTCACATGACATTCAGGGCGGTCAGAGTTGTACAGCGCACCCATGAAATTGATGACCTGCGCACGGTTCTCTGCAGTTTTCCAGCGGGCAATGTCGTTTGCGATTTCGGTAGTCATTGCCGCAAGAAACGCGCTGAACTCGCTCTCATTGGTGAAAGCGGTCTTGAGCTGGTTCTGGAACGTGGTGTAACGCTGGTTCAGAACCTTCTGCCCACCGTAGAACATTTCAAGCGGATAGCGTTTCTTGATTTTGTACATATCAACGCTGTTTCCGTCCACCAGAATGTCGCTGTTCTGCGCGGTGTTGACAAACTTCGACTCGTCGAAATCACCAGAGAAGAAAGCGATTTCACGGACAAACAGGCCCCATTCCTGCCGGTCGGTCTCGATGCTGGTAAACCGGCCCGCATAGGAGCGGCTGGAAATGACCGTGCGTGCAATCATATTAGAAAGCGCCTGCAGGGTTCCTTCCATGCTCTGGTCAAGGCACATCTGCCCTACCTGAATGAAACTCGCCGTGTTGACGGCCTGAATGGTCGCGGTCTGTCCGGTCACTTCCTTAACCAGCGCGTTGGCAATGGTATAGATATCGGTCGGACGGAACACGCTCATGCCTTTCAGCTCAGGCATGTTAGTGCGGGATTTTGCCATCGGTTAGCTCCTTTCTGCCGTCACTTCACGGCGTTAAAGTCGGGACTTGCAGGCGCTTCGGCAGGCTGCACCAGCCCCAGAATGATATCTTCCACGCTGGAAACGGGGGCAGGATTGCCCACAATGCCAGCGGTCGGAACGCTTTTAGCGTTGATGGCGGCGGTCAGGTCTGCAATCTGCTGCGCCATTGCCGCCATGGGATCCGGGGTAACAGGCTGCTGTGCTGCAGGAGCGGCAGCGGGGGCCGCGCTCTGTGCCGGGGCCGTGATGGGCTGGCCCTGCTGTGCACGTTCCAAAGAAAGCATCTGCTGCACCTGCTGTGCCGTGAATCCCATCTTGCCCAAAGCCAGAATATCGTTGATGGTCATATGAATCATCCTTTCCACCGGCTGGAACCGGTTCTAACATCGACGTGCGTAAAAGTCTTGTAAATACCAACTCCACCGCTGTCCCCTAAAAAGATTTCAGCGATAGCGGCGACTTCGGCGGGGGTCTTTGTGCGGACAGGCTGGCGGTTTTTGTCGTAGTGTCCTACCCAGATATCAGCCGCCAGACCATAAAGATGTTTGCTGCGGGGTGCGCTGCCTTTCTGCTGCCGGTTCCAACTGGCGGTGCGGAATCCGCTGTTGATGTGCACGGCGTCTCCGCACACTTTGCGAATGTTTTCCAGCAGTTCCACAAGACGGGAATCAACTGCCACAAAGTCCTGTCCATCCTTGCATTGAAATTCGGAAAGCCGGAAGTGCTCAGACAGGCGAACATTGCCGTCAACGCTCATGTAATACACCTTTACCATAGATTCACCCCCTTTCTGTTCCAATGCCTATGACACGATGTGCGCACATACGCCCGCACCCGGTTTAATTAGCGGGGGGTCATAGGCATTGGAACGCGGGGGCATGGAAAAGGAAAAGCCAGCCGCGCACCCTTCCGGGGTGTTCCTTTTGTGCGGCTCCCCCGCTCTTTCATGATACACCCGTTAATCTTTAATGTCAAGATAGTTCCGGGTCTTGAGCAGCGCGGGGACAGACGAAAAGTCAACTTGTCCTAAGCATATCATAGGCCGCAATTCAGGGTGCACGGCCTGCAGCTTTGTTGCCGCCTGTGGGCTAGGCCCGTAATACTCCCGTCCGTTGTGGGGGCACTCACAGATATAGTAATGAAGTTCGTCCATCTGGTATGCGTACAGCCCAGCGAATGCGAACAAGGGGGACATTCCTTTTAAACTACGGGGGCGCACGTTTTCAAGGTTATTATATACGAACTGATTTTCCATTGCCATTTTGTAAAAGTCGCCTTTTCCCGCCAAATGCTTCATCAGGGCGGTTTGCTTGCGGCGGTCACTGATACGGTCGCTGTGGGGCATTGCAATGAAAACACCCGTGTCCGTCATGCACCATTCTTTCCCGCTCCTTGACATTTTCGCCACAAGGTCGGTGCATCCCAGCTGCTCCAAAATCGGGCTTGAAATGTCAAAGGCGTTTGCAAGCAGCCACATGCGCAAAGGCGGCTTTCCTTCCAGCTCTCTGTTACCGCACACTGTCACATAGGCATTCAAAAGCGCTTCCCCCTCAGCCTTGCGTTTTGCAATGATTCGTTCGGGGATAAACTCATCGAAAACAAGGTCTGAAAACACGCTGCCATTAAAGCCGCGAATGCCCGCGATTGACGGCAGCGCCATCCCAACAGCCCTCTTGTTGCCGATGTGCCATTTCTTGCGCCCGTCTTTGTCCTCTTCGTCCGTATATTCGATATCGCCGATGGCATAAGAAATTTTGCCAGCTTTCAGAATGCCGATATCATAACCCACGGACTGCAGAGCATTAAACGGGTTTAGGTCCGGGTCAGCGGCGACGGCCTGCAATTCGTTCACTGTGCGACGCATGTACAGAAAATACTTGTTTTCGTCAAGCATATATTTCAGCGTGCCGAACGTTTTACCAACTTGACGTTTTCCGATAATAATATTGCACCAGCAACCTAAAGCGGCGACAGCCGGGATGTTCACCCAGCCGTCGCCGGTATACAGGTCAAGCGCAATATCTTTGTTGCGCTTGCTCATAATTTACACCTCGGTAATGCTGCCAGTCTCAAGGCAACTCAGCACAGCCTTGATAATGGCATCATTTGCACCCTTGTCCAGATAAATGCGGTAATTATCATACCACTTGCCATCCCGGCCCTTGGTCTGGCCTGCCGCCACAAAGTCGCCCTTGTCGCTGGAAATGGCCCGCATGCTGTAGAGGTCTACACAACCAAAACGCAAGTTGAACACCAGAACTTTGTCGGACATCTGCCGTGCACGGGACACAGACGCCCCCGCTTCTCTCAGTTCTTCCACGGTCACCTTGGGTTTGACCACTTCCGGGGCTGCATCGTTCTTACAATTGTTTACTGCGAATGCCATAATAATATCTCCTTTTCTGTGATTGTTCCATGTGGAACAAATTACTTTGCGGTGTTGGCGGCGATAGTGCGCAACAGGTCAATCATGGTGTCCTGCTTCTGCTCAATGGTCTGCAGATGGGAAATTGCAGTGGTTTCGTTCGTCTTGACCTCTGCCAGTTCATCTACAAAGTTCTCGAAAAAATCGGTCAGCTTTTCAAGAATTTCTTTCAGCTTGTTGTTGATATCCTACATAAATTCACCCCCTTTCAGAACATCCAGCGAATAAGGAACTGCAGCCCCGCCGGGGTCGCACGTTCCGGATAAAGCGCCGTGGGCGCTTCCGGAAAGATATCCGCGATGTGGTGATTGTACGCTTTCAGGTATGTATACAGGTCTGCCAGAGACCGCTCCCCGAACGCGTGCGGGTCATATGTGGGGGCGAACGGAAAAGCCTGCCTTGCCGCTTCCACCAGCGCGGGACGGGGCAGCGGCTGCTGCGCACCCAGATTCTGCACCGCGTTCGTCAGCTGGCCCGTGGGGTCGAACACGAGCCCGATGACGTTCCCCGCGATATCTTCCCAGATTTCAACCTTCGTGATACTTGCCATATTAAAACACCTCACAATCCTGCGGAAGTTCCAGCCGTCCGGCCAACGACACCGCGTCTGTTTCGTCGCCCGGCTTCATGTTCAGCTCGAACGAATGCCGCTCAAAATCGTACAGACGGCACCCGCCGGGGTGCTCTTCGTCCAGCCGCTTCACCAGCTCCGCGCGGGTCTTGACATCAAAAACAATGATATCAGTAATACCCAGCTCAGTTTTTGCAACAGCGGCCATGTAATAACCTTTCAGTTTCATAATGTTCTCCTCTCTGTCTGTTATAATGAAAACTGGAACGACTGATATTCTCAAACCGGGTGGCCTGTTCACTTGTCTAAGGTGTCGCCGTCTCCGAAACAGTATCATCAACGTTTGCTGAATCGGTTCCCGTTCTTGTTTTTCTGATTATATTGTACCGCATCGGCGACGCCGATATGTTAACAAACTATGAACAATTTGTGAAACTAGTTATACGTTAATACTGCTAACGCAAGACAATTAGAACCACCAACAAACAGGCATTTACATACAACCCACCCCGGAATAACATAGCAAATCGCCAAACAAATTGCGTTGATAAAGCATAACACACCACAGAGCAGCATAATATCACAAAATTTCATATTGATACCTCACATTCCATAAGTAAAGAACGTTCATCCGATACCCGATATTCGCGGTTAGTCATGACCACCCACGACGCGGAAACCGTGGGTTTTGCAAAGTCGGTTCGTTGCCGTATGGGTTCATCATGGTATGCCAGACATTGACCGCCTGCGGGGGATATCAACAGCCCATCACGCAAGTTGTCAATGCTGCCATCAAGAGCCTTTACCCCGGCTTTCTTGTTCACTCCCGCAATGGTGCTTTCAATCGTACCGTCTGCATCAACACAAGCATAGCATTTTGCGTGCAAAAACCGGAAAGCCTGCATCCCGTACCGGTCGCACGGGTGCTCGTCCTCTGCAACGCCAATATAGACTTTGCTGCCGTCTTTCTTTTCAACCACACAATCACGCTTCACGCATTGCGCACGAATAACGGCGTTGTAGTCGTCAATGGCGGGTTGTTTCTCTCCCTCAAACTTGCAACTATCCGTGTCCCAATAAATGACCTTTTCCCAACCAACGCGTTTCAGCATATCCCACAGCTTGAGACGGGACAGTGATGCAGTCCACAGACCCCACAAGAAAGGAAATTTCTTTTCTTGTGATTTCTGAATTTCGGCATCGTCTTTACTCTGCAAGTTCATTATCCAACTTTTGTGCGTGCATTCCAGCGTGTCGGGGTCGCATCCGTATTCATCACGAACAGTTTTCTGTGCACACGCGCCAAAAATTGTATTAACGCAAATCTTCGCAAAGGCATAGTCTGGACTGCCTTTCTCCGATTCTTTCACGCGAAACTTTTCGTAAATCGTTTTGCGGAAAGAATCCGGCAAATAGTCCAGCCGAAACGCCACGCTTTCAACTGCTACTATTTTATCATAGGTGTACCCATCAATGAACCTTTGGTAGTCGTTGGAATCGCAATACCAGAACAAAGCATCAGCCCCCAGCACACGACCGTTGTCCAGTTCATCAAGGCCCGACACGTCGGGGCATTTGCTGAACGAGATACAGGGGTCAGGGCATTCAGGCTTGCACCGGGGGTTGATTATGCAGAGTTTCGCTATCCAGCCATACCCGGCCTTGATAAATTTTTTCAAATCCTCTTCCGACAAATCGGCGGGCAGCGTTACAGGCGCACCAGATGGAAATTTCCATAGCAACTGCTGCGACGGGTGCGCACTTTTAAAGTCATAGCTGTTACAATTGGTGTAGGTACGTCCGGCACGCCAACGCGTACCGTGCGTGTCGCCACCCGCCATACAGTGATATGCAAGCGCCATCTGTTCACGGTCAAGCTGCAGCGCCTTAATAGCCGCCATGCATCGCCGGTCTGGCATTATCTCCTTGCGCACTGCTTCAATGACCATGCCGGTATTGGTGTATGGGATTGTCGCCTGATTGTACCCGTGTTCTGCTTTCAATCGCTCAATTGCTTCGTACAGACCCAACACATCATTGACACAATACGCAAACTCCGTATCTGTCAAAGATGTATCAGGAGTGCGATAAACAGTATAATCAAGGTCGCCCGCAAGCTTTGCATGTGCACACCCTTCCGTCGCTCTGGCAAGGCTCTTTTGGAACAGCTTGAAACTGTCCCGAAACTCAACACCGTTATCAAAACGCAAATAAAGGGGCTTGCGGCTTTTCGTATACAAGCTATCAGCCAGCCCCCAACGAGCCGTTAACAGCTGCATAATATATTGGTGCTCATAACCCAGATTATGCACATACAGAACAAGCCGGTTCTTCTCATTAACGCCCCATTT
>ERZ1032310.175-NODE-175-length-13155-cov-23.738473_pt1 | contig 13155 bp, 10 predicted proteins | sample MGYA00516697_ERZ1032310 | MGnify/ENA primary metagenome ERZ1032310 (study PRJEB33719, sample SAMN04261360) | wastewater metagenome | biome: periurban shantytown; feature: human; material: feces | host: Homo sapiens | place: Peru: Lima | collected 2012-01-15 ... | reverse complement strand
CTGCCATGCAACCTTTTAAAAAAGAAACAAAGTATGTATCACTCTGCCATGCAACCTTTTTAAAAAAGAAACAAAGCATATATAACTCTGCCCTGCGCCCCCTCCCCGACGGGGAGGGATGGGGAGGGGCTTTTTTTAGAACTTCAGCGTTACGGTTCCGAGGCAGTTGAAGCCAGCCATCGGGATGTAAGCCACGGTAGAGTTGCGCTTGTTGTTGTTATACCAGTCGTAGTAGACGTAGCCAGACGCAGCGTAGTGGCGGTCGAAGATATTGTTGAAGTCGGCGCCAAGCACCACCTGCTTCAAGCCGAGCACACGCTTAGCGAAGTTGAATGTGTACGAAGCGTTGACGTTGGTCTGCGAGTAGCACGGCAGCGAGCGCTCAGAGCTCTCGGTGTTGTCGAGATACTGCTTGCTCACGAAGTTGGTGTGCCATGTAGCGCGGAAGCCAGCGAAGTGAACGTCGACGAAGCCGTTGAGGATAGCCGACGGCGAGAATGCTATGGTAGAGCTCTTGTATGTGTTCCATACAGCAGGACCGTCCCAGCTTTCCACACACTCCTTGAAGTTCTTCAGACGATTGCGGCTCAGAGCGGCGTTGCCCTCAAGAGAGAGCCAAGACAGCGGGCTCCAGCCTGCAGACACCTCAGCACCGAGACGGTAAGAGTCCTTGATGTTGCGTGTCAGCGACTCGCCGATGTCGCTCTTCTCGCCGGTCATTACGAACTGGTTGACGTACTTCATGTAGTAGAAGTTGACACCTGCGAACCAGTTCTCGCCTTGATACTGATAACCCCACTCCAAGTCGAGCAGACGCTCCGGCGACGGATTGCCGTAGCCGATGTTGTCGGTGAAGTTGTTGCGCTCGGGCTCGCGGTTGGCGTAAGCTATAGAAGCGTAAGCCTTGTGTCCGTTGGCGTCGTAGCTGATGCCAGCCTTCGGGTTCACGAAGAAGTAGTTCTCGTTGATGTCGATGCTCTGGTTCTTGTAGTTGCCGTCGGCGCCCTGCTCGAAGTGGTCGTTGAGTCCGTCGGTGTTATAGTTGACGTAGCGCATCTGCATGTCGAGGAACCAGTTCCAGCCGTTGCCGAACTTGCGGTTAGCCTTGAAGAACCAGCTCCAGTCGTTCTTGTTGGCGTCCGAGTCGTAGTACTTGTATCTGCCGTCGGTGAAGTATTTCTTCTCAAGAGCCTCGTCAGCGATGTACGTCACCTTGCCCCAGTGGTTGCAACGGAAGAGCTGCATGCTGAAGCCGCCCATTACGTCCCACAGAGCGTCCTTGTAGTTGACGTTGTAGAGAGCACCGTAGTTGTTCTGTGTAAGGCCCTTCTTGCGTATAGCGTCCGACTTCACGGGCTTCAGCTCGCCATTCTTCTCGTACATCTCGTTGATGCCGAACTTAGAAGCCAGCTTTGTGTCCTTCTTGAACTCGGTGTAGTAGCCGTAGCCGTATGTGTAGTGAGCCGTTACGGAGTGGCTCCAGCGCATGTCGGCAGGCTGCCAGGTGAAGTTGAGTATGTTGTGGCTCTGCTCGAAGTTGTCGGTAGTCTGCTTCCAGTACGATCCGTCGCGCATCTTGTAGCGTTCTGTGGTGAGCGGCTTTGTAGGATCGGCAGCCCAGTTGTCGTCCATCGGTATTACAAGTTCCTCGTAGAGCGAGTTGAACTTGCCCAGTCCGTGCTTCCACATATCCTTATAGCTGTTGATGCCCCACGCCTTGAGGTCGGTATCGCCGTCGTAGTTGCACGCCGCAACGCCGTTCCACGCCTGACCCGTGTGCTCGAAGTTGCCGATGTTCTTATACGACACCTTGAAGCGGTCGCCGAGCCAAGTCAGTCCGCCGTAGTAAGAGCCAGAGCGTCCGCCTGTGCCGTGGATGTATCCATCGGTGTTGGTCTCGTGATAAGCGCCGTCGATGATGAAGTGGTCGGCAAGCAGACCTGTAGAGAAGTTGCCTCCGACGCGATATGTGTTGAACGAGCCGTAAGAACCCGTCACCTCTACGGTAGGCTTAAGCGACGGAGCGGCTGTAGCGAGCGACACCGAACCGCCGAAGGCTCCGTCGCCGTTGGTAGACGCGCCCACGCCACGCTGTATCTGCGCGCTGCCCATAAGAGCTGCGTAGCTGTTCATGTTAGCCCAGAACACGCACTGGTCTTCGGGCGAGTTGAGAGGCACACCGTCTACCGTGACGTTGATGCGGCTGTCGGCAGCGCCACGCATACGCATATAGACGGTGCCGGTGCCCACGCCGTTCTCGCTCCATGCGAGCACACCCGGTGTGCGGGCGAAGAGCATAGGCAGCTCCTTGCCTGAAGATGCAAAGCGCTCAAGCTCGGTCTTCTTGATGTTCTCTACTGCAAATGGTGAACTCTTCGGGGCTCTCACAGCCTTCACTACCACCTCGTTGAGGTTGTTCACACGGGTAGTGTCGAGCTTGGTCTGCTCGCCGGCGGCTTGCGAAGGGCAAGCACACGCTGCAGCCAAGGCTACTCCAATGAATTTCTTCATGTTATTTTCTATTAATGTTGTTATTCCTGAATTTTGAACCGATGCAAAGTTAACTATTTTTTGCATATCCAAACAATCCGTTTATATAATAAACCCTAAAAAATGGGCGCAGCAGTCGAAATATGAAAAATTTGTAGTAAGTTTGCATGTAATAAAGACCAGTCTGCAGCGACTGACGTGTCTTTACCACTAAAACATTATATATAATAAAGGACAAATGGGGCGTTTGAAACTCATTCTGGCTCTAATAAGCCACTATAAATATGCCATCACTATAATCATCGGTATTCTTACCGTAGGTTTCGTCGACGAAAACAGCTTTCTTCACCGCTTCCAGCTCGAAATGCAGATAAACGACCTGGAGGAGGAGATAGACAAGTACAACGCGCAGAACGAAAGCGACCTGAAAAAGCTTAAGGATATGCGAAAAGGTACGCAGGAGTTCCAGAAGATTGCTCGCGAACGCTACTTCATGAAAGCCGACGACGAGGATATCTATGTGCTCAGCGACGACCCCAAGCCCGAACAAGCTAAAGAAGAACAATAATGAAACAACTAAATACACTACAAAGCGCGCTCTTCCTCACGGGAGGCATACTGATGGTCATCGGAGCAGGATGCTTCGTGTTCATGTTCGCACAGCAGATTGTCTGCTGGATATACCTGCTGGGCGCACTGCTCTTCGCAGCAATGCAGGTGAACCAGGCGTATGAAGGACAGAACCCCACCATCAAGCGACTGAAGAAGATAATGACCTTCGCCGACATCTTCTTCGTGCTGGCAGGTCTGCTCATGGTAGACAGCGCAAACATGTGGCTCAGAGACTCGTTCTCCGACCCCGTGACATATTTCAACCTCATTTACAACAAGTGGGTGATGCTGCTGCTCGCAGCCGCCATCCTCGAGATGTACTCTATGCACCGCATCGCGTCGGAGCTGAAGAAGGAGGAAGCGAAGGAAGACGCCGAAGAGAAGCAGGAAGAGGCTTCCGCTACAGACAAAGAATAAAAGAAGACAACAAGAAAACAACATTTTTTTTAAAACCAAAGATGATGAAGAAGCTACTCTACGCTTTACTCGGTATAATAACACTGGCATCGTGCTCCAGCTCGTACAACATTCAGGGATCGTCGAACGTGTCTACGCTCGACGGACGCATGCTCTACCTGAAGGTGCTTAGCAACAACGACTTCAAGAAGATCGACTCGTGCGACGTGGTACACGGCCAGTTCCAGTTCTGCGGAACGTTCGACACGGTGCGTCTCGCCAATATCTTCATGGACGACGAGAGCATACTGCCGCTCGTGATAGAAAGTGGCGACATCACCATCAAGCTCGACAACACTCAGCAGATCGTTAGCGGCACTCCGCTCAACGACGAGCTGTTCAAGTTCTTCAACAAGTACAACCAACTGAAGAACCAGGAGGCCGAACTGCTGCACACGCACGACCGCGCCATCATGGACGGAAGCGACATGGACGCCGTGACACGCAAGCTCAACGACGAGGCGATGCGACTCACCGCCGAAGAGGACAAGCTCGTAACGACATTCGTCACCGATAACTTCGACAACGTGCTCGGACCGGGCGTGTTCTTCATGATGACTATCGGCTACCGCTACCCTGAACTCACACCGTGGATAGAGGACATCATGAGCAAGGCTACAGACAAGTTCAAGAACGACCCGTACGTGAAAGACTTCTACCAAAAGGCTCTGGAGAACCAGGCTATCATGAACGGCATGAAGGACATGAACACAGCGCCTGCCGGCGCAGCGCCCGCACAGCCGATGCCCGACGGACCGACGCCTAACCAACTGGCGCAGCCTGCTGCTGCCGAGTAACGGCGCTAAACACGATAAATAACTATCATCCAAGAAATATGAAGACATTAGTATTTGGTGGTAAGCTGGTCAACGAGGGAGCTACTCGCGTAGCATCCGTCGTTGTCGACGGCGACACCATTACAGACATTATAGAAGGTACAGAAACACCTCGTGGCGACTACGACAATATCGTGGATGCCACGGGGTGTTTTGTTATGCCTGGAGTTATCGACTGCCACGTCCACTTCCGCGACCCCGGTCTTACAGAGAAGGCAGACATGGAGACAGAGAGCCGCGCTGCGGCTTACGGCGGAGTGACAACCTACTTCGACATGCCGAACACGAAGCCGCAGACCACGACACTCGAAGCGCTCGACGCAAAGATGAACGACGCCCGAAACAAGTCGCACGTCAACTACGGCTTCTTCATCGGAGCCACCAACGACAACATCGACTGCGTGACTGCCATCGACCCGCACCTTGTGCCCGGCATCAAGCTGTTCATGGGTTCGTCTACGGGCAATATGCTCGTAGACCGTCAGGATGTGCTGCACGAGCTATTCGAGAAGGCGAAACTGCCTATCATGGCTCACTGCGAGGACACCGACATCATCAACCGCAACATGAAGCGCGCGCAGGAGCTGTACGGCGACGACCCTGCCATAGAACATCATCCGGAGATTCGCTCAGAGGAAGCCTGCTACGAGTCGACAAAGCGCGCCGTAGCCCTGGCAGAAGAAACCGGCGCCCGTCTGCATGTGGCTCACATGACCACGGAGCGCGAGCTGCAGCTGTTCGGCACTTCGCCACGCATCACGGCTGAAGCTGTGATAGCCCACCTCGTGTTCACACAGGACGACTATGTGCGTCTCGGAACTCGCATCAAGTGCAATCCTGCTATCAAGACTGCAACCGACCGCGACGCTCTACGCCACGCTCTCACCGACGGACGCATAACGACCATCGGCACCGACCACGCGCCACATCTGCTTAAGGACAAGGAGGGCGGCTGCGCACGCGCCGCTTCGGGTATGCCTATGGTGCAGTTCTCGCTCATTACGATGCTCGAACTTGTGGACGAAGGCGTGCTCAGCATGGAGCGTCTCGTGGAGCTAATGGCGCACAACCCCGCAAAGATCTTCGAGGTATCGAAGCGAGGCTTTGTGCGTAAGGGCTACAAGGCCGACCTCGTGATTGTAAGACCCGACGCTCCGTGGACCGTTACCAAGGAGACTATACAAAGCAAGTGCGGATGGAGCCCGATGGAGGGTCACACCTACCAGTGGCAGGTGCGCACTACAATGTGCAACGGACACATTATATATAATAACTGGGCATTCGACTCGGCGAGTCGCGGTGAGGCTGTGCGCTTCAGAGAGTAGGCTCAAGCAGGGTTTATACAAATAGAAAAACAATTCAGGTAACTAACGATGTTGAAATACACCGACTACAACATCTCTACGCTGCGCCCGTACATCAACTGGATATACTTCTTCTTCGCCTGGGGACTGTCGGGCAAGCCGCAGGAGGCGAAGGACAAGATGCGGGCGGAGGCAGAACAGATGCTCGACCGCTTGGAGAAGCGATACAGAACGCACGCTGCTTTCGGGTTGTTCGACGCCAACAGCGACGGCGACGATATCCTTATCGACGATGTGCGCATGCCTATGCTGCGCCAACAGCACCCTACTCGGGAGGGCGAACCGAACCTTTCGCTCGCCGACTTCATACGTCCGCTGTCTTCGGGCGTGAAAGACCGCATCGGAGTGTTCGCCACAACGGTCGACTTGGCGTTGGAGCACGACTTTCTTGCCGACGACTACCAGCGTATGCTGGCGCAGACGCTCGCCGACCGACTCGCTGAAGCCACGGCTGAGGTGTTTCACATGGAGGTGAGACGATCGATTTGGGGATATGCTCCCGACGAGAATCTGTCGGTAGCCGAACTCCTGCGCGAGGACTTCCAAGGCATTCGTCCGGCTGTGGGCTATCCGTCGATGCCCGACACAAGCGTCAACTTCATCATCGACCGGCTTATCGACCTCAAGCAGATTGGCATCCGACTCACAGAGAGTGGCGCCATGAAGCCTCATGCGTCGGTTTCGGGACTGATGTTCGCACACCCGAAGGCGCACTACTTCGAGCTTGGACGCATCGGCGAAGACCAACTGCGCGATTATGCCCGACGACGCGGACTGCCGTTTGAACTGATTCGCCGATTCTTGAAGTAGAATGTAGGACAACGGTTCGGTCCGAACTGTTATAAATTCAATAGAAACGTTTGCGGGTTCAATAGTAACGAAGCAATCGAAAGTAAAGTTTAAGACAATGATAGCAAGAATATCAATACTCATACTGCTGCTCACGCTGCTGCCCGACCTGTACATCTACATGCGCTATCTGCGCCAACGCAGAGACATAACGCTGTGGATGCGCCTGTTGTGGTGGGTGCCGGGAGCCGCTATGCTTGCATGCACAGCTGCCTACTCTATGATGCGCAACTTCGCGCCGAATAACCTCACGTTCTTCAACGTGTATCTGTTCATGATAGGTCTGCTCATCATGCCGAAGGTGATTTTCACTCTGGCTTCGCTTGCAGGCATGGCTGTGAAGCGACTGCTGAAGCAGCGCAAGAACTGGGGCAACCACACAGGATTGGTGCTTGTGCTCGGATGGTTATACGTGTTGTTCATGGGAACGATGGTAGGACCCGACCAGCTGCACGTGAAGCGCGTCACACTCGAGTTCGACAACCTGCCGCAAGCCTTCGACGGCTACCGCATAGTGCAGATCTCGGACATGCACCTCGGTTCGATGAAGCAGGAGTTCGCACGGCGCATAGTGGCGCAGGTGAACGAACTGCATCCCGACGCGCTGCTCTTCACGGGCGACTTGCTCAACATGCGTCCGCAGGAGGCTGTGAGCTTCACGGCCACGCTGATACATCTGCATCCTGTCGACGGCATCTTCTCCGTTCTCGGCAACCACGACTACGCCGACTACGTTAAAACTGCCACCGCAGAGCAGAGAAGTGAAATGGAACGCCTGACGCGCTCGCTGGAAGGCTCGATGAACTGGGACTTGCTGCTCAACGAACGCCGCATACTGCGCCGCGGAGCCGACTCTATAGTGATAGCAGGAACTGAGAACGACGGACGCCCGCCGTTCCCGGCGAAGGCCGACTACCGCAAGGCACTGCACGGCATATCGCCCGAGTCGTTCGTGATAATGATGCAGCACGACCCGTCGGCTTGGCGCCGACACATTCTGCCGCAGTGCAACGCGCAACTGACGCTGAGCGGACACACGCACGGCGGACAGCTCTCGTTGTTCGGCTGGCGACCGACAAGCGTCGTGAACACAGAAGATGCCGGACTCTACAAAGAGGGCAACCGCTATCTGTATGTGTCTACAGGCGTTGGCGCCTTCATACCGTTCCGCTTCCACATGAAGCCTGAGGTTGTGGAAATCACGTTAAAAGTAAAAAAGTAAAAAGCAATGAAATATCTGTATCGTACATACCAACTCCTGATAGCTCTCCCCTTGATAGCTATCTACACCGTCATAACAAGTCTGATAGTGATAATAGGTTGCTCATTGGGCAACGGCCACTTCTGGGGCTACTATCCTGGCAAGTGGTGGGCGCAGTTCATCATACGCATACTCATGTTGCCGGTGAAGGTTGAAGGACGCGAGAATCTTGTGAAAGGACAGTCGTACGTGTTCGTCGCCAACCATCAGGGAGCGTTCGACATCTTCCTCATCTACGGCTTCCTGTGCCGCAACTTCAAGTGGATGATGAAGCGCCAGCTACGCCAGATGCCGTTCGTAGGCAAGGCGTGCGAGGCTGCTCACCACATCTTCGTCGACAAGCGCGGCGCAAGCAAGATACGCGCCACATACGACAGCGCACGACAGACGCTGCAGGGCGGCATGTCGCTCGTTGTATTCCCCGAGGGAGCGCGCACGTTCACCGGACACATGGGCGTATTCAAGCGCGGCGCATTCATGCTCGCCGACGACATCGAGCTGCCCGTAGTGCCGCTCACCATCAACGGCTCGTTCGACGTCATGCCTCGTACACGCGACATGAAGTGGGTGGTATGGCATCCGCTGCGCCTCACTATCCACAAGCCGATACAGCCTATTGGCAAGGGTGCGGACAACATCAAGTATCTTGAAGAGGAGAGCTACAAGGTGGTGATGAGCGGACTTGAGGAGAAATATCAGGGTTTTGTAGAGAATCCCGACCAGTAACACGCATAAAAACACGTTTTTTAACGCAACAAGCGCACTTGTGTCGAATACATTTCGTACATTTGCATTTTAGTTGACGAGTTGACAAGTAAACGAGTTACAAGTAGACGAGTTACGAGTTGACAATGTAAAACCATTTCAACAACAAGACTATGAACAAAAGCGACAGTATCGTAATCATACCGACATATAACGAGAAGGAGAACATCGAGAAGATAATACGCGCGGTGTTCGCACTTGAGAAGTGTTTCCACATTCTTGTAATCGACGATGGCAGTCCCGACGGCACCGCAGCCATCGTGAAGCGCCTCATCAGCGACGAGTTCGCCGACCGCCTCTTCATCCTCGAGCGCAGCGGCAAGCTGGGCCTCGGCACAGCCTACATCACAGGCTTCAAGTGGGCGCTTGAGCACGGCTACGACTACATCTTCGAGATGGACGCCGACTTCTCTCACGACCCCAACGACCTGCCGCGCCTCTACAGCGCCTGCCACGACGAGGGCTACGACGTGGCTATCGGTTCGCGCTACGTGAGCGGCGTGAACGTTGTCAACTGGCCTATCGGTCGCGTGCTTATGAGCTACTTCGCTTCGAAGTACGTGCGTATGGTTACGGGCTTTAAGGTGCACGACACCACAGCCGGCTTCAAGTGCTACCGCCGCTGCGTGCTCTCGTCTATCGACCTCGACAAGATCCGCTTCAAGGGCTACGCCTTCCAGATAGAGATGAAGTTCACGGCCTACAAGATGGGCTACAAGATAAAGGAGGTGCCGGTAATCTTCGTCAACCGTCGCGAGGGCGTGAGCAAGATGAGCGGCGGCATCTTCGGCGAAGCGTTCTTCGGCGTGATGCGACTCAGATGGGACGGCTGGTTCAGAAAGTATCCTGAGGCGAAACACTAAACCACCCACCCTATTCCTATGGAAATAAGAGAAATCAGTAATGTATATACAGCCCTGCCTCAGTGCGGGGCTTTTTTGAAAGCAATCAGCGACGAGTCGGTGAGGCATGTATTCCTTAGTGGACTACTTGCCTCATCGGCTCCTGTGTTTTTCTCAGCCGTAGCCGAACGAGTTAACGGGAAGAAAAACTCAAAACTCAAAACTCAAAATTGCGACGCTCCGTCGCAACAATTCAAAACTCAAAACTCAAAACTCAAAACTCTCACTGCCGTTTTCGTTCTGCAAGACAACGAGGAGGCAGGCTACTTCTACCACGACCTCACGCAGATACTCGGCACCGACAACGTGCTGTTCTTCCCGTCGTCGTACCGTCGTGCGGTGAAGTACGGACAGCGCGACGCCGCCAACGAGATATTGCGCACCGAGACGCTGAGCCGACTCTCGGCACAGACAGCCGGCGACGCCTTGTATGTCGTCACCTGTCCCGAGGCGCTCAGCGAACTTGTGGTGTCGAAGCGCCGCCTCGACGAGCGCACCATCAACATTGCCGTGGGCGACATCGTCGACTTTGCCGACCTTGGACGCAAGATGCGCGAGTTCGGCTTCAAGGAGGTCGACTATGTGTACGAGCCGGGGCAGTTCGCCATGCGCGGAAGCATCATCGACGTCTACTCCTACTCGTCGGAGCTGCCGTTCCGCATCGACTTCTTCGGCGACGAGGTAGACACCATACGCACGTTCGAGGTGGCAGACCAGCTCTCGAAGGACTCGAAACAGCAGGTGCGCATCGTGCCCGAACTGGCGCAGCTCACCGAGGAGAGGCAACCATTCACGGCGCTCCTGCCCGAAGACGCTCTGCTCGTGATGAAAGACCGTCTCTACCTTTGTTCTACCATCGAGAAGATATACAACGACGGCTTCTCGCAGCAGGCCATGACCGAGCGCTTGGAGGGAGCTACGGAGGTAGAGCAACAGCAGATAATGCGCGACATGCGCAAGGAGAACAACCTTGTGTCGCCGTCTAAATTCCGCGAGGAGATATGCCGCTTCCGCCTCGTTGAGTTCGGCGCACAGCCTTCGGGCACGCCGCAGGTGTCTATCGAGTTTCACATCTCGCCGCAGCCGCTTTTCCACAAGAACTTCAGTCTGCTCACTCAGACGCTCGACGACTATCTCTTGCAGGGCTACCGGCTCTACATCCTCGCCGACTCGGAGAAGCAGACGCAGCGCCTGCGCGATATTTTCGACAGTGAGGAGTTGCAGCAGATGCGCAGAAACAGGGAGCACTCTCTATCTGCAAATCATAACTCTCAACTCTCAACTCTCAACTCTCAACTGAGCAACTCTCAACTGAGCAACTCCTCATCGGCGGAGCCGACAATTCAAAACTCAAAATTCAAAACTCAAAACTCGAATCTCCCCTTCACCCCCGTCAACCGCACTCTGCACGAAGGTTTCGCCGATAACGATCTGCGTCTGTGCTTCTTCACCGACCATCAGATATTCGACCGCTTCCACAAGTACAACCTTAAGTCGGACGCAGCCCGCACGGGCAAGATGGCGCTCACGATGAAGGAGTTGCAGGAGATGGAACCCGGCGACTTCATCGTGCACGTCGACTTCGGCATCGGCAAGTTCGGCGGCTTGGTGCGTGTGCCTGTGGGCGACTCCTATCAGGAGATGATACGCCTCTACTATCAGCGCGGCGACATCGTCGATGTGTCTATCCACTCGCTCTACAAGATATCGAAATATCGCCGCAGCGACACGGGCGAACCGCCCCGACTCAGCACGCTCGGCACCGGCGCATGGGAGAAGCTGAAGGAGCGCACGAAGAAACGCATCAAGGACATTGCGCGCGACCTCATCAAGCTATACGCCAAGCGGCGCCACGAGAAAGGCTTCGCCTATTCAGCCGACTCATACCTGCAGAACGAGCTTGAGGCGTCGTTCCTCTACGAGGACACGCCCGACCAGCAGCGCGCCACACACGACGTGAAAGCCGACATGGAGTCTGCCCGACCGATGGACCGTCTTGTGTGTGGCGACGTGGGGTTCGGCAAGACCGAAGTGGCGATACGTGCGGCGTTCAAGGCGGCGTGCGACTCGAAGCAGGTGGCGGTGCTCGTACCTACAACGGTGCTCGCCTTCCAGCATTACAAGACATTCTCAGACCGTCTGAAGAACATGCCGGTGCGTGTCGACTATCTCTCGCGTGCCCGCACGGCGAAGCAGACACGCGAGGTGCTTGCCGACCTTAAGGCGGGCAAGATAGACATACTCGTTGGCACGCACAAGCTGATAGGAAAGACTGTGGAGTGGCACGACCTCGGACTGCTCATCATCGACGAGGAACAGAAGTTCGGCGTGTCTACAAAGGAGAAGCTGCGCAAGCTGAAGACCAATGTCGACACGCTCACGATGTCGGCTACGCCTATACCGCGCACGCTGCAGTTCTCGCTGATGGGCGCACGCGACATGAGCATCATGCGCACGCCGCCGCCCAACCGCTACCCTGTGCAGACCGAACTGGGCGTATACGGACATGAGATAATAGCCGACGCCATCAACTTCGAGATGTCGCGCAACGGACAGGTGTTCTTCGTGAACGACCGCATCAACAACCTGCCCGAGATTGCTGCGCTCATAAAGAAATACGTGCCCGACGCGCGTGTGGCTATCGGACACGGACAGATGTCGCCCGAGGAGCTTGAGAAGATTCTCATCGGCTTCATGAACTACGACTACGATGTGCTGCTCTCTACGACCATCGTCGAGAACGGCATCGACATAAGCAACGCCAACACCATCATCATCAACGACGCCCACCGCTTCGGACTCTCCGACCTTCACCAGATGCGCGGTCGCGTGGGACGTTCCAACCGCAAGGCGTTCTGCTACCTGCTTGCGCCGCCTAAGTCGGTGCTCACGCCCGAGGCACGACGCCGCCTTGAGGCTTTGGAGAACTTCTCCGAACTGGGCAGCGGCTTCAACCTCGCCATGCAAGACCTCGACATCCGCGGTGCGGGCAACCTGCTTGGCGCCGAGCAGAGCGGATTCATGGAGGATCTTGGCTACGAGACTTATCAGAAGATTCTCAACCAGGCTGTCACCGAACTGAAGAACGACGAGTTCGCCGATATGTATGCCGAGGAGATGGCTGCTGGCAACCATCTCACGGGCGACGCCTTCGTAGAGGACTGCGCCGTGGAGAGCGACCTCGAGATGTACTTCCCCGACACTTACGTGCCGGGAAGTGCGGAGCGTATGCTGCTCTACCGCGAACTCGACAACATCAGCGACGATGCTGCGCTCGACGCCTACCGCCAGCGCCTCATCGACCGCTTCGGCGCTATGCCTCACGAGGGCGAAGAGCTGCTGCAGGTGGTGCCGCTGCGCCGCTACGGCAAGAGTCTCGGCTGCGAGAAGATTATTCTGAAGCAGGGTCGCATGCAGATGCAGTTCGTGAGCAACCCCAACTCTGCCTACTACAAGAGTGCTACATTTGGCAAGGTTCTCAACTACATCGCTGCCAACGCACGCCGCTGCGACCTCAAGGAAGTGAGGGGCAAGCGCTATATGGTGGTGAGCGGTGTGCCTACCGTGGGCGAAGCGGTGAAAGTGCTTTTAAAAGTCCAAGCGTAAAAAAGTAAAAAAGT
>ERZ1032310.174-NODE-174-length-13170-cov-9.654823_pt1 | contig 13170 bp, 9 predicted proteins | sample MGYA00516697_ERZ1032310 | MGnify/ENA primary metagenome ERZ1032310 (study PRJEB33719, sample SAMN04261360) | wastewater metagenome | biome: periurban shantytown; feature: human; material: feces | host: Homo sapiens | place: Peru: Lima | collected 2012-01-15 ... | reverse complement strand
GCGACCTTCGTCTCCCAGTCGTAGCGTCTGCTGCCGCCGCCTCCCATGACCGCCTCCTCGCCGTTGGACCTGTACAGCCCAATCCAGTTTCTCGCGGTATACACCGGTATGGCAAGCCTTCTGACGAGCGTGGCCTTGCCGGCTCCGGACTTGATGAGCTCCAGCGCCTCGCGCCGGAACCCGTCGTCGTAACGTCTCCTTCGATCCTCACGCATACGAAAGAACCGCACCTCCGATCATCGAATCTGAATTTCTTCAGTCCAACAATCGGGGTGCGGTTCATATTTACGCCGGGGTCTTCACATACACATACGTTGTCAGCGTTTTCAGGCTTTCTTCGCAGCTTGGGCGGTGGCGATCCACTTGTCAAGCAGCGCCGTGGCCTTGCCGGAGTCAACGGTCTGCTCCGCGATGGCGTAGGCGGCTTTGAACCGGTCAGCCAAGCTTGCGTCGCCCGGCACCAAATGACCGTCGGCGACGATTGCGGAAGCGGCGTTCAGCAGCGCGGTGGTACGGAACGACACATCCTTGCCTGCGAAGAAGTCTCGTGCCAGCTGCGCGTTGAGCGTCGGTTCGCCACCCTTCAGATCTGCGATGGTGACTTTGGCGAGGCCGAGTTCGACGGTCGGATCGAATTTGTTTTCGGTAACCTTGCCGTCCTTGAATTCCCAAATGGAGACCGGACCGGTCGGTGCCATCTCGTCAAGGCCCTCATGGGAAGTGTAGACCATGCCGATCTGGCCGTTCGCCGCATATACGGCGGCCATGATCGGGCTCATCTTGCGATTAGCACAGCCGACGGCCATATGCTTCGGGCTTGCCGGGTTGGTCAGCGGACCAAGCACGTTGAACACGCATGGCACGCCGAGCGCGGCGCGAATCGGACCGACAAAACGCATGGCGGGGTGGAAGGTGCGTGCGAAAGCGAATGCGATGCCGCATTCGTTGCCGACTTCGCTCACTTGTTCCGGAGTCAAATCCATGGGCAGGCCGAGCGCTTCGAAGCAGTCAGCAGTGCCGCACTTGGATGAGGCCGCACGATTGCCGTGCTTGACGACTTTTACGCCTGCGGCCGCGGCTACGACGGCCCCCATGGATGACAGGTTCACGGTGGAGGCTCCGTCGCCACCGGTGCCGACGATGTCGGTGGTTTCACCGTCGATGTGCAGCGGAATGGCATGGGCCACCATGGCCTTCGCCGCGCCACGCACTTCGTCGGGGGTCAGCCCCAACTGCTGCTGGGTGGCGAGTACCGCGCCAACGGCCGCCGGATCGGCATTGCCGTTCATAAGGTCATCGACGAACCACTCGGATTCCTCGGCGCTCAAGTGGTCCCCTCCGACCAGCTTGGTGAGGATCGACTTCCATGTGATTTCGGCCATGATGCCCTCCTTGGCGCTGTCGCACGCCTTTATTGTTGTTCTGATGCCGCCAATTGTAACGATTGGACGTTTCCCCACGTCCGCACGTCCATATCACGAAACGGCCCATCGAAGATTCTTCAAAAAAGAAAACCTCCCCCGATTACGGTCGGGGGAGGTTATGTCATGAGCAAGTCAACGACTCAACGAATCACTGCTCGTTCTGGCCGTGGCACATCTTGTACTTACGACCAGAACCGCATGGGCACTGGGCGTTCTTGCCGGTTCCCGGGAAAGTGCGGCCATCCGCCCACGGAGAGTGGAGTTCCTCGCTCTTCGGACGCTTGTTGGCCGGGACCTTGCCTTCGGCATGGCTGATCGGCTGCATGCCGACGATGCCCTTCTCGTTCTTCTGCTCGTCAGCCAGTTCATCGATGGTGGTCTTTTCGGCCTCGTCATCGGTCTCCGGCTCTGCAGGAGCGGATTCGCCGGTCGCGGCGGCTTCGCCGTCCAGACCCATTACGGCCTCGGCGGCGTTCACGGCCTCATCCTCATCGGATTCGGTCTCCTCGTCCTCGGTCATGGCCACGCGTTCGATGTCCACGTGGAACAGCAGCTGGATGGTTTCCTCCTTGATGGCTTCGATCATGGAGTTGTACATCTGGTAGCCTTCACGCTGGTATTCGACCAGCGGGTCGCGCTGGCCCATACCGCGCAGGCCGATGCCGTCCTTGAGGTAGTCCATCTCGTAGAGGTGTTCACGCCACTTGCGGTCGAGCACGGCGAGCACCACGCGGCGCTCGAGCTGGCGCAGTCCTTCGCTGCCGAGCTTGTCTTCGAAATCGGAGTACTGGTCCTTGGCGTCGGAGACGATGAGCTCCTTCAGGGCCTCAACGGCCTTGTCGCCCTTGAGCTTGTCGACGGCGTCCTTGGCCGCTTCCTGCTCCACGGCGATCGGGTACACGGAGGAGATGGCCTTGAACAGACCGTCCCAATCCCAATCGGCCGGCTTGTCGGAACCGTTGTTGGCGCCCTTGATGTAGCTCAGCACGGTGTCGTCGATGAACTTGAGGATGTCCTCGTGGATATCCGCGCCCTTCAGCACAGCCTGACGCTCCGCATAAATGACGGTGCGCTGCTTGTTCATCACGTCATCGTACTTCAGCACGTTCTTACGGATTTCGAAGTTACGCGATTCGACGGCCTTCTGTGCGGTGCGCACGCCCTTGGAAACGCTCTTGGCTTCGATCGGCTCGCCTTCCGGCATGCCCTTGGCCATGACACGCGCCACCAGCTGGGTGTTGAACAGACGCATCAGATCATCTTCGAGGGACAGGTAGAAACGGGATTCACCCGGATCTCCCTGACGGCCGGAACGGCCGCGCAGCTGGTTGTCGATACGGCGGGATTCGTGGCGCTCGGTGCCGAGCACGTACAGACCGCCGAGCTTGACGACTTCCTCATGCTCGTCCTTGACCTGGTCCTTGATTTCGGCCAAAGTGCCCGGCCAACGCTTCTCGTACTCGTCCGGAGTGTCATCCGGAGAATAGCCTTCGGACTTGAGCTTCGCATCGGCGAGGAACTCGACGTTGCCGCCGAGCATGATATCGGTACCACGGCCTGCCATGTTGGTGGCCACGGTGACGGCGCCCTTACGGCCTGCGACGGCCACAACGGCGGCTTCCCTGTCATGCTGCTTCGCGTTCAGCACCTGGTGAGGAATCTTGGCCACGTCAAGCAGAGAGGACACGACTTCGGAGGATTCCACGGATGCGGTACCCAGCAGGACCGGCTGGCCCTTCTTGTGGCGCTTGGCCACATCACGGACGATGGCGGCGAGCTTTTCCTTCTTGGTACGGAAGATCAGATCGTCCTTATCCTCGCGGATCATCGGCTTGTTGGTCGGAATCGGCAGCACGCCCAGCTTGTAGGTGCCCATGAATTCGGCGGCTTCGGTCTCTGCGGTACCGGTCATGCCTGCCAGCTTGTCGTACATGCGGAAGTAGTTCTGCAGGGTGATGGTGGCGAAGGTCTGGTTTTCGGCTTTGACCTCCACGCCTTCCTTGGCTTCGATGGCTTGGTGCAGACCCTCGTTGTAACGGCGGCCCGGCAGGATACGTCCGGTGTGCTCGTCGACGATGAGCACTTCGCCGCCGGTCACGACGTAGTCGCGGTCACGCAGGAACAGTTCCTTGGCCTTGATGGCGTTGTTCAGATAGCCGATCAATGCGGTGTTGTTCGGTTCGTACAGGTTGTCGATGCCGAGATAGTCCTCGACCTTGGTGATGCCCGGATCAAGGATGCCGACGACTTTCTTCTTCTCGTCGACCTCATAGTCCTCGTCACGGTTGAGCTTCAGAACCAGGCGCGCGAACTGGCGGTACCAGCGGGTCACGTCGCCCTCGGCCGGACCGGAGATGATCAACGGGGTACGAGCCTCATCGATAAGAATGGAGTCGACCTCATCGACGATGGCGTAGTGGTGGCCACGCTGTACGAGATCGGACTTCTCCCACGCCATGTTGTCGCGCAGGTAATCGAAGCCGAATTCGTTGTTGGTGCCGTAGGTGATGTCGGCGTTGTACTGCTTGCGACGCTCCGGCGGCTTCTGGTTGGTGATGATGCAGCCGGTGCTCATGCCGAGGAAGCGGTAGACACGGCCCATCAGCTCGGCCTGGTAGCTGGCCAGATAGTCGTTGACGGTGACGACGTGGACGCCCTGACCGTCGAGTGCGTTCAGGTAGGCCGGCAGCGTGGCCACAAGGGTCTTGCCTTCACCGGTCTTCATTTCGGCGATGTTGCCCCAGTGCAGAGCGGCGCCGCCCATGAGCTGCACGTCGAAGTGGCGCAGGCCCAGGGTTCGCTTGGAAGCTTCACGCACGGTGGCGAAGGCTTCCGGCATGAGCTTGTCAAGGGACTCGCCGTTTTCGATACGCTGCTTGAACTTGGCGGTCTGGCCCTTGAGCTCCTCGTCGTCAAGCGCCGCGATCTCGTCCTCCAAGGCGTTCGTCGCTTTGGCCACGTTCTCAAGCTTCTTGATCTGTCGGCCTTCACCCATGCGTAGGGCTTTGTCAACGATATCTACCACAATCACTCCCTTTGTGTATGGTGACTTTCCTCGATTGAGGATAGTCGCTTTCTCGCGATTTCCGAAAAGCTCCGTCCATTTTACGTAAGTTTTGACGTATCTTGTTTTTCGCATAAGAAAAGAGGCCCGCATGTATGACATGCGAGCCTCTTATCGTTCAGTTTTCAGCCATTAGCCATTACTTCTTGGCCACATTCTCCGGAGTGTCGATTTCGAAGACGCCGTAGCTCCAACCGTGACGGTGGTAGACGACGGACGGACGACCGGTTTCCTTGTTGACGAACAGGAAGAAGTCGTGACCGATCAGCTCCATCTCGTACAGGGCCTCGTCAATGGTCATCGGCTCGGCGATGTGCAGCTTGCGGCGGATGACGATTGGGGTGTCGCCGACCTGGACCTCGACGGATTCGCCAGGGCCGAGATCAGCGGAAACGGCGTCGGCCGGGCTATTGTTCGGCGCTTCCGGCTCCGGCTCCTCGACGACGACCGGCTCGACCGGGCCCAGATCGACCGGGACCGGATCGGTGTAGCCACGACGATGGTCCTTGCGGCGGTCGCGGGTACGGCGCAGACGAAGCGTCAGCTTGTCGAGAGCCAAATCGAGCGCGCTGAACTCGTCGGCGCTGGAGGCTTCGGCACGCACCACGGTACGACCTGCGATGACGGTGATCTCAACGCGCTTGGCGGTGTCGGCCTGACGCGGATTGCCCTCGTGGGACAGCACAATCTGGACACGCTGCGCATCCGGGGCGATAACGGTCACACGATTCATCTTGCTTTCGACAACGTCACGGAACCTTTGCTTGATCTGCGTATGACGTCCGGTAACGACGATTTCCATGTGGACCTCCCTAGACTCAAGCGGTGTTAACCGCTATATACGGACCAACCAGCTGCATCGCTGCTTGGTAGTCATCATTGTATCCATAAGATTGGTGATTTGCTGGAAAACTCCCCGAGAAAACAAAAGTTTTTTTACGCTTTGCTTTCGACGATTCTCTTGCTATAGTTGTGCGTTTGAGACCTCTTGATGGCCGCGACCGATTTTGTCGGTTGAGGAACTTCCGGGCTCCATAGAGCACGATGGCGGATAACGTCCGCCCAGGGCGACCTGAGAGATAGCGCAGCAGAGAATAGACCGCCTTACCGGTTTCGGCCGGTGGGTAAGGGTGAAACGGCGGTGTAAGAGACCACCGGGCCGCTGGTGACAGTTGGCCGCATGGCAAGCCTCATCGGGAGCAAGGCCAAGCAGAAGGCGTTCGAGGACTGCTCGTCCGAAGCCTTCGGGTAGGCTGCTAGAGCCTGACGGCAACGCCAGGTCGAGATGGATGGCCATCCGTGCCGTTGGCACGACAGAACCCGGGGTATAAGAGGTCTCACTCTCCACTCTTTATGTTTTGAGGATTTCTTTACACCAGCCTCTTTATGAAACTGACGTCACGCCCTTGGTCAACGGTCGCCGTCAATCAAACAGTTCCTGTGCGATTTGGCGCAGAATCTCAGGATTATGGCCTTTTCTGCCGCCCGCGCTCCAGAAGCGGCGCCTACGTGCATCGCGTTCCAGACCGGCGGTTTTTCTCGCGGTTCTACGGCCTAATTCCCATGCGGCTTCAGTAAACACGCCGTAGGATTCCGCCTCATCACAAACCTGTTGGGCCAGCCTACGGTCGACGCCTTTCCGTGTAAGCTCAGCGACCGCGCCCCTACATCCCATAAGACGGGTCGCACAGTAGCGCACCGCGGATTGCGCGTAGGCTTCATCGTCAATCAGTTGAACCCTTGTCAGTCTTTCGATGACGTCGTCAACCACTTCAGAGGTATAGCCCTTACCAATCAGGCGCTCACGCAGTGCGCCGGAAGGTCGAGGCGCAGCGTCCAGCAATCGCAATGCGGCTTCCCTGCATGCGTCAAGATCATTTGGATCCTTTGCGGCAGTAGAATCGCCGTTCCCGACACGCCCAGCGTGTCGCGCGTGTCGTGGCGTTTTCGTCGCATTTGCGCTTCCAGCGAACAAACTGGAACGGTCAGGTTTCGTTCGACGGTTCCACCTCTGAACGTTCGTGCGTTCTGGATCCTCTGAAGAAAGGGCAAGGCCCCCAGTATCGGCCGACGCCGGCTGAAGGCCCTGTTCCTTAAGGAAACGTTCGGCGCTGATCATATGTCAGGCTTTGGCGGCTTTTGAAGTTTTGGAAGTCTTACCATCATCCGGCGCGCCCGCGGCGTCCTCCGCCCCATCGTCCTCGGCGAACTGGTCGGTAGGTTTGATCAGACCGAATGCCGCCTTGACCTTGTTCTCGATTTCCTCTGTGAGTTCCGGATTGTCCTTGAGGAACTGACGCACGTTTTCGCGTCCTTGCCCCAGCTGGTCGCCCTCATAGGTGAACCACGAGCCAGACTTTTTGACGACGTTGGCCTGCAACGCCATATCAAGCACGGAACCTTCCTTGGAGATGCCCTCGCCGTACAGCACATCGAATTCGGCGGTCTTGAACGGCGGAGCCATCTTGTTCTTAACAACCTTGACCTTGGTACGGTTGCCGACAGCCTCATCACCGTTCTTAATGGTCTGGATACGGCGGATGTCCATACGTACGGACGCGTAGAACTTCAATGCCTTGCCGCCGGTGGTGGTCTCCGGATTACCGAAGAACACGCCAATTTTCTCACGCAACTGGTTGATGAAGATGGCGGTGGTACCGGCTTGCGCCAGCGCACCGGTCATCTTACGCAACGCCTGACTCATCAGGCGCGCCTGCAGGCCGACATGGCTGTCTCCCATCTCGCCTTCGATTTCCGCTTTCGGCACCAAGGCCGCGACGGAATCGATGACAATCACGTCAAGCGCGCCGGAACGAATCAGCATGTCGGCGATTTCCAATGCCTGCTCGCCATTGTCCGGCTGAGAGACGATCAACGAATCGGTGTCGACGCCCAGCTTACGGGCATAGACCGGATCGAGCGCATGCTCGGCATCGATGAATGCGGCCACACCGCCGGCCTTCTGGGCATTGGCCACCACATGCAGCGCCAATGTGGTCTTACCAGAGGATTCCGGTCCGTAAATCTCCACAATACGGCCTTTAGGCAGGCCGCCGATGCCTAATGCCATATCCAAAGCCAAGGATCCGGTCGGAATGACCTCGACATCCTGTTCCGGGCGGTCGCCAAGTCTCATGGCCGATCCCTTGCCGAAGCTTTTCTCGACCTGCGCGAGCGCTGTGTCGAGCGCGGCCTGACGGCGCGGATCGATTCCATTCGCGGACTTGTTCTGTGCGGCGTTCTTTGCCGCGCTCGTCTGTGCCATGACTACTCCTTGTTGTTGACCGAGACGAATGAATGGATTCACCGTAAAACCGCATCATCCATCTGCGCAAGTTCAATCGGCCATTGTGGTCGAAGAACATGCATTTCGACACGCCGAAGACCGCTTTCCCTTGAAATTCCAGCATTCTGAAACTTCGCGGCGAGCCGTTGACGACCTGCCCAATCCGTGCTTCTGTGGATAACTATACCCCATTATCCGAACATCTGTTCGAAATCGGTGTTTTGCGATAGCCGAACTCCGCCTAACGCACCGGCATTGGTGGCGCGTTATGGTCCTTTCCCCAACGTTTGGAGTCAGGAATGTTCATCTGGTCGCACAGAACGTTCCATACCACGCGGGGCTCCTCCCCCATTTCAAGCGCTTCGACGGCTGTCAGACCGTTCAATCGATCAAGCACTTGGTCGCGTGCGAGCGCGCGGCCATAGCTACGGCCGAGTACCTCTTCAAGCAACTGCCAAAATTCACGTTCCTGCACGCGCCCAAGTGTACACAGCAAGCGCAACCAAAAGAAAACGCCCGACGGAACAAGCCGCCGGGCGTTAGACGTCCAACAGGAATCAGATTGCGACGGAATCGAGATAATCGGCGACCATGCGCAGCATCTGCGCCGTGGAGACGCCCAACGATTGCGCAATCGAGCTCAGCAGCTCGGAGCTGGCCTCTTTTTGGCCACGCTCCACTTCGGAGAGGTAGCCCAACGACACTCCGGCCTTTTCGCTCACCTCACGCAACGTTTTGTGGTCATGGGTGCGCAGATCGCGCAGTACATGGCCGATGGCCTCGCGAAGCGATACCTCTCTGGGTTCGTCGGTGGTTTCCGTGGCTGCCGACATGGATCGTGCGGAAACGCGTTCCGCGTCTTCCTCCCGCCATATGCGGGTCAATGCGGCCTGGCGCTCGTCTTTGGCCTTTTTGGCCGCGCGGGCACGCAGCACCTGCTGCTGGGCGAACATCACCGCGCGGCGCTGGGCTGGGGTGAGTTCCCTGACGCGGGCGTTGCCGCTTTGCACCGTGGGAACCATCGCCTTGAGTTCCATCTGTTCCTTGGTGAGTGTCATCGTGTCCATGCCGCCAGCCCCTTTCGCTTTTCATACGTACGTCCACTATGGTCAACACCCATATTCGTGGATTATTCCTGTGAAAGTGCTGAAAGAGTCCTCAGTTTTTCCAGAATACATTGCACGGTTTCATGCCGCACGGCTTCCCGATCACCCTTCAGACGCAGCTCATAAGCAGCTGTTTGACGCGCACGAATGCCATTGAAGCCACAGGGCAGGGAGCAGCCGATGTACACCAGGCCGGCAGGTTTGTCACCATCCGGTCCTGGCCCTGCAACACCGGTAGTGGCCAAGCCGATGACATAGTCTCCATCCTCGGTCTGTCGGTATAGTTGCGCGGTTCCCGCAGCCATCTGCCGCGCCACTTCGGGGTGGACCGCCCCTTCTCGGGCCAGCAGGTCGGCATTCACGCCGAGAATCTTCGCTTTGGCGCGAATGTCGTAGGTCACCGCCGAGCCGAGGAACACTTTCGATGCGCCTGGTATGCGTACGAAGGCGTCGGCGAGTAGACCTCCCGTCAGTGATTCGGCGGCGGCGATTTTGAAATGGTTGGCTTCGCAATAGCGTAAAACGGCTGCGGCCAGCTCATCGCATTGCGATTGGCTGGCCGCGGTCGACGAATTTTCGGATTCGCTCATCGGGATTTACTTGGTTTCCTTTTCGGATTTTGCGGTCTTCTTACGTCCGCCGAACGTGTTGACGAGGTATTCGCCGCCCGAATACAGGCATAGAATCAACGCCAGGTAAATCAGGGCGTACGTGATCGTGTAATAAACGGTCATCCACAGCGGAGTGGTGTTCATGCCATCAGCGAGGCTCCACATCGGCAGCATGAGCATGGCAAGGCCGATGCACTGGCACAGGGTCTTGTACTTGCCGGCTTGGGATGCGGCGATGACCTTGCCGCCGGTGTCGATGACGAAGAAACGCATGATGGTGATGCCGATCTCACGGATGAGGAACAGCGCGGTCACGACCCAGCCGAGCACTGCGTTGCCGAATTCGTTGAAGATGGCGGCGACGATCAGCGTGCCGCAGGTGAGCAGCTTATCTGCGATTGGGTCCATGAGCTTGCCCAGTTCGGTGACCTGGTTATATTTGCGGGCCATCCAACCGTCGAGCTTATCGGTGCAGGCGGCGATGATGAAGATAATCGCCGCCACCCAGCGCATAGTCGTGTTTTTGGTACCCCATGCGCCTGCCATGACGTACAACGCCAGGAAGATGACGACCAGGACGATACGAGAGAAAGTGACGATGTTCGGCGGGGCGTTCCACCCGTCAAGCAGGGACGATTTGCGTTCTTCTTGCGTTTCCATACCGTTCACGTTACCCCGATACCACTACTTGGCGCAATGCGTGCGGTTGTCGCGTTCCATCATCGCGTGTCCGCAGCGTCGGCCGGCTGGGTAGAACCTGCGGTAAGCGATGAGGTTTCGCCCTTGATGAAGGCGAGCACCTGCGGCAGATCCTGCGGTTGGACGAGCACTTCGCGAGCTTTGGAGCCTTCGGACGGACCGACCACACCACGCGATTCAAGCAGATCCATGAGTCGGCCGGCTTTGGCGAATCCGACACGCAGTTTGCGCTGCAGCATGGAGGTTGAGCCGAACTGCGTGCTGACCACCAGTTCCGCCGCCTGCAACAGCACGTCCATGTCGTTGCCGATGTCCTCATCCGGCTCGATGGCCTTCTTTTCGGCCTCCTTGGCCATCTCCTCGATATCCTCGCGATAATGCGGCTTGCGCTGGGTTCGCACGAACTCCACCGCGCGACGGATTTCGGACTCGTCGACCCATGCGCCCTGCACGCGGATCGGCTTGGCCTGGCCCATCGGCAGGAACAACGCGTCACCTTGGCCGATCAGCGTTTCCGCACCGGTGGCGTCGAGGATGACTCGCGAATCGGTGGCGGATGAGGTGGCAAAAGCAAGTCGGGACGGGATGTTGGCCTTGATCAAGCCCGTGACCACGTCAACGGACGGGCGCTGCGTGGCGAGCACCAGATGCACGCCGGCGGCTCGCGCGAGCTGCGTGATGCGCTGGATGGAGCTCTCCACGTCGTTCTTGGCCACCATCATAAGGTCGGCCATTTCATCGACGACCACGAGGATATACGGGTATGGTGCGACCTTGCGTTTGGAGCCTGCGGGCGCATGCACCTTGCCAGCGCGCACGGCAGCGTTGAAGTCCTTGATGTGGCGGAATCCGAAGAATTCGAGGTCGCTGTATCGTGCGTCCATCTCCTTGACCACCCATTCCAAAGCCTGTGCGGCCTTCTTCGGATCGGTGATGATCGGGGTGAGCAAATGTGGAATGCCCGCATAGGCGGACAGTTCGACTCGTTTAGGATCGACCATGATCATGCGGACCTGGTCAGGCGTGGCGCGCATGATCACGGAGGTGAGCATGGAGTTGATGAAGCTCGACTTGCCGGAGCCGGTGGCGCCAGCCACCAACAGGTGGGGCATCTTGGTCAGGTCGGCGGTCACGAAATGGCCTTCCACATCCTTGCCGACGCCGGTGAGCATCGGATTCGGATCGTTCCGGGCCTTGTCGGAGCGCAGCACGTCGCCCAGCACCACGGTTTCGCGGTCGGAGTTCGGAATTTCGATGCCGATGGCGGATTTGCCTTCGATCACCGACAGGATGCGCACGTCGGAGCTGGCCACCGCGTAGGCGATGTTCTTCTGCAGGTTGGTGACCTTCTCGACCTTGACGCCAGGGCCAAGCTCCACCTCATACATGGTGACGGATGGTCCGCGCAGGAAGCCGATGACCTTCGCATCGACGTTGAACTGTTGGAAGGTACCGGTCAGCGCGCGGATCACACGATCGTTCTCCGGAGTGTGCGCGGCGTGCGGCGCGCCCTTCTTCAGAATGTTGAGGTCAGGCAGATGATACGGTCCCTCGGGAATGTCATCCGCCGCTTCCCCGTCAACGGCAGCAGCCGGCATATCGTCAAGGACCTCGCCGGTCGCGGCATCCACCATGACCTCCTTGCCGTTGGAGGTGCCGTCCTCGTCGATGACGGCCCATGGGTCGCTTGGAGCGACGCCAACCGGCTTGATTTCGCTGGACGGCACCGGCTCGGCGACGCTGGGCATGGTGCCGCTCGCGGTGCCGATCGGCGCGGACGAGAAGGAGCGTCCGCGACCGTTCTGTGGCATGGCCGTGGTGCCGGACGGCGCAGCGGCGGAATAATCATCTGAATCATAATCATCGGCACGATAATCGTCCGAAGAAATGCTGCGTGGCGAATCGACCTGTCGGTACGGCTCGTCGACGATGGTTTCCGCGGTCTGTCCGTGCCGTTCGGCGGCATTAAGAAACGCTTCGTCGCCGGCGTAATGGTCAAGGTCGCCATCATCGACGTTCTTGCTCTTATGGGATGCGAAGCGTTGCTTCATACGCGTAAGGAAGCCCGGCCTATCGTCGTTTTCTCCATCCGCATCGGTGCCGTCGTGGGCGGGAACGCCTTCGGCGAAGGCGAGTGTCGTGCCCCCAACGCGGACTTCGTTCGGGAACTGTTCGGCCTCATCGTCAATGTCATCACGGTTTTTCGGCGTTCCAACAAACTTGGCCGCCAGAGCCTTCGCCTTGTCCGGTATCTGCGTGACCCGGGTATGGGTGATCAACAGCAACGAAAACAGGATGACGACTACGAAAATCGCAATGGAAAAGCCTTTGGAAAGCCCCCACGCCAACGGACAGCCAAGCACATAGCCAAGCAGGCCGCCTGCCCGCTGCAGCAAAGACATATCGAACTTCTGGGAGTCGGAGGCAATCGCCGCGTCAAGAATAGAGCAGACGGACCAGAGGATTATGAACCATCCAAGGGCCATATGGAGGTTCTCATCCTTGTTTTGCGTCTTGCGCATCAGACTGAACACCACAAGCGCCAGGAATACCGGCAGAATCACGCTGGTCAATCCGAACAGTCCGGAGGCCATGGCATGTAGGACCTGTCCGAAAGCGCCCTGGACACGGAACCATTCGGATGCGCAGAACAGCACCGCGAGAATGGCCATGATGAAACATGCGATGTCGCGGCGATATTTACGCAGTATGCCGGCGATCGGCGAGGAATCGACCTCGTCCATGACTTTGGTATCGCCGGAACGCGATTTGCCTGCGGAACCCTTGCCGCCTGATTTCGGGTTGGAAGATGCTGTTCGTGCCATAACAGAACTCGATTTTACCCATGGGCACCGCCATGGCACGACGACATCCGATACTTATCGAAAGTTTTTGCCGTTCACGCCGTCAGGCGCTTCGGCTAGACGATATCGCCAAGATGATGCTGCGTGTACGCATCCGCCTGCGCGTCGATCGCGTC
>ERZ1032310.173-NODE-173-length-13171-cov-13.987572_pt1 | contig 13171 bp, 8 predicted proteins | sample MGYA00516697_ERZ1032310 | MGnify/ENA primary metagenome ERZ1032310 (study PRJEB33719, sample SAMN04261360) | wastewater metagenome | biome: periurban shantytown; feature: human; material: feces | host: Homo sapiens | place: Peru: Lima | collected 2012-01-15 ... | reverse complement strand
ATCGCCATCAAGGACATGATCGTCACCAAGGGCATCGAAACCACCGCCGCATCCAAGATCCTCGAAGGCTGGGTGCCGCCGTACGACGCCACCGTCATCGAGAAGCTCAAGGCCGCGGGCATGCCGCTGTTGGGCAAGACCAACCTCGATGAATTCGCGCAAGGCTCCTCCACCGAGCACTCCGCCTACCAGACCACCCACAATCCGTGGGATACCGAGCGCGTGCCGGGCGGTTCCGGCGGCGGTTCCGCAGCCGCAGTGGCCGCATTCGAAGCTCCGCTCGCCCTGGGCACCGACACCGGCGGCTCCATCCGCCAGCCGGGTTCGCTGACCGGTACCGTCGGCGTCAAGCCGACCTACGGCGGCGTCTCCCGTTTCGGCGCGATCGCCATGGCCTCCTCGCTCGACCAGATCGGCCCGTGCTCCCGTACGGTGCTCGACTCGGCCCTGCTGCAGGAAGTGATCGGCGGACACGACAAGCGCGATTCCACCTCCATTCCGGAAGGCCCGCGTCCGATGGTCGCCGCCGCCCGCGAAGGCATGAAGCGCGATCTGAAGGGCCTCAAGGTCGGCCTGATCAAGGAGCTCGGCGGCGAAGGCTTCCAGCCGGGCGTCATGGCCCGCTTCAACGAAGGCGTCAAGAAGCTTGAGGAGATGGGCGCGGAGGTCACCGAAGTGTCCCTGCCGCACCTGCCGTACTCCCTCGGCGCCTACTACATCATCATGCCGTCCGAGGTCAGCTCCAACCTGGCCCGTTACGATGGCATGCGCTACGGCCTGCGCGTCATGCCGCCGGCAGGCGTTCCGCAGACCGCCGCCAACATGATGGCCTACACCCGTGAGGCCGGCTTCGGCGACGAAGTCAAGCGTCGTATCATCCTCGGCACCTACGCCCTGTCCGCCGGCTACTACGATGCCTGGTACGGCTCCGCGCAGAAAGTCCGCACCCTGATCATCGACGACTTCAAGAAGGCCTTCGAAAAGGTCGACGTGCTCGTCGGCCCGACCAGCCCGGTCACCGCCTTCAAGTTCGGCGAGAAGACCGAGGACCCGATGGCCATGTACGCCATCGACATCACCACCATTCCGGCCAACCTCGCCGGCGTGCCGGCAATGAGCATCCCGGCCGGCCTGAGCGACGACGGCCTGCCGGTCGGCTTCCAGTTCCTCGCCCCGCAGCAGCGCGACGAGGTCATGTACAAGCCCGCCGCCGCTCTCGAAGCGGCCCTCGAGGAAAGCTGGAACGGCCCGATCTGGCAGTCCCTGAAGACCCCGTGGCTCGACGGACTGGACAAGTAGGAAGCATCGGAGGAAAGAAAACAAAATGGCTGAAAAGTTGATGAAGTACGCCGATGCCGTCAAGAAGTTCGACCCGGTCATCGGTCTGGAAACCCACGTGGAGCTGTCCACCACCACGAAGCTGTTCTGCCCGGCCGAAGTCCACTTCGGCGGCGAGCCGAACACCCAGCTCACCCCGGTGAGCCTCGGCCTGCCGGGCTCCCTGCCGGTGGTCAACAAGACCGCCGTCGATTACGCGATCAAGCTGGGTCTCGCCCTGCACTGCGAAATCGCCGAATGGAGCCAGTTCGCCCGTAAGAACTACTTCTACCCGGACATGCCGCGCGATTACCAGATTTCGCAGTATGACAAGCCGACCAACGGCAACGGCTACCTCGACGTGGAGCTTGAGGACGGCACCATCTTCCGTGTGCCGATCGAGCGCGCCCACATCGAAGACGACGCCGGCAAGAACACCCACGTCGGTGGCGCTGACGGCCGTATCGAAGGCGCCGACCACTCGCTGGTCGACTACAACCGCGCCGGCGTGCCGCTGATCGAAATCGTGACCAAGCCGATCGAAGGCGCAGGAGACCGCGCCCCCGAAATCGCAGGCGCCTACATGCGCGCCATCCGCGACATCGTGCGTGCGCTGAACATCTCCCATGCCCGCATGGAGCAGGGCAACATGCGCGCCGACGTGAACGTGTCGCTGCGCAACAGCCCGTCCGATCCGTTCGGCACCCGTTCCGAAACCAAGAACGTGAACTCGTTCCGTGGCATCGAGAAGACTATCCAGTACGAGATCCGCCGCCAGGCCGCCATCCTTTCCGAAGGCGGCGAGATTCTGCAGGAGACCCGTCACTGGGACGAGGCCTCGCAGACCACCGCCGGCGGCCGCGTGAAGTCCGACGCCGACGACTACCGCTACTTCCCGGATCCGGATCTGGTGATGCTGCACATCACCAAGGAGCACATCGAGGAAATGAAGGCCCAGATGCCGGAAATGCCTCGTGAGCGCCGCAACCGCCTGAAGGGCGAGTGGGGCTTCAACGATCTGGAGATGCGCGACGTGCTCAACGCCGACGCGCTGGACCTGCTCGAGGACACCGTCAAGGCCGGCGCTTCCGCCTCGGGCGCCAAGAAGTGGTGGCTGGGCGAGCTGTCCCGCGAAGCCAACAACAAGGGCGTGAGCCTTGAAGAGCTGCCGATCACCCCGGCCGACGTCGCCGAGGTCGAGAAGCTCATCGCCGACGGCAAGCTCAACGACAAGCTCGCCAAGCAGACCGTCGCAGGCGTGCTCGCCGGCGAAGGCACTCCGGACGAGGTCGTCAAGAAGCACGGCTTCCAGGTCGTTTCCGACGACGGCGCGCTCGAAAAGGCCGTCGACGAGGCACTCGCGGCCAACCCGGACATCGTCGAGAAGCTCAAGAGCGGCAACATGAAGCCGATGGGCGCGATTATCGGCGCTGTCATGCGCGCCACCCGCGGCCAGGCCGACGCGAAGGCCGTTACCAAGATCGTGATGGGCAAGATCAAGTGACATTCCGGCGATTGCCGAACGTTGCCTGATTGATGGCATCGAAAGGCGTGCGTTTTTGCGATGAGAGGAATCGTAAAAACGCACGCCTTTCTGCATTTTGTTGCTTTTTATCTGCTTTTACATGCCTTTTCATACGATTCACGCGTCGGCTGGGGAGGTTTCACGGGGATTTTGCCTAACAAAACTCCCAGCTGGCGTTCAGTCGGGTACAATACCGTCGGTATGGGTGCGGCGAGGGACCGCGCCGAGAAACATAGGGAACGATAATCATGTCAGAGTACGCTGAAACCACAGCGAAGGAACAGACGACGGACCAGCGGGCGAGGGAGCTGCCGGAACGCATCGTCATTCCGCCCATCAAGGGCGAGATGGTGCACTTGCGCCCCGCCACCATCGACGACATCGCACGCATGGAGGTCATTGAGGCGTACGTCGGCGCATCCGGCATCACCGGCAAGGACCGCGTGGCCGAACGTGGCGCTGTGAACGCGTGGGTGCGTCGTTCCGTGGCATGGTCCAATGGCGAAAAATCGAACGAATCCGGCGTGGGGGATCCGGAATCTCGTCGTACCATCGCATGGTCCATCGTCACCGAAGCCGACCATGACGGCGACGGCGAGCTTGACGCGGCCTCTTCCGACAACGTGATCGGCATGATCTTCCTCATCGACATCGACGGCTGGGCACGTTCCGCCCGCATCCAAGTGGTGCTCGGCAAGGACTACCGCGGCCGCGGCTACTCGCGAGACATCATGCCCCGCGTGATGACGTACGGCTTCGCGCCGGAACCGGCGGGCCTCGGCATGCACCGCATTTGGGTGGCCGTGCCGGAACAGAACACGCGTTCCGTATCCGTCTACCAGTCGCTCGGCTTCGTGCCGTCCGGCCGTTCGCGCGATGCCCTGTGGAACGCGTCGGAGAACCGTTACCAGGACCTCATCGTCATGGACACGCTCGTCGACGAATTCGACCCGATCCGCTCGCTCGACGCGTTCGGCATGCACGTGATCGAAGACAATCCGGGCGTCAAGGAGGCGTTGAGCGCCCGCGAACACTCGATCGCCATCCAACTCAACTCCGTACATAAGGGCGATGCGGACGATGCCGCAGCGGCAGGCCAGAGTGGAGACACGGCGCAGACCTCCGCCGACGAGACGTCTGCCGCGCCATCGCAGGAATCGCAGCCGAACGAAGCATCCGGAACGGCGAAGACGGACCAGAAGGCCGGCGATGCCGACAACAACTGGCCGTACAGCTCGGATGAGCGCAAAACCTCGAAGGATGCTTGGTGGCGCACGCTTGGACGTGGCCGCAAGCGCGACACGGAAGGCAGACGATGAGCGCCGAGGACCTCGACAACTACGAAACCGACGCCGAGCTGTCCCTATACAAGGAATACCGCGACGTCATCAAACTGTTCACCTACGTTGTGGAGACCGAGCGCCGCTTCTATCTGGCCAACAAGGTCGATTTCAACGTGCGTTCCGCCGGCCAGGACGTCTACTTCGACGTGCGGCTGACCGACGCGTGGGTGTGGGACGTCTACCGTTCCAGCCGTTTCGTCAAAAACGTGCGCATCGTCACGTTCAAGGACGTGAACGTCGAGGAAGTGCAGAAAACCGACATCGACATTCCCGACAGCATGTAGCGGACTTACGGAAAACCAGTCTTCGGCGGAAGCCGTACGGCTGGTTTTCCTTCTATCAGGGCGATTGCTGTCGGACTTGGCGGTGATTTTGTGTGCATGCGCACAGGTGCGCTGTGCGTTTCCCTACCTTCGGGTAGAATATCTTCGATTTTGTTTGTAAGGAGACTTCAAAGTGACGCAAAAGCAATCCGTGGTCATCATCGGTGGCGGCCCTGCCGGCCTGACTGCCGCTTGGGAGCTCGTCAAGGACGGTGGCTCCGAACAGTACGACGTGACCGTGCTGGAAGCCACCCGCGAATTCGGCGGCATCTCCCGCACCGTCAAGCATGACGGCAATCGTATGGATATCGGCGGCCACCGCTTCTTCTCGAAGGACGACCGCATCATGGACTGGTGGAAGGACGTTCTGCCGCTGCAGGGCGCACCCAGCTATGATGACAAGAAGCTCCACCGCGAGCATGATATGGAGCCGGGCGGCCCGGATCCGGAAATCGAAGACAAGGTGATGCTCAAGCGCCACCGCGTGTCCCGCATCTACTGGAACCGCCACTTCCTCGACTACCCGATTTCCCTGAGCGCCAACACCCTGAAGGCCATGGGCTTCAAGCTCACCATGGTCGCCGGCTTCAGCTACCTGAAGTCCATGGTGCACAAGCTGCCGGAAACCAATCTGGAGAACTTCTACATCAACCGTTTCGGCCGTAAGCTCTACTCCATGTTCTTCGAGGGCTACACCGAGAAACTGTGGGGCCGTCACCCGTCCGAAATCTCCGCCGACTGGGGCGCACAGCGCGTCAAGGGCCTGAGCATCATGGGCGTGCTGAAGAACGCCTTCCAGAAGCTCCTGCCGAAGAAGCGCGACAACTCCGAAGTCGAAACCTCCCTCATCGAGGAATTCTGGTATCCGAAGCTCGGCCCGGGCCAGCTGTGGGAAACCGTCGAATCCAACTGCGAAGCCGCCGGCGTGAAGGTCATCACCGACGCCAATGTGGTGGAAATTCGCCAGAAGGACGGCAAGATCGCATCCGTCGTGTACGAGGATTCCGAAGGCAACCGCACCGAAATGGCCGCGGACGACTTCATTTCCTCCATGCCGGTCAAGGACCTTGTCAACGCCGTGGACGCCTCCGACCAGCCGGCTCCGAAGGACATGACCGAAATCGCCAACGGCCTGCCGTACCGCGACTTCGTCACCGTCGGCCTGCTCGTCAAGCACCTGCGCCTGACCAACACCACCGACATTCCGACCCTCGGCAACCCGCCGATCGTGCCGGATTGCTGGATTTACGTGCAGGATCCGGGCTACAAGGTCGGCCGTCTGCAGATCTTCAACAACTGGAGCCCGTACCTGGTCAAGGACGTCGACAACACCGTGTGGATCGGCCTCGAATACTTCTGCGAGGAAGGCGACTCCTTCTGGAACATGACCGACGAGGAAGCCACCAAGTTCGCCATCCAGGAGCTCACCCGCATGCAGGTCATCAACGGCCCGCAGGACGTGCTCGACTCCCACCGCGAACGCGTCAAGAAGGCTTACCCGGCCTACTTCGACACCTACGACCGCATGCCCGAACTCGTCGACTACCTCGACTCCTTCGGCAACCTGTACTGCGTTGGCCGTAACGGACAGCACCGTTACAACAACATGGACCACTCCATGGCCACCGCCATCGAAGCCGTCAAGGACATCAAGAGCGGCGAAACGTCGAAAGACAACGTGTGGTCGGTCAACACTGACAAGTCCTACCACGAAGAAAAGTAGAAAAATAAATAACGCGTGCGCATACGCCCTTTCTCCGGCGCTCGACGTACCTTTGTACGCCTTCGGCCTCAGACGGGCGTCTTCGCACGCGTTATTTATTTTTCGCAGCGTAACTTTGATCAAGCCCATGCTTTTTGGCATGGGCTTTTTCATTGCGATTTTCATTGCGATTGCGCGGTGCGCGAACCGCACGGGCGGACCGCGCGTGCCCGCTTTGCGTTGGTCTGGGTTGCGTTGTATGGTTAGGACAGTTCGAAAACCGCGATGTTTCGCGGCGGACTTTTCATTCGACGGAAATTTTCCGCAATTCTTTTTTACAGCTGTCGCGGGCGCATGCCTGTGGAAGCCAAGGAAAGGCAACTACCAGTGGCAACAAGCCCTAATCTCGATGATATGAAACTGCCCGAGCTCAAGGAGCTCGCCAAGCAGATGGGACTTCGTGGTGTCTCCACCATGCGCAAGACCGAACTGATCGCAACACTTCAAGCCGCCCGTTCCGGCGGCCAGGCTCCGGCCGGCGTCACCGTGCGCGCGCCAAAGTCCGCTCCCGCCGCAGACGCTGAGGTCAAATCGGCAAAGGACAAGAAGGCCGATGAAGCCAAGCAGGAGGAACGCCCCGTCCGTGCCAAGCAGGCCAAGTCCGCGGAATCCTCCGAAGTCGCGGATGCCGTGGCAGCGGTGGACGCGTTGAAGCCGAACGATGAAGCGCCGAAGCGTCGTCGCCATCGTGACGCCGAAGCCGGCGCCGACCTGCTCGCCGAACTGGGCCTTGACGATGCCGCTCCGAAGCAGGATGACCGCCGTCGCCGTCGTGATGACGACCGTAGGGACGATTTCGAGCCGCGTCGCCGCCGTCGCGTGGCGGACGGGCCGAAGAGCGAAGACGTCGTGCGCGACCTTGATGACATCCTCGCCACGCTGCCGTCGCAGGAAGACGCCGACGATGATAAGCGTCGCGACGAGACCGAAGACAACGAATACCGTCACAGCCGTGGACGCAACGATCGCCGTGGCCGCCGTATGCGTGGCCGTGACCGCGATTACGACGAGCGTGACGAGCGTCGCGGCAGGGGCGATCGCAATGATCGCAACGACCGTAACGATCGCGCCGACCGCATGGACCGCAACGCCGACCGCGACCAGCGCAACGATCGTATGGATCGCGCCGACCGCGACCAGCATCGCGACGAGCCGAAGGAAGACCTCGTGCCGGTCGCCGGCATCGTCGACGTGCTCGACTCCTACGCGTTCGTGCGTACGTCCGGCTACCTGCCGGGACCGAACGACGTGTATGTCTCCATGGGCCAGGTCAAGAAGTACGGCCTGCGCAAGGGCGACGCCGTGCACGGCTCCATCCGCGCCCCGCGTGAAGGCGAACGTCGCAACCAGCGTCAGAAGTTCGTGCCGCTGCAGTCCATCGACTCCATCAACGGCATGAGCGTCGAGGAAGCGCAGCATCGTCCGCAGTTCAGCAAGCTCACCCCGCTGTATCCGCAGGAACGCCTGAAGCAGGAGACCACGCCGAACAAGCTCACCGGCCGCCTCATCGACATCGTGGCGCCGATCGGCAAGGGCCAGCGTGGCCTGATCGTGTCCCCGCCGAAGGCCGGCAAGACCATCACCCTACAGAACATCGCCAACGCGATTGCCACCAACAATCCGGAAGTCCACCTGATGGTCGTCCTCGTGGACGAACGTCCGGAGGAAGTCACCGACATGGAACGCACGGTGCAGGGCGAGGTCATCTCCTCCACCTTCGACCGTCCGGCCTCCGACCACACCACCGTCGCCGAACTGGCCATCGAACGCGCCAAGCGTCTCGTGGAGCTCGGCCAGGACGTGGTGGTGCTGCTCGACTCCATGACCCGTCTGGCCCGCGCCTACAACATCGCCGCGCCGGCCTCCGGCCGCATCCTGTCCGGTGGTGTGGACGCGCAGGCGCTGTACCCGCCGAAGAAGTTCTTCGGCGCCGCCCGCAACATCGAAAACGGCGGCTCCCTGACCATCATCTCCTCCGCGCTGGTGGAAACCGGTTCCAAGATGGACGAGGTGATCTTCGAGGAATTCAAGGGCACCGGCAACATGGAATTGCGCCTGAGCCGTGAGCTCGCCGACAAGCGCCTGTTCCCGGCCATCGACGTGAACGCCTCCGGCACCCGCCGCGAGGAGCTCATCACCGATCCGCAGGAACTGCCGATCATCTACCGTCTGCGTCGCCTGCTGGGCGGCCTCGAGCCGGAACAGGCCTACCAGACGCTCGTGCCACGCCTGAAGAAGACAGCGACCAACCGCGATTTCATGGCGTCGCTCATCCAGCAGAGCGGCAACGCCACCAACGGCAACTGAGTCGTCGGCTGCAAGCGAATCTGAAGGTTTGAGGGGCTGCATGGCAATCGCCGTGTAGCCCCTTTCCTATGCGTACGTTTCGACGAATTTCGTGAAATTGGCCACTTTTTGGACAACGTTGTCAATTAAAAAATAGGTAAAAATACGACGAGAAAAGATAAATGGGAAAAATATATATGGTCGATATGGGGGTATGAGCTAAATAAAACAAAGATATTTCATGACAGCGTTGCGCCGTCCGGATAAACTGCGGCGATTCCGCGACGGTATGTGTGCGGTAGTGGGTATGGTAAGGAAGAAAAAGAACATGGAACTGCAGTGGGGACGGTCGATTGCGGCCGGTGCAGTGGATTGTTGGAAAAGGGGTATGAATGACCAACAGTGACAATGGTCCGGTAGACGCACGTACGGTTGCGAGCCAGCTCGACGCGACCGATGGCGTAATCCTCGACATGCTTGAAAAGGATGGCCGAGCCACGCTGTCCCACCTTTCCGAGGCGACAGGCCTGTCCGTGTCCGCCGTGCAGTCGCGCGTGCAGAAGCTTGAGCGTCGCGGCGTGATCCGCGGCTACAAGGCGGTTATCGACGACGAGCGCCGCGGCCTTGCGGTGAACGCCTACATCGCGGTCACGCCCATCGATTACTCCCAGGAAGCCGAGATTCCAGACAAGCTCAAAAACATCGACGGCATCATGTCCTGCGATTCCGTCGCCGGTTCGCCCAGCTTCATGCTCACCGTTCGCGTCGAATCGCCCAGCAAGCTCGAAGAGCTGTTGAACCTCATCCATCGCACAGTGTCGGTCAGCACCGAAACCACCATCGTGCTGCAGCGTTACTTCGCGAAGTGACCGCTGTTCGGCAGATGCCGCGGTAGGGTGCGCGGTAGGCTTATACCCATGAGCGACAGCGAACATGACTGGCTTCGGCCAGAAGAAGAAACCGAATCCGAAACCATCATCGACGCGCGCACCGCGCAGAACAACCCCGAAGTGGCCGATGTGGTGGCTAAAATCGCCTCGCTGCGCCAATCGATAGACAACGTCGACACCGCCATCGTCTCGCTGCTGGCGGAACGGTTCAAATACACGTCGCAGGTGGGTGTGCTCAAGGCGCGTGCGGGCTTCGCGCCGGCCGATTACCAGCGTGAACATGCCCAGATCGAGCGTCTGCATCGCATTGCCGACGAAGCCGGACTGGATCCGGAAATCGCCGAAATGTACCGCGAATTCGTGGTGACCGAGGCCAAGCGCCGCCACAAGCGCATCGCCGAAAACGGGGGAGACCCGGGCGTACTCGACGTTTTCGCCTGAGCCGTCCGTTTTCCGCGCGCCCCGCGCGAACGTCCATTGCCGACGGGCATGCCGGGCACTACATTAGATGCCTTGGAAAGTTGTTTCGATTGCGATTGAGAGGTCCGGCATGCGCCACGCCACCGCGAACCGTCCATCCGGTGCCCGACGCCCGCTTGCCGCGGCGATCGCGGTCGCCGTCATCACCGCCGCTCCCGTCGCGGCAGTCGGCGTGAACGACGCGATATCGGCCTTGCAACAGAATGGGCAGTACGCGGCCGATGCATCGCATGATGACGTGATGAGCGCCTACACCTCCATCGACAAACCAGGCCGCCTTTTCCTGACCAACAGCGGATCCTCCACGTCGAAACGCGTTCCCAAAGGCGTTGTCGCATTGCCGTGGAAAATATCCGCCTCCTTCACCCTCAACGGGCCCGACGTAAGCGTTTCCGACGTTTCCGGCGCTTCCGGCATGATCGGCATACACATCGCCCTGCATGCCACGAAACCCGACGTGACCGCCAATCTGACGCCAATCGTCGCCTTCACCATTCCCGGACGCGTCGGCAGTGACGTGACCGCCGATGACGGCGTGCTCGTCTCATCCGACAACACCTCGACCCTGGTGGCTGCGGTCGGCAAACCGGGCGAGGACCTGACCTTCAACGCCTACGTGACGGCGAAGCACTTCACCATGAGCTCACTGTCCATCGCCGCGGTGGAAGGCAACGTTCAGCAATCACTGCCTGACCTGACCAAGCGCGCAACCACCTTGGTGGACGGTCTGACCAACGTCGGCTCGCAACGCAACCGCAAGCTCATCGCCCAACTGGAACAGCTCAGAGACAACGAGAAAGCGCTTGCCAAACAGACCATCGCCGTACGTTCCAAAGCGCACGATCAGGCGTTCGACGGCTACATCGACGCGTACGTGGGCTCATACACCACGCATCTGTCCGGTTCGATCGGCAACGCCACACAGCTTCCCGCCATTCTCGGCACCGCGTCCGAACTGAACGGCGATACCTCCGTAGCTAAATCCGTGGCAGACCTGGCCAACGCCGTCAACGACGTGAGCGCCGCATACCGGCATATCGGCGCGGCCGACGCCGTCGACGAGGTGATTCGCACCATCGAACAGCGCGGCACATCCGGCTTGGTGAACGAGCTCACCAAGCGCGCCGGCGAGGAACAACAGCGCGGCTCCAAAGACTACAGTGCCGGCCAATCGCAGCTGTCCGCGGCCATGATCCCGTATTCGATGGATTTCACCGACGCATACACGGCTCGGCTTAAGGAACTGGGCGCCACCGCAGGCACGGCTGGCAGCTACGAAACCCAGGCGATCGCCGACGTGCGTGCCGGCATCAAAGACAATGAGAAGCTCAAAACCGCGTCCGACAAGGTGTCCGCGGCGATGACCGCGTTGGCGGACGCCAGCGAGCACACCGGACAGGCCAGCGCATTCCACCAGATCGTGCTGCGATTCGCCGACCAGCTGGATTCGGATGACGACACGTCCGAATCGGGCGCTGCCGATGACGTTTCTGTGCTGGACACGTTGCGTTCCGCCTCCGCCAGCCAATCGTTGTGCGCGAAAGCCGAGAAACGGCGGTCCCGTGCGCAACGCAAGGCCGAACGCGCGCAGGCGAAGAACAACACCGCCGATTCGACCAGCTTGGTCGATGACAAGAACGCCATCAGCATGGATGATGTGATGAGCTACGCGGGCGGACTACGCCCGTCGTTCGGCGCCGCAGCGGACACCACGTCGAAGAATGTGGCGAAAGTCGGGGGAGTGGACGGCTCTTCGAAGAACAGCGGTGGCGATTCGTCCGACGGTTCGGCGGATTCGTCCGCCAGCTCGCTACCAATTACCGGCTATGGCTTGGCGAAAACCGGTTTCACGCCGGATAATGGCGATTTGATTGACGAGACGGTCGAATTGGCCGCCGCTGCGGAAGTTTTCGACGATGCGCTGCAGGCCGGATTGGGTGGGAACGGTTCCGGAAATTCGTCCGCTGGCCCGCAGTACCTCCTGTCCGTTCCGGTGCTGTAGAGCACGCGGTTGGTGCGATGCACTAAATCCGATAGTGCTCCGTCGCTTACGTGGTACGTTTCGGGGTTTTTGATTGCGATTTCCGCCTCCGCTTGTGCATTCGTTGAGATTACTCCCATAAAAACCATTTTTTCGCGTACGGGTTTGTGCGCAGGGGCGGGAATGTACGCTGAGAACAGCCGAGAACGGGATAAGGACGGTTCTATGCGCGCACGTCTTGCGATTTAGGGCGATTCTGCACGGACGTGAGCAAAAGGGGATATGATTTCGACCGTTTTGCCTGCGATTTATACCCCTTTTCGCTCACGAAAGCATTTTTCCCGCGATTTTGACTGAATATGAGCAAAAGGGGGCACGGTTAGTTGCAGACAGTGACGGGATATACGAGGGGCCTCTCCTTCATGCAAAGGAAAGGCCCCTCGTATGTGGGTGAAGTGAGCGGCTGCGCTACAAAAGCCGCTGGCGGCTCACCTCAGAGACTCACTTCTTCGGTTTCTTGGCCGGCGGTTCGCCTAGCTCGCTTTCGGCGACCGTCACATCGGCGGCCTCGTCCTCACCCTCGGCGGCAGCCGGTGCGGTGAAGGCGATCGGTCCGGTCACGCGACCAGCTTCGGCGATATCGCCCAGCGCGGCCTCGATGGACCCGCGCACATCGTCGGCAACGGCAAGCGTCACAGACAAGATCGGGGTCTTCATCGAAACCTTGGCCTTCGACTTGATGCCACGCAGCGCGGCCAGAGCCTCACCGGCATGAGCAAGCAGATCGGCGGATGCGTCGCCGGCGGCGGCCGCGTACACGTCGGCCGCAGGCCATGCTGCGCGGTGCACGGAGCCTTCGCCCTCATGCATCCAGCTCCACACCTCTTCGGTGGCATACGGCAGGTACGGGGCCAGCAGGCGCGCGAACGCATCAAGACCCAGGCCCAGCGTGGTGCGTGCGGACTTCACCGCGGCCTCGCTCGGCACGTTGCCGGTGGAATCGGCGGTGCCGTAGGCGCGGTTCTTGACCAGCTCGATGTAGTCGTCGCAGAACTGCCAGAAGTAGTTCTCGATGACTTCCAGAGCCTTGGAATGCTCGTAGTTGTTGAGATCGTCGGTGGCTTCGCGGACCACGGCGGCCATCTTGGACATCGCGGAACGGTCGATCGGCTCGGTCACGTCGGCCGGGTTCCATGCGGCGACTGCCGGAGCGCCCACGTGATGGTTCTCGTCCTCACGGCCGATGGCCAGCGCGAACTTGGTG
>ERZ1032310.163-NODE-163-length-13508-cov-10.185089_pt1 | contig 13508 bp, 10 predicted proteins | sample MGYA00516697_ERZ1032310 | MGnify/ENA primary metagenome ERZ1032310 (study PRJEB33719, sample SAMN04261360) | wastewater metagenome | biome: periurban shantytown; feature: human; material: feces | host: Homo sapiens | place: Peru: Lima | collected 2012-01-15 ... | reverse complement strand
TTGAGCTCGGGAATATGGCGTCTGCGGCCATACATGGTCTCGGCGTAGCCCGTCTGCTTGGCACGTGCTACCACGTTGTCGAGGAACGTACGCACGCCCGGGTAGGCCTCGTAGTAGCGGTCGATCATGTCGCGCGCCTCGGCCATCGAGATGTGCAGCGACTGCGACAGGCCGTAGGCCTGCTGACCATACACGATGCCAAAGTTCACGGCCTTGGCGCGACTGCGCAGGTCGGGCGTTACCTCGGACACCGGCACACCGAACACGCGCGCCGCCGTCTCGGCATGGAAGTCCTCGCCCTCGTTAAAGGCGCGCACCAAGTGCTCGTCACCTGAGAGATGCGCCAGCAGACGCAGCTCGATCTGCGAGTAGTCCACCGCCAAAAAGACGCTTCCCTCGCCTGCCGAAAACGCCGTCTTAACGGTACGACCCAGCTCCGAGCGCGTCGGGATGTTCTGCAGGTTCGGGTCGCTCGAGGACAGACGCCCCGTTGCCGTGATGGTCTGGTTGTACGTAGTGTGTACGCGACCGTCACCACGGCGTAGCGGGCCCAGGGTGTCCAGATAGGTGGACTTGATCTTAGACTTCTCACGCCAGTCCAAGATCAGACGCACGATTTCGTGGTCACGCGCAAGGTCGCTCAGCACCTTGGCGTTGGTCGAATAATAGCCGCGCTTAGTCTTCTTGAGGCCCTTGGTCGGAAGCCCCATCACATCAAAGAGCACATGCGACAGCTGCATAGGACTGCCAATATTAAAGGTCTCGTCACCCGCCAGGTCGCGAATACTGCGCTCAACCTCGGTGATCTGGGTCGCCAGACCCTCGGACAGACTGTGCAGACGGTCGGGGTCCACGAGCATGCCCGCGCGCTCCATCTTGGCAAGTACCGGAACGAGCGGCATCTCGATGCCATCGAACACGTTGGCGGCATTCTCACGGGCCATGCACTCGCGCAACGGTGCCACGAGCGCCAGCGTCAGAGCCGCAGTACGGGCGGCAGGCGCCGGAGCGTCCTCACCAGCACCCTCTGCGCCGCGCGCCGCAGGCAGCGCCATCTGCAGATACGTATCGGCAAGATATGCCTCATCGAACTCGGAGCGATCGGAATCCAGCAGATAGGCAGCGACCACGGTATCGAAGATACGCGTGGAATCGGTAGCGAGCGGATCCATGAGCTCGAGTTCAGAAGAATCGATGGGAGAAAGCTCGTGCAACAACGCCTTCATATCCGGGCTCGCCACGCGGCCCTCCACAAACAGGCGCGCAAGCACGCCGGCAATCACGCCGTGGGCGAAGTTGAAGCCATCGACTACGGCAGTGGTACCGCCGTCGCCCTCCTCGAGCGCGAACAGGCCCTTGGACGTCGCCAACCACAGCGTGCGCGTCAGTCCAAAGAGCGCGCCCTCTTCCTTGTCGTCGTCCACCACGGCGGCGACCCACTCGCCGGCATCAATCGCGCGGGAAACCTCAGCCGCAACGGCACCAAGCGCGTCGGCATCGCCGGCGGCTGCGCGAACCATCGCAGGTATCTCAAACACACTGGAGGCAGCAGCAGCCCCGCCCTCGCCGCCGATCAGCGCCAAGAAACGGTTCTGCATGGCGGTGATACCAAGCGTGCCCAGCGCCGCGGACACTTCGTCGGCAGAAAACGCCGGGAAGGACGTTTCGTCAAAGTCGAGCTCGACGGGCGCATCGGTGCGAATGGTTGCGACCTTGCGGCTCAGCAGCGCATCGTCGATGTGCGCACGCAGGTTCTCGCCCATCTTGCCCTTGACCTCGTCGGCATGCGCGATGACCTCGTCCAAGCTGCCGTACTGTGCGATGAGCGCGCTCGCCTTTTTGGGGCCGATGCCCGGTACGCCGGGAATGTTGTCCGACGTATCGCCCTTTAGACCGTAAAAATCGGGCACGAGCGCCGGCGTAATGCCGTGATACAGGTCGTCCACGCTCTCGGGCGTCATGATCGCCACGTCGGACAGGCCCTTGCGGGTCGAGACCACGTTGACGTGCTCGGTCACGAGTTGATACATGTCGCGGTCGCCGGTCACCAGCAGCATGTCGCAGCCGGCCTCTTCACCCAGGCGCGCCATGGTTCCCAGGATATCGTCGCCTTCCCAGCCCTCGGACTGCAGAATCGGCACGTTGAGCGCGGTGAGCAGCTCCTTGATCATCGGAAACTGCGCATGCAGATCGGGGTCCATGGGCGGGCGTTGCGCCTTATACTGCGGCAGCATCTCCATGCGCACGCGCGGTTTGCCCTTATCAAACGCCACGACCACACCGTCGGGGTTAAAGGCATCGATCATCTTGAGAAACATGTTCAGAAAGCCGAAGATCGCGTTGGTGGGGCGCCCGTCCGGCGCATTCATGGTGGGCGGCACGGCGTGGAAGGCGCGGTGCATGAGCGAGTTGCCGTCGATAACGGCAAAGGTGCGGCGCTTGTCAGACATATTGAATACCTCGCTTTGGGCTGGGCACGGTTTGCTCACACCAGTTTACACGCTCCCCGCCCCGCGGCCACCGCACATCAGGCTTCCCTGCCGCCGCGGGCCCGCGCGTGATACGATGGCTCACGGTACATCAACCAGCACGATCAATCCGAAAGGAGCCTGCGTCATGGAGCGTCCCTGCGCATGGAAAAAGTACACGCCACAGCAAGTCGAGGAACTCGAGGAGCTTTGCCGCGGCTATAAGCAGTTTTTGAGCGAGAATAAGACCGAGCGCCTGTGCGTCAAGACCGGCATCAAGATGGCCGAGGAGGCGGGCTACGTCGACTTGGAGACCGTGATTGCCGAGGGCCGCACGCTCAAGGCCGGCGACAAGGTGTACGCCGCCAATCACGGCAAAGACCTCATGCTCGTCAACCTGGGCACCGCCCCGCTCGAGCAGGGCTTTAACATCCTGGGTGCTCACGTGGACTCGCCGCGCCTGGACCTTAAGCAGAATCCCGCCTTCGAGGCCGGCGACATGGCCTACCTCGACACGCACTACTACGGCGGCGTCAAGAGCTACCACTGGGTGGCCTCCCCGCTTGCACTCGTGGGCGTCATCTGCAAAAAGGACGGCACCACCGTCGACATCAACATCGGCGACAAGGCAGACAATCCGGTCTTTACCATCTCCGACCTGCTGATCCACCTCTCGAGCGAGCAGATGTCCAAGCCCGCCAAGGACGCCGTCGACGCCGAGATCCTCGACGTGATCGTGGGCGGCCGTCCCGTCAAGTTTGACGAGGACGACAAGGACGCTCCCAAGGAGCCCGTCAAGCAGATGTTCCTGGACATCCTCAAGGAGCAGTACGGCGTCGAGGAGGAGGACTTCCTCTCCGCCGAGATCGAGGTCGTGCCCGCCGGTCCCGCCCGCGACATGGGCCTCGACCGCTCCATGATTTTGGGCTATGGCCACGACGATCGTGTCTGCGCCTATCCGTCCATGCTCGCCCAGATCGACGTCGCCAACGTGGAGCGCACGAGCATCACGCTCATCGTCGATAAGGAGGAGATCGGCTCCGTGGGTGCCACCGGTATGACGAGCCGCTTCTTCGAGAACACCGTCGCCGAGATCATGACGCTCGCCGGCGAGGATAGCCCGCTGGCCCTGCGCCGCGCGCTCGCCCGCAGCCGCATGCTCTCCTCCGACGTGTCCGCCGGTTTCGACCCGGGCTATGCCGGCAAGTTCGAGACGAAGAACGCCGCCTTTATGGGTCGTGGCCTGTGCTTTAACAAGTACACGGGCAGCCGCGGCAAGGGCGGTTCCAACGACGCCGATGCCGAGTACGTGGCCCTCGTCCGCGACATCATGGACGAGGCCGGCGTGGACTTCCAGACCTGTGAGCTCGGTCGCGTCAACGCGGGCGGTGGCGGCACCATCGCCTACATCATGGCCAAGTATGGCATGAACGTCATCGACTCCGGCGTTGCCGTCCTGTCCATGCACGCCCTGTGGGAGGTCGCCAACAAGGCCGATATCTACGAGGCCTACCGCGGCTACAAAGCCTTCCTTGAGCGCGCCTAATCCACCCCACCCATAACTTGCGGTGGAATACGGATTGATTTGGTCTTTCAATAGCCCAAACAGACCGTATTCCACCGCAATTTCTTTATTGGCAGAGGAGAGTCCATGCTGCAGGTCATCGTTTCGCCCGCCAAGCAGATGCGCGTGGCCCAAGATGCTTTTGAAGTTCAGGGGATTCCGCCCTTTGCGCGCGAGACCGCCCAGCTGCACCATGCGCTCTTGGACATCGAACGAACCGAAGGCGACAGCGGTCTACAAGCTCTGTGGAACGTCAGCAACAAGCTGCTGGGCCCTTGTCTCGACATTTTGCATGAGTTCGAGCCCATCTTGGGAAACGGCGATCTTGCCGATTCCGGTATCGCGCGCCGCATCTCCCCTGCCATCATGTCCTATCACGGCATTCAGTACCAGAGCATGGCACCCGAGGTAATGGATGCCGAACAGCTCGCCTGGCTGCAAAGCCACCTGTGGATCCTCTCCGGCCTCTACGGGTGCGTTCGTCCCTTTCATGCCGTCGAACCGTATCGGCTGGAGATGGGCGCGAAGCTTGCCGTCGACGATGCCCGAGACCTCTACGCGTTTTGGGGCGACAAGCTCGCACGGGCCATCGCTCCGGCAGGCTCCAACGCTACGATCGTCAACCTCGCCAGCGTAGAGTATGCCAAAGCCGTTCTGCCCCACCTCGCGGACGACGCCACGGCCGTCACATGCCTCTTTGGCGAGGGTATCCGCAACGGGAAGCCCATCCAACGGTCGACCGCCAGCAAAAAGGCGCGCGGCTCCATGGTGCGGTGGATGGCAGAAAACAAGCTCGAGGATGCAAGCGAACTTACCGCATTCAACATCGGCTATCGGCACATCCCCGAGCTTTCAGACAAAAACACCCTGGTTTTCATGAACGCGCAGGCACTATAGGCCCGCCGTTTCCAAACACCCCGTTACTCCGCCAAGCCATCGGCCTTTGCAATCTCGCTCGTCGAGCCATCTTGGTAGGTAACCTTAACGTGCTCTACGTCGGATACCGTAACGCCCGACGGAGGTTCCAGACGCCACTCCGTCAGAGCGATATCCATGGTCGTAGGCACATCGCCCTGATCTTTGAGCTTCACCGTGAGTGTTTTGAGTGCCTCATCAAACGTCACGCGTTCGATTTCTTCACCCGGAATAGACCCGCCGCTCAACTGCAGCTGCACAAACTCGTCGCGCGGATACCAGTAGTCGCCCGGTGCGGCAACGGTATTGCCGCCCGCGACCCTCACCGTCATTATCGGCAGGGCATCATCAGTCTCGAACTCCCAGGCAGCGCCGCCGCGACCGCCAAACGTCCAAATACAAAAGGCAATCACCAGCACGGCAAGCACCGCAAAGCCAATCGCGACCAACCCATGGTGCGCACGGCCCTCCTCGGCCGATATGTCCCATTGTGTCTCTCGATATAGATGCTTGTCTTCCATGTACGCCTCCCCACAGGCACGCTCGTTAGGCCAATCGTACCCATTCGAGCTATACTTGAGCCCATTACATAAACGGGGAGCTTGCAGGACAAGACGGCAGGCTGAGATTGGGCGCGCCCGCCCTGACCCGCAAACCTGATATGGGTAATGCCAACGAAGGGAGCCGTGCCAATGAGCACACAGACCGAGCCCAAGCTCGTCACGCAAATCGACTTCGCCCGTGCCGGGCAGATCACGCCGCAGATGAAGGAAGTCGCCGAGCGCGAGCATCGCGACCCCGAGTACATCCGCGAGCGCGTGGCCGACGGCCGCATCGCCATTCCCGCCAATATTGTGCACATCAAAAAGGGCATGCGCGCCTGTGGCGTCGGTGAAGGGCTGTCCACCAAGGTCAACGTGAACTTGGGCATCTCGGGCGACAAGGCCGATGCCGCCGAGGAATGGAAGAAGGTCAAGATCGCCGAGGACTTTGGCGCCGACGCCATCATGGACCTCTCCAACTCGGGCAAGACGCGCCAGTTCCGCCAGCAGCTCATCGACGAGACGCCGCTCATGGTAGGCACCGTCCCCATGTACGACGCCATCGGCTACATGGAAAAGCCGCTGGTCAAGCTCACCAAGGACGACCTGTTCGAAGTCGTGCGCGCGCATGCCGAGGACGGCGTGGACTTTATGACCATCCACTGCGGCATCAACAAGTCGGTCACCAAGACCTTTAAGGAGACCGGCCGCCTGATGAACATCGTGAGCCGCGGCGGCTCACTGCTGTTTGGCTGGATGGAGGTCACCGGTAACGAGAACCCGTTCTATGAGTTCTACGACGAGTTGCTCGAGATTTGCCACGAGTACGACGTGACGATTTCGCTCGGCGACTCCTGCCGCCCGGGCTGCCTCTACGACTCCAACGACGCCACCGAGACCGCCGAGATGATCGAGCTGGGCAAGCTGTGCAAGCGCGCTTGGGCCGCCGGCGTCCAGGTCATGGTCGAGGGCCCGGGTCACATGGCGCTCGACGAGATCGCCGCCAACATGAAACTGCAGAAGCGCCTGTGCCACAATGCTCCGTTCTATGTGCTCGGGCCGCTGGTGACCGATATCGGCGTTGGTTACGACCACATCACCGCTGCCATCGGCGGCGCCATCTCCGCCAGCTCCGGTGCCGACTTCCTGTGCTACGTGACACCGGCAGAGCACCTATGCCTGCCCAACGCCCAGGATGTGCTCGACGGCCTCATGGCCACCAAGATCGCCGCACACGCCGCCGACATCGCCAAAAAGGTGCCCCACGCCCGCGACATGGACGACAAGATGGGCCAGGCACGCCGCAAGCTCGACTGGGACGCTATGTGGAAGTGCGCGCTCGACCCGGTTACGGGCAAGAAGCGCTACGAGGAGTCCCCCGCCGCCACCGAGGGTACTTGCACCATGTGTGGCAAGATGTGTGCCGTCCGCACCGTCAACAAGATCTTCGAGGGCACCACGATCGACCTCGGCATGGAGGACTAGCCCTGTCGCCGCGGCCGCTTCTGGCGGCGAGCTGGTGCCTGTCAATTGTTGACGTGTGAACATTTGCTTGCATTTGCGTAAAGATTGCATCGCCCGCCCGGGTTCGACATAGAGTCGGCCCGGGCATCTTTATAATGCTGGCTTATAGACCCATTTGATTCCGACCGAACAAGGGAGCGAACATGGATCGCAGTAAGGTACCTGCCGTTCTATCCATCGCAGGATCCGATTCCAGCGGTGGCGCCGGCATTCAGGCCGACATCAAGACCATCACGGCGCACCGCCTGTATGCCGAGACGGCCATCACCGCCATCACCGCACAGAACACCCTGGGCGTCACCGCCGTGCAGAACATCTCCCCGGATATTGTCGCGGCGCAGATCGATGCCGTTTTTGACGATATCCGCCCCAAAGCCGTCAAGATTGGCATGGTTTCCTCTGCCGAGATTATCGATGTTATCGCCGACCGCCTGAGCTCCTGGAACGCGACAAACGTGGTCGTCGACCCCGTCATGGTAGCCACCTCGGGCGCACGGCTGATTGCCGAAGATGCCGCCGAGGCGCTCACCCGCCGCCTGTTCCCGCTAGCGACGGTTATCACGCCCAATATTCCCGAGGCCATGGCCCTGCTCGACTACGAGGTCGACTCCGAGCGCACTCAGCAAAATGCCGCCATGCTTCTCACCCGCCGCTTTGGCTGCGCGTCTCTCGTTAAGGGCGGGCATTTTGTCAACGAGGCCAACGATGTGCTAGCAGAGCCCGCGCCGCTCGATGACGAGGGCAACCACCTGGGCGATCCGCTCACCACGTGGTTCCGCCACAAGCGCATCGAGACCGGCAACACGCATGGCACCGGTTGCACGCTCTCGTCCGCCATCGCCTGCGCGCTGGCCCAGGGCATGGATCTTGCCGATTCCGTCAACGCCGGCAAGGCATACCTGACAGGCGCTCTGGCCGCCGGCCTGAACATGGGCAAAGGCTCCGGCCCCGTCAATCACATGTGGCAGTATTAAGATTCGCAGCCCAAACCACCGCAAAGGGGACAGGCACCTTTGCGGTGGTTTGGGGTCGCGCTACTCACCGAGCATCTCTTGGAGCTTGGCTGCCACGGCGTGACCCAGGCTCTCATGGCTTTCGGGCATCATATGCAGATAGTCGATATCGCCCGGCTCGGCAAAGTCGGCGGCATTCAAAAAGTCGCAGCCAAACTGCTCAGCCACATGCGCGTAGTACTCACCAAAATGTTCCGAGGCTTCTACGGAATGCTCGTCAAAATCGGTCATATATACGTCGGCGATCTGCGGCTTAATCTTGATAGGCGCCATCAGCAGAATGCGCGGACAAGGCGCAGCGTCGGTCCACGGAAACGCGCGGACGGCGCGAATCAGCGCCATGGCGCCACGGGCGATATCGGAAGCTGTCACGTTAAAGACCGTCTTACAGTCGTTGGTGCCCAGCATGATCACAATGGCGTCCAGCGGCTTATGGGCCTCGAGCAGCATCGGCAGTGCGCGGATGCCGTTAAGATTGGTGTCCAGATGGCACATGTCGTCGCGTACCGTCGTGCGGCCGTTGAGGCCTTCTTCAATTACATGCCAGCCCTCGCCTAAGTCACGTTGGGCCACGCCACACCAGCGCACATCCCGCGCATAGCGCACCGCGGTGCCGTCGCGCATGCCCGCCGGATCGTAACCATAGGTGTTACTGTCGCCAAAGCATAGAACGTTTTTCATCGTAAGCCCCTCGCTCAGTGAAAAGCCGACGGAAGCAGCCTCTCCCGTCGGCTCGACCTATCTGTCAGCACGTACCGATTACAGGTACTTGCGCCAATCGTCCTCGTCCTCATCATCCTCGGTAGCAGCCTGGGCCTGCTCGGCGGCGCGAGCTGCCGCAGCGCGAGCGGCAACCTGGGCATAGGACTCCTCGTTGCGCTCGGGGAAGTTTGCCAGCACGTGCTCGAACTTGGCAAAATCCTCATCCCAGCGCGTAGAAGGCACGGCAAAGAAGACTTGCTTGACCTTAAAGTCGCCCGACGCGAGCTCCTTGCGGAAGAGCTCGGCCACGGCCTCTGCGTCAAAGCCGTTGTTGTCGCAGCCCCAAGCGCCCAGCACGAGCTTCTCGCGACCCAGCTCGTCGCAGATGGCAAGCACAAAGCGGATACGATCGCGCAGGGCGTCCAGCAGGGCATCGTCACCCACGCGATATTCCTGGCGGGCGCGCTTGGCGTTAGGCGCGGCGGCAACGATTACGTCGGCATACGCATGCACGTGGTTGCGGTCGAAGCGCACCGCAGGCACCACTAGGGCGCGGTTGCGATAGAGCTCGCAGTTGATGTTGCGGCGACGGTTCTCGCCGTACCACTTACGCTGCTTATCGAGAACGTTGTACAGATACGAATCGGCGCACAGCGTGGCCTCCTGGCCCAGATAACCCTGAATATAGCCACCGCCCGGGTTGGTGAACGAGGCAAAGGCGAGCACGGCCATGTCGCAGAACTGCGCATAGCCACGACCGTTGTCCAGGATGGCCTGCGTGGCGGAGGCATCGAGCACGGTGACCTCGGGCAGAACCGGAACGGGCTCCTCAGCAGGCGCGGACTCAGCTTCAGCGATTTCCTCGGCAGGCTCGAGCGCTGCCTCAACCTCGGCAGCCTCCGCGCCCTCGACGTCCTCGGCAACCTGTTCTTCGGCGGCCACAGCACTCTGAACCTTGGCCTTCATCGCCGCGACAAAGCCGGCAGGCATACCGTCAAACTCGCGAACACCGGCAAGCGAACGCTCGATATCCTTGGCGCACGCTTCGGACACAGTTGCCACGTGACGCTCGGCGGCCTTGGCACGGGCCTCGCGCTTGGGATTGGGCTGACCCGCTCGGTTGGACCTGCGGTTACGGTTCCTGTTGTCGACGTCTGCCATAAGTGGTCACCTTTCCTGTCGCTGCCGCTATCGGCTTTTCCCATCCATGATACCCCGCCGTGAACAAAAAAGACGGCCCCGAAGGACCGCCTTTCGCATCGATTTACACGCACGGCAAGCACCGCCGCAATTCGCCACTAGTCGCGACGGCCAAGGATGTTCAGGATGCGCAAGAACACGTTGATAATGTCCACGAACAGATTGGACGCCATGAGCACGGCGTTGGGCAGCGTAGGCGGCACCGTCGTGGCAACATAGGTGTCGTAGCCAATAAAGCCGGCGAACACCACGATCACGATCAGGTCGGTGATGGTCTGCGAGACGCCCATGAACATCAGCACGATCTCAACCAGAATAGTGGCGAGCAGAATGCCAAAACCGATGCCATATACGCGCTGGAAAAACTTGGGGAACGTCACGCCCAAGGCGCCAAAGACAAAGGTGATGGCGGCCGTGGCGATAAAGGCAGTGTTGATGGTGGGCAGGTCGTAGTTGGCAAGGCCAAACGACGCGGTCAGGCCAAAGGTACTCGCAAAGATTACGTAGCCCACAAGGGACAGGCCCACGGACTGCTTGCTGGCGGCGGCCGACATCATGACCATGCCGACGATGGTCAAAATAAACGAGCCAAAGACCAGCGGCAAGGCGGCGCCGCTCATCATCATGCGCGCAAACGACATGGTGCTCGTAAAGTAGGCGCCGGCGCCCATGGCGCAAAAGCCCAAGAAGATCAGGGCAGACATGGCGAGATTGTACGCGCGCGGCGACATCTCCTTGGCGCGGCTTGCGCCGCTCTCGACGGGGCCGTTCTGATAGCCCTGGATATCGTTCATAGGTTCGTCCTTTCAAAAAGCGCTACAAATAACGGCGCAGTAGCTGACAAGATTCCTGTCATTGTACCCGAACGCCGTGCGTCCTTACCTACGGCGCTCGCCCTCAAGCGTACGATCAAACGCCCAGACCCACCAACGCATCACGTGGGCCTGCGAGCCGTCCGGCCGTCCGCACGCCTGGTCCTCCAGATACAACTCGGTCGCGTGCCCGCCAAAACGCACCTTATAGGTTGCCGTACGAATGCCGTGAACCGTTAAGCCAAAGCCCGTGGACGAGACAATCTCGTCAATCGTAAAGCAACGACCGTCGACCCAGCAGACGGTGACCGGCACGACTTGTCCGCCCGCGAGGATGCGAGCCACGACGTCCACATACTGCTTGTGCACGCGCCGAGTTTTGCCATCTGTCTGTCGATATTCCATGTCTCCTATTATCGAACGCATGTTTGCATGTTGTAAAGCGAACAGACTGTGGTTTTGGAGTGTCGGAGCGAACGCGCGTGTCCGCATGGCGTGATAGCAAAAAGAACACCCACGGTCAACAGGGCTAATAATCAATTTTAGTGCCAAAAAATCCACTTCTAACATCAGAACTCGGTAAAGGAACCCGCAGGAGGTGATACGATTTATCATGTTTTTGTAACGTGTCTGCAAACTTCGAGAAAGCCCATATATGGACGTAACGTTCTCAACCTTCCTCGGCCAAATTGTGTCGAACCCAGTCCTTGCCGTCACCGTGATCCTCGCGCTCGGCGCCATCTTCGTCAATGGATGGACCGACGCGCCCAACGCCATCGCGACCTGCGTCACTACGCGTTGCATGCCCGCCCGCGCCGCCATTCTCATGAGCGCCGCATTCAACTTCCTCGGCGTGCTCATCATGACGCACTTTAATGCGAGCGTCGCCAACACCATCTCACATATCGTCGACTTTGGCGGAAACAGCACCATGGCGCTCGCGTGCCTCTGCGCAGCGCTGTTCTCCATCGTCGTCTACGGCGCCACAGCATCGCGTTTTGGCATCCCCACTTCGCAAAGCCACAGCCTTATCGCCGGCCTGACCGGTGCCGCTATCGCCCTCGGCGGCGCGAGCAGCGTCAACGTCCACGAGTGGATGAAGGTCATCTACGGCCTGGCGCTCTCCATCGGCCTGGGCTTTGTCATGGGCTGGGTCCTGTGCAAACTCGTCTCGATTCTTTTCGCCGCCGCCAACAGGCGACGTGCCAATGTCTTCTTTAAATACGCTCAGATCGCGAGCGCTGCGGCCATGAGCTTCATGCACGGCGCGCAGGATGGACAGAAGTTCATCGGCGTGCTCTTTTTAGGCGTGGCCTTCGCAAACGGCCAGACTAGCGTCGGCGATGCCGGCATCCCCATCTGGATTATGCTGCTATGCTCGGCCACTATGGGTATCGGTACCAGCGTGGGCGGTGAGCGCATCATCAAGTCCGTCGGCCAGAGCATGGTTAAGCTCGAGAAGTATCAGGGCTTCTCCGCCGACCTCGCGGGCGCCGCGAACCTGCTGCTTGCCACCCTTACCGGCATCCCCGTGTCCTCCACCCACATCAAAACCTGCGCCATCATGGGCGTCGGTGCCGTCAAGCGCCTCTCGGCCATCAACTTCGGCGTCGTCAAGGACATGATGTTCACCTGGTTCTTCACCTTCCCCGCCTGCGGACTCATCAGCTTTGTCATGGCCAAGCTGTTCATGATGTTCCTCTAATCAAACCGAACGTCCATCCGGACCGCAACACTTCGCCCACCCGTCTTCGCCTCGAAAGGACCCACCCATGGCAAAGAAACCCGATTCGTTCTACTTTGACAACTACGTCGCTTGCGCCGACCTCGCCGTCCAGGCCGCAGAGCTGCTCACCAAGATTTTTGAGAACTTTGACCCCGCGCAGATCCACGACATGCTCGATAAGATGCATGCGATTGAGCATGCGGCAGACAAGAAGCACCACGAGCTCGAGGACGCCTTGCTCACCGCCTTTATCACCCCGCTCGAGCGCGAGGATCTGGATCTGATGAGCTGCTCACTCGACACCGTGCTCGACCGCATCGAGGGTGTCGTGCAGCGCGTCTACTTCACCAACATTCAGAGCATCCATCCCGACGCCATCGTCATCGCCCACAAGGTAACCGATGCCTGTCGCGCCATGAAGGACCTGATGGTCGAGCTTCCCAACTACCGCAAGTCCAAAACGCTGCGCGAGCTGGTCATCCAGATCAACACCATCGAGTCCGAGGCCGACGAGCTCTACATCAACGCCATGCGCAACCTGCACGTTAACGGCAAGGACCCGCTCGAGGTCATCGCTTGGCGTGACGTGTACGCCTTCCTGGAGTACTGCGCCGACTGCTGCGAGAATGTGGCCGATGTCGTGGATTCGATTGTCATGAAGAACAGTTAATTGGGGGTACGTGTCCCGGCGGTCGCGGGCCCGACCACTAATAACCTTTTTCGCTCCGGCTGCAAGCAGAGTCGTTCAAAAGGTTATTAGTGGTCGGGCCCGCTCCCTTACGTACCGCCATTGGGAACTTTGGCTGATACTTTGAAAGCGATGGGGCTTTTGTTGGCAGGGCCTTGGGGCCCGATTGGGAACTTTGGGACCGCCTTAAACGTTTGGCTGGATGGTGCTTTGGGTGCCCTTTGGTTATCTTTGTTTCGTTATTTGATTGTTGGAGGGCTTTGTATGAGCTATTTGGATCTGGCTCGGGATCGTTATTCCTGTCGCGAGTTTGAGGCTCGGGCTGTGGAGCAGGCTGTGGTGGATGCCATTGTT
>ERZ1032310.153-NODE-153-length-13836-cov-28.280894_pt1 | contig 13836 bp, 2 predicted proteins | sample MGYA00516697_ERZ1032310 | MGnify/ENA primary metagenome ERZ1032310 (study PRJEB33719, sample SAMN04261360) | wastewater metagenome | biome: periurban shantytown; feature: human; material: feces | host: Homo sapiens | place: Peru: Lima | collected 2012-01-15 ... | reverse complement strand
ATGAGGGACGTTTTGGGCTTAAAACGTCCCTCATTGAGGGAAATATTCAGCAGATTTGTCCCTCTTAGAGGGATTTTTCATTGAAAGTAGTGGGAGATGTCAATATCGAAACATCTCAAATGTCAACATCTCAACATCTCAACATCGAAAAATGTCAACATCTTAACACATCAACATCTCAACATCTCAACATCTCACCACCTATCATCACTTCACCACGAACTTCTTGTTCTTCGTGATGTACACGCCGGGCTTCAGTCCGTCGAGCGACTCGCCGCTCGAGCGCACCTTCTTGCCGGTGAGGTCATAGATGTCACCGGCGCCGGTAGGCAGGAAGTAGACATCCTCTATGGTTGTCGTTCCGCCGCCGAAAGCCAGACTGAGCATCGCGCCGTTGTGCACGTCGGAATGGAAGAATCCGCGGTAGCGTGTTGTTGGCACGGGCACGTCGATGTAGTAGAACTTGTTGCCGCTGATGTAGTAGTAGCCCTCGTTAGCGGGCAGGTTCTCCACACGATACGCTCCGATGAACGACACTCCGCTCTCGGTCTCGTACGTCGGTCGGTCCATGCCCTCCGGCAGGTCTTCGAGCGTGCGCATTCCGAGGTCGTAGAGCACCGTTGGCGACGCTACGTTGGCATAAGCCGCGTTGTTCACCGCTGTAGGCTTTATGATGTACGGCGTGTTAGCCTCCATCTTCTCTACATACTCGAAGGTGAGCGACGTCGGCGTCATGCCTGCGAGCTTTGCCACCTGCGTGCCTGCACCGAACACCTCTTCCGGGTTCTCCACGGCACACGGCAGACAGATAGTGTTCCATGCTTCCTTGAGGAACGAGCGGTAGAGCTTCACGTTCGTGCCGTTCTGCAGACTCGCTGCGCTTACGTATTCAACGGGGCGCTGATAGTCCTTGCGCTCGTCGAGAATCACGTCTACGGGCGAGAGGTCGTGGAAGAGCACCTCCACCTCTATCGGTCCGTCTACCGTCAGCTCGTACGCATCAGCCGTCTCGGTCTTCACGCCGTTGAGCTTGTAGCCGTCCAGACGGTAGCCCTCGTTAGGCTTTGCGTCGAGCGTGAGCTTCGTGCCGTACTCGTAGAGTCCGGATGCCACGTCCATCGTTCCGCCGTCGGCGTCGCACTTCACCGTCACCTTATACGTCTCAGCCTCGAACACAGCCGATATGTCGAGCGTGTTGCGTGCCTCCACGTGGTATTCGGCGTTGTTTGAGAGCACCTCGTCGGTGGCGTTGTCCTTCCAGCAAACGAACTTGTAGCCCTTGCTCGGCGTAGCCTTGAAGGTCATTCCGCCGCCGTAAGCCAGCTGTCCGCTGTTGGCTTCTGCCTTCTTCATGCCGCGCTTTGCAAAAGCGGCAGGCGTTTCTGTAGGAGCGTCCTTCACGCACTCCACACTTCCCCATTCTGCAAGCGGCAGAACATGCACGTTGTAGTGAACCAGTCCGTCCTTAAAGAGCATCCATCTCACCATCTTGCCCTCGGCGCCCAGATAGTTCTCGGCGTCGGTGATGTTGTCGGTCTTCACCTGCAGCACGTAGTAGCCGTTCTCGCTCAGACCGCTCGTGTTGAGCTTGAACACGCGCTTCGTGGCTTCGTCCTTCGGCGCGATGGCGATGTCGCCGCTGTAGAGCTTGCCCTCGTGGCGCACCACGATGTCCTCGCGTGTGAAGGTCTCGGGCTTGATGTCCTTGTTGAACTCCACGGTAAGCTCCTCTATCGGCTTCTCCGCAATCTGGTCGTCGGCAGGCACCGTCGTGATGCTCTTCACGTCGAGTCGCAGTTCAGGTATCGGTTCAAACTCCACGATGTACTTGTTCGTGCCCTTGCCCGAAACGATGTCGGCAATATGCAGACGATAGTCGAGCTGCGGGTCGATGCCGTCCTTCATCGTGTAGTCGGTTGTCCAGAAGTTAGCCGGGTCGAGCGGTCGGTTGTTCGTCTCGTCGGTTATGCTGAGTATCTTCGCGTACTTTCCCGCCGGATTAGCCACAGCCGTGTAGAACCAGTTGCGCGGCAGGTCGGTGGGCACCGTCACGCGGTAGTGCGTGTTGTCGATGCGCTCCATTCTGGTCTGCCCGCTCAGCGTCACGAGTTCCTCGTCGGTGCCGTTGGCGAAGTAGATATGGTCGGGCGCATCCTCCGCGTCGGGCTCGTCATTCGTGATCCATGCGCGGTACACCTTGTCGCCGATTGTGGCGTTCAGGCTGTGTATCAGCTCGTGTATGGTGACGCGGTCGAGCAGCGAGAGGTCGGGGTTGCCGTAGTCGGTCACGTGCGTAACGCTCACGTCATACTCGGTGAAGTGGCCCATGAGCGACGCTGTGAGGTCCCATGTGGCGTACGAGGCAGTGCCGGCGGCTATAGTGCCGAACTGCGTAGCGATGTCGTCGTCGAGCGCCATCGTCTTCTCGCCTCCGTTAAGGCTCGAACTGATGATGTCGAAGTCGATGAGCAGTCCCTTCTCGTTCTCCACAATCTCAGGCTTCTTCGTAATCATGCGCACGTTGTTGGCGTCGCCCTTGCCCTTGTTGTGTATGAGCACCGAGAATTCGGCAGGTATCACCGGCTCAACGACGTCGGGCGTGAGCGGGTTGTCGCCGTATACGTCGCGCTGCATGAAGTAAGTGAGGTCGAGCTCTGGCGACGGCTTCACCTGCAGGCTCACGGGGAAGAGCGAGCGGTTCTGCGTCGTGCTACCGTCCTTGAAGCTCAGCGTTCCGCCGAAGCTATAGGTGGTGAGGTTCTCGGGCGCTGCATACTTGGTAGGAATGAAGAGTATGGTAGCCACGCCCTTCTTGCCTGCGCCCAGTCGCCATGCGCCGTCCTTCTCGCCCTCGAAGCCTTCTATCTTCTCGATAGCTATCTGCATCTCGCGCGATGTAGCCATGAAGCCGGTCTCCATGTTCGTAGCGTTAACGTCGACGAGGATGTCCTCGATGGCGTTGCTCGATCCGTTCTCAATGGTGAGCGTGCCGCGGAACGCCTGACGCGTGAGCACCAGCTTCTGCTTTATCTCGAGCTTCACTTGTGCGCAGGTGTTCTCCGACTGCGTCTCCATATACTGTAGCATGTCCTTGCGTGCACTTCCCATGAGGTCGGTCCATGTAGGTATGCCCAGATTGACAAGCTTCGTCACACAGTTCTGACGTGTCTGCAGAATGTCTGCCACAACAGCCTCGTCCATGTGGTTAGTGCTGATATAGCCGCGTCCGTCCTCCTTGCTCCATGTGTTGCGCAGACGCTCCACATAGTTGCGCAGCGAGAAGTCGGCTATGTTGGCGCTCTTGTTCGGCATGAGCGATGTGAGGTACGAACCTACGCCCTGGCTCTTGTCGTCCACCGTGGTGTTGTCCGGAATGGTGTTCAGGTCGAACGTCCAGAGCGTGCCGTCCACGCGCATCTTCTGCAGCTCAAGGTCGGCTTTGTGTATTGCCGACATCAGTTCTACGCCGAAGTCCTTCATGCCGAGCGCCTCAGGCGCCTTGGTGAGCTGTCGGTTGTACTCCATGTAGGTGTCGAAGTAGCTGAAGAACAGGAACTGCTTATAGCCCGACGACTCCATCAGAGCCGGTATCGGCTTGTCTTCGGCAGCAGCTGCCTTGCGCAGCGGCGCCTTGCTGAACTTATCGGCCATCTCCTTACCCCATTTTCCGAGACACTCTACCATGTCCGGACCGTAGTTGGAAGCTATACCCTTCAGGCAGCTGAACAACGGAATCTTGTCGGCTACCTTTCCGCTGAGATAGTCCATCGCGCAGTCGCCTGCAAATTGCAGTGCCGATCCTTCAAGTGCGTTGGTTATGGCTGGCGCCACGCAAGTAGGCAGGTCGGGAAGCGGCACACACTCTATTGCTGTACAGAACAGTTTAAGCAGAGCCTTGGCGTCTGTTCTGCCGCCGCTCGCCGTTGCATAGCCGCCAGCACCGCCCCAAGGACCACCGCCCAAGCCAGGTTGTATATTTGGATAAAACACAGCGTGTCCTCCGCCTGCAGGTGGGGAACATTCGGCGTTGTCCTGCACATAGCGGATGACCGAGCCTATCCATGCGAACTTAGCGCCGTCGCCGCAGGGCCACTCGAACTTGGTGCCCATATCGCCGAAGCACTTCTTTGCTCTGCCCTCGGCGCGCTGCATAACTTTGCGCTTCACGTTGCGTGCGAAGTCGTCGCTGTTGAAGTCCTCCTCGTGCATCACGAGCACCGGTATCACGTAGCTCTGCTCGGGAGCGAGCGTGAAGCCCTCATATTCCACCATCGGCATGAACACGAAACCGTCTGCCGTTGGCGGTGTGTACTGCACGTTCTGTGCGGCAATGAGTCCGCGGTTGCGCAGCACTACGTTGAAGAGTGCGCTCTTGCCGCGGTTGATGTCTGCAAGAATGATTGCGTCGGGGGCGTTCATCTCCACTACCGGCACAGGCACCTGCGTCTCGTACGTCAACTTGGTGGTGATGTCGTACTCGTCTTCTATCTCTGTCTCCTCCACAGTCCAGTCCACTCTGATTGCCTGGTAGCTGATAGTGGCAAGATGCTCGGTTGTTTCGCCCGGACTCACCAGTACGTTCTGGTCGTAGGTGTCGTGGCGGTCTGCCGTAACGTGCAGGTGGTAGTAGCCTTCGTTCAGATCGTTGAACGTAATGCTGCCGTCGTCGCCCGTCACGTCCTGCATCACGAGTGCGCCGGTATTGTAGTCGGTGAGTCGCACGCTGGCGTTGCTGACGTACGGATGATCGCCGTCCTTGTTGCCGTATATGGTGTTCTCGTCGCGAACGCGGATGCGAAGGTTACCCTTCTCCTCGCTCACCACCTTCACGTTGAAGCCAATCTGCTTGCCTTTGCCCTCGCTGCAGTTGATGGCGATGCTACCCTTCTGGTAGACATTCACGTCGTAGTTGGCAGCGTTGAACTTAAGCATCACCGTAGCACTGTCGCCCGTTGCCAACGACGGCATTGTGGCAGGCGTAGCCAGACTGATGAAGTCGGAAAGCGCGGCTGGCAGCGACACGGTTATCTTGCCCGTCTCTGCGATGCCGGTGTTGGTGAGCACAATAGGATATGTGCGCACCTTGCCCTTGGTCACGGTGGTGTTGATGCTGTTGGTAGACACCACGAGATTCGGCGTATGCTTGCGTGTGTAGTTGTAGGTCACTACGCTGAGCGATGCGCCCTCGGCTGTTGTAATGTTGAACGTGAGTCGGTCCCACTCCTTGCTCTTAGATAGCGAAAGCGGCTTGATGGTGTAGCCAATCTCGGCCGTTCCGCCACCAGGCAGCTCGTCGGCGTTGGTGAAGGTCACCTCATACTGCTCTGTCGGCTCGCAGGTGGCCTTGAGATGGTGCAGGGCGAGGTTTGTCATGTTCTTCAACTTGATGGTTCCCGTGACAGGCTCGTCCACGTACATCTCATGCTTGATGTAGTCGGTCGTGGTGCGGCTCATGCCATACACGTTGAACCTTCCTTGCTGTGCGTTGCTGTTCTCGCCAGGTGTGCACACACCGTATGCGTACTCGCCACCCATACCTGCCATCACCGTGTACTCCGCCGTGTATTCGCCTTCGGCGTCGGTGGTGGCTTTCAGCGCTGTGCGCGAACCGGCATAGATGATGTACGGTTCTACCTCAACGTTGGCTGCCGCAGCGCCGCCGCGTGTCTTCGCCGTGCCGTTCAATACAACCTTGTCGCCAATGTTATATGTGTTCTTGTCGGCTTTGACGTCGTATGTGTATGCTGTCGTTACGGTTGTCTCGGTATAGGCGCTGTTGTTGATGGTCTGCAACTCGGTGACGGTGCCGTTCGGGTTGATTGCTGCCGTCACTCTGTAGTTGCCGGGCACGCTCGGTGCGTCCAGCTCCACAACAGATGTGTAGGTAGCGCCCACCGCGATGTCGGCATCTGTCTGCGTCATAGTAGAGCTTGTGCCGATGCTTGTGCGTATCTGTGTGCCCTTCGGCATCTTGATGGCACCGATGTTCTTCACCGTTATCGTCACTTTCGCCTTGCTTCCAGCCTCAATCTCTGCGTCGCATGCAGGAGTCTGCATCTCTGCGTCGGGCAGAGTCTGGTCGGAGATGAGCATCCACACCGTACCTGGACTATAGCCGTCGCTGCTTGCGATGACAGAAATGGTGCGGTTGCCCTCGCTGGTCTCGTTACTCTTCGCCACAAATGGGGTTGTAACGCTCTCCTTTCCGGCAGGGATAGTCACGGTCTTTGCAAACTGCAGGTCGTCGCCCTTCGCGCTCAGCGTAACCGTGAGCGGACTGGTCGTTGCGTCGTTGCGACTGATGGTGAGCGTAGCGCCTGTCGCATCGCCTTCGAGGATAGTTGTCTTGTTCGAAGTGACGCTGAGCGTCGGTCCGTCGTTGTCGAGGATGGTAATGGTGTCGCTCACAACGGTCTGCTTGTCGCCTATCGCAGAGCAGCCGCAATCGGTGATGTATATAGCTGCGCTAAACTTCACCTTGCGTGTGCCGTCCACCTTCTGGTTGTCCTTCACGCCGATGGGGAACGTCACTTCCTCTGTGCCTTCAGGCATGGTTATCGGCGTTGTGTAGTAGAGTTCGCCGTTGCTGTCGTCGCTCAGCTTCAGCGTAATCTTGCTGTTCTTTGCCTCGGTGCGCTTGATGGTGGCGTGAATGGCGTTGTAGCCTGCCGCCTCGCTCACGGTTGTGGGCAGCAGAGTCATGCTTATCGCCGGCACGTCGTTGTCCTTCAGCACAAAGAGCGCTTTGCCCGTCAGATGATGGTCTGCCGACACGCTGAGCTGCAATGTCTCGTCGTTGGCTGCGATGTTATCGTCAATGATCGGAATATCAATCACGGCTTCTGTCGCTCCAGGCTCGAAGGTATAGCTCTTCGGGAGGCGGAAACGCTTCGGCTTCTCCACGCTGAAGTAGACCGTGAGCGTATCGTTGCCGATACGGTAAGGCACGCTGACGGTTGCTTTCATCGTTTCGCCCTCGTTATACTCGGTTTTGTCGAGCTTCACGGTGAGAGGCAGTAGTTCGTCGTCCTTTATATTAAAGGATGTAGCGACATTCTGCGGATATCCGTTGGCTTTGTTCACGGTTATGGTGACCTTAGAGTAGGTGTTCACCACGTTGTTGTCGGGACAAACCACGTCGAACGACGCTGCCGACTGACCTTTGCTGATGGTCACAGTAGCCGGAACCTTAGCGTGTTCGGGCAAAGACGAAGCTATGCTGAATGTCTCGTCCATACTACGGTCGCCGCTGCGCTTCAATGTGAGGCGCATCGACTCGCCTTCCTTCACGCTCTTGTCGGGAGCGGTAAGGAACAAGTGCTTCTCAAGCTCGGCGGTTCCGCCGGTTGCGGTGTTGTTAGCTCGGTCGGCGTTGTACTCGCCGCAACCGCTGTTGGGCTCAACCACCACTTTCGCCGTCACTTCGCCTTCGAGACCGACGGTCTGCGAGAGGTTGAAGGTGGCGCTGCGTGCGATGTAGCCGCCCTTGAGTAGCGTATTACTGAAGTAAGTATTGCCTATGTGCACCGCTTCTTCGGTCTCGTTGCTCACGAGATAGACGCGTTCGGTCCAGCCGCTGCGCGTATCGGCGTTGCCGATGTTGCTCACTTTCCAAGTTACAGTGACATAGTTGCCCGGCACAAGCTTGCTCTCGGTGATGTTAACATCGGTAGTAGCAAGGTCGGGAGCGTTTTCTCGCTGCACCGTGTAGCTGCCGTTCACGTTAGAATCGCCCTGGATGTTGTCGCCTTTTCGGTTTGTGATGATAACATCCGACAAGCTTACGGCGTACTCCGTGCCAGGGTCCAAACCTGTAGGCACAGCCATCGGGAAGTTGATGATTGTGCCGGCGTTGCCCGACAGAGGACGATTGCTCATATTCACGACAACCACTCTATATTTATGGTTGCCGAGATTTCTTACCGACACCGTGTGTTCGTTTATACGCGATTGGCTCAGCGTCGGCGCTGTTCTTGACGAGCGGTCGAATGGCAGCTGCAGGTCGAACTGCAGCGCCACCACCTCGTCTGTGTTCTCAAGGCTGATAGGTATCAGCACGTCCTTGCCCTGACCACCCGTCAGCTTTCCTACCGACAGGTTGTTCTGAGCCGTTGCCGTGATGTACATCAGCAAGAACAGCATCATGGTTATGTATCTTCTGATCTTCATGTCTATTGATGTCTGTTAATAGCCTTTTTCTTTCCGTTCACAATATAGACGCCTTCGCGTGCAACACCATTCAGTTTGCGTCCGTCGAGGCTGTATACAGCTTCGCGGCTGTCGACGTCTGTGGTTATGGTGTCGATGTCTGTGGTCTGACCCTCAAACGCCACGCCTACCGGCTGTGCGTCTATGTCTGCAGCCATCGCCTGCTCCACTCTTGCCGGCTTAGCGAGTCGCAAGAGCTTGGTGCGTCCGCTGATGATGTCGCCCGTAGTGCTTATTATCACTACTCGAACGCCGTTAGCCGTGTTGTGTGTCACGAGCTGATAGCGCTGCTTGCTGAGAGCGAGCTTCACGTCGTTCGCCTTAACGCCGGCGAGTGTGATGTCGAGCGCAGCCACCTGGTCGGTTGCGTCGAGCCACAATGCGTCGTCTTCCACGCTGAGCACGTTAGCTGTAGAGGCGTCTTCGCCCATGCTCTCCGTCCAGCGTCTTTGCGCAGCCATAAGACTCTTCAGGTCGGCGTTGTCGTTGCTGCCGATGAAGATGTTTATGGTTGCCACGACGTCCTGCACATTGATGCCGCCGCCCTCATAAGTGTCGGCTGCCGGATAGTTGAAGTTGCCGTTCTGCGTGCCCATAATATAGTTGAGTGTCTGCTGCGCGTCGAGCACGTCTACCGATGCGTCGGCGTTCACGTCGCCCTTTGTCCATGTGAGCTTAGCACGCAGGCGGTTGTTCTGTGCCACGCCTTCATACGATCGGATGCAAAACTCCGTACCGCTTGCGTAGTTGTACGTACCGCTGAGATAGTAGCGGTAGGCTCCGTCTGTGTATCTCATCTCGCCTACATAACTGTTGTTGGCGGTAGTATAGATGCGGAGCGTCGGGTGAGCCTCGAAGTTCTGGTTCTTATGGTCGTAAGCGATGAGCGTTCCGAGCTGTATGTCGGCCTGCTTGTCGCCCATAGCCCACTCCTGCAGCGTGAAGGTAGACAGGCTGTAGCCTTCGCGCTGGCTTTGCAGATTGAGCGAGGTGATGTGGGCAGGCAGAACGCCGCTAAGTTCTGTAAACAGATTGTAGCCAAGATTGAGCGTCTCAAGCGCAGGCAGGAGTTTGCAGAACGCAGCCACATCGCCACTCAAACTGTTTCCGCTCAGATTGAGCGTGCGCAGACTCTTCATCTCCATTCCCTCTGTAGGCAGTGTGCCTCGGAGGTTGTTGTTCTGAAGATCGATAGCCAGCACGTGACCTTCTTCGTCGAATGTGACGCCGGGCCAACCGGTAGACGTTACGGCATTGCTGCCAATGCGCCATGTCTTATTGGTCCATGCTCCGCCGTTGGTTGCCTGATAAAGCACTTTCAGAGCTTCGTAGTCGGCGGCGTCAATGTAGCGTTTGATGATAGAGATTGGGTCTGAAACCTTTATGTTGTTGCTCTCGTCAGACTCAGTCTCCTCGTTCCAAATATCTGTCTTCACGAAATAGCTTATTCCGTCTGTAGATGCGTCGGGACTCGTGATATTGAACGTTACGGTGTACTCCTCTCCTGGCTGCAACACGCCGTAATGAGCTTGCTGTCCAACCTGAACCGCTCCATTGGGTCTATTTTCATAGAGCACGTCCGTCCAAGCACTGCTGCGTGTAGCACCCTTACCGATGTTGCGCACAACAGCCGTGATCTGGAACGTAGTGTTTGCCTTCACCTCCGCCGGCACCGTCACCGACTCAACCGTAAGGTCTGCGCGTTTGCGTATGCTGAACGTGCGGTGCGGGCTTTCGACAGTCTCGTTGCACTCGCCGTGCGCTGTAGCATACCACTCGTACGAGGCGCCTTCTACGGGCACGAACGCTGTTGAGGGCGATGTCGTCTTCACTTCCTTCCACTCTGCTGCGCTCTCTGCCTCGGCATCGGTGCGGCGATAGTGGAACGTATAGCCTACAGCAGCCTGTCCGAGATTGCTGCAGCTGAGCGTAACCTGTCCGTATTCGAGCGTTGCGTTGTCAGACGGCGAACTGAGCGCGAGACTCTTCAGCAACGGCTTCACATACACCTTATATATATATGTGTACATGGCAACACCATTAAGCTCTACGCTTACGTGATACGTAACGAGATCGGTCTTGCTGCCTTCGTTCGTGAGCGTCATGGCAGGCAGATTGCCGGTGCCGGTGAGCTGATAGCCGCGTACGGTGCAACCCTCAGCCACACTTGCCGTCCACTTCACCTTCACTTTCTCGCTGCTGCTTATAGCGGCGAACGCTTCGGGTTGCGTACTTGTGCCCGAACAGATGGTCTGTGCCGAGAAGCGGTCTATCTCGCCTATGTTTATCGCGGCACCGTTGAGCGTTACCACCACGTTGTCGAGCGAGATATGGCGGAAGAAGTCGGTAGCCTTCTGCATGTCGGCGCTGTTGGCTGCCACGTTGAAGCGCAGCGTAACGGGGTTCTGTGCTTCGTTCTTGAACGCCATCACGACGCCCGCCTTGCCCAGCTTCTCTGTCAGCGTGCTGAGCAGCGCCAGCGAGTCTGCCGACTGGAGATTGGCGTCGAACGCCTCCTTGCCGCCGGTCTTTACGTTGATGGTGCCGTCGGGCGTACACTGCGACAGCAGAGAGAGCATCTCGTGCATCGACTTGAACGCACGTGCACTGTTCGCTGTGGGGTCGAGTCGGTAGTCGCCGCTCGCCGACCATGTGTTGGCAGGGTTGATGATTATCTGCTGTTCGGCTGTGACGGTCTTCACTATGCCACGCGCCGTGAGACGCACGGTGTAAGTGCCGGCTTCGGCGTAGCTGTGCATAGGGTTGCGCTCGGTGCTTGTAGCGCCGTCGCCGAAGTTCCATTCGAATGTCTTTGCGTTTTCGCTGCTAAGATTGGTGAACTGGGCGCGGTTCATGTATGTCTCTACAGAGAACTTCGCCTGCAGATCGCCTTCCTCGGGTGTGCTCACCACGAGTCTACCCGAACGGCTGGTGAAGTTGATGGCGGCGTCGGCGGTTGTTGTGCCTGCGATATCGCTGAACTTCACCGTGTACACGCTGTCCTTCAGCGCTTCCTGCGCGCTCACCGGTATGCGCACCACTACTCCGTCGTGCTCCACAATCTGCGTTCCGCCCTCAAGGCTCACGCTCAGCACGCTGTCCTCCTGCGCCGCCTGAACGGTGTAGGCTTCGGTGCGCAGCGTCTTCTTTATACCAGCCACATCCACCGTCAGATTCTTAGGCAGATGCAGCTTGAAGCTGAGCGTCTTCACGTTGCCCGTGTTCTGCATGTATATAGGCAGGAGCGTTGTCTCGCCGCGATACATCGACGTAGTTGTGGCGTAGAGGCTGTGTCGCTGCTTGCTGTCGGTAGACGGCTCGCTGGGCGACGACGGCTTAAACTCGAAATGTGCCACGAGGTGCACATCCTCTTTGCCCATCGTGCCGTTGAACGTGCGATACTGTCCGATTATTTCGGAGCTGCCTTCGCGCGTCCAGCCCTTGAACTCATAGTTGCTTGCGTCGTAAACCGTCACGCCGAACGTGCTGCCCTCAGACACAGAGAAACCATTACTCTGATAGAACCCTGCCAAACCTGCGGGGTCGCACCTGAAGTAGACCTTGTGCTTCGGCTTCGTCTCGTTAGGCTCAGCCGGACTGCCCGGCGTGAAGCGGTAGTGGGCGGTGATGGTCTCGTCGTTCTCCGTAACGGTATAGCTTACCGTGCGATTTGTAGAGATAACCGTTCCGTCGCTTGTTGTCCAGTTGACGAACGTATAGTCGGTATACGTAGACGCCGTGTAAGAGTAGGTTACGCCCACGACATACTCCTTCACCTCGCTCGCCATTATCGACGACGGGTCGTAGGCTATGGTGAGGCGGCTGGTCTTCTGATACTCGTAGTTGGCGGTGAGTGTCTCAGCGCTGTTCAGCTTGCGGTGAGTGAACGTACTGCTCGTGCTCACCACCTTGCCCTCAGCGTCGGTCCAGTTCTTGAAGCGCCAGTTGGAGCTTTTGGCTACAGCCTTCACGCTCACATTGGCGTTCACGACATACAGTCCGCCTCCGCTCACGGTGGCAGCCTCTGCGGGCTTGGCTATCAGCGTCAGCTTGTAGCGTGCTCCCGGTTCGGGAGGACTGTCGGGGTTGAAGTCCTGTCCTCTCGCCACCATGCTTAGCAGCATGGCGAGGAGAGTCAGTATATATCTTGACTTGATCATAGTAGCTTTACTTTACTATTTTCTTATGATTCTGAATATAGATGCCCTTCTGAGCGGTGTTGTTCACGCGGCGTCCGTCGATGGTGTAGATGGCGTTGTCGGCGTCGGCGTCAGTAACTACGGTGTTGATGCCCGTAGTGGGTGCCTCGAAGGTGAGTGTGAAGCGGTCGTCCAGGCATCCCTCAGCGGCGCTGAAGGTGTACGGCATCTCTACCTCCACACCGTAGTCGAGCAGCTTCACGCCCAGTTCGTCGCGGTCTACGGCGATGGTGTATGCGTCGTCTGCAGGCAGATACATGCCTAATGCCACGCTACCGTCGCGATGAGCGCCCTCGTTCACAGCCAGCTGGTCAGCACCAGCGATGGTGTATATCTGCGGTGTGCCCTCGTAAGCCATCATCTTCACAGCGTCGTTGTCGGCGCAGAAGTCGTCAGAAGCATTGGCGTTCACTACCACGCGTGTGCGGTCGGTGCGGTCGTCGCATGTCAGCGCCACGTCTACCAGCTTGCGCTGCACCTGCTTGCTGCGTGCTGCGCGGCGCATAGCCAAAGCCGAGTGGTCGATGGTCTTGTTGATCTGTCTGCCCGCCGGCTGGAATGTGATAGCGTCTACCAGCTCGGGCTTCTGAACGAAGAACGCCTGCAGCGGTGAGAGCACGAAATTGTCGTCAGCAGCGCTATATGCCTTGTATGTGCGGTTGTCAACATCCCATGCTGTTATAGGTGCTGCGAAATCCATATAGTAGATGTCGTAGAAGCAAGGATATGGGTTGCCCACGAAGTTCCATCCTGCGTTTGCGCTCTCCACGGCAGGGTACTGAACGAGCGGTGCGCTTACAGCTTCACTGCGGAAGATGGCGTTGTGTGTCTCCTCGGTAGCAGGGAAACCTACATTGCCCGAACTGTTTGAACGGAAGATATAAGCCTTGCCCATGTGCAGCACAGAGTCGGCAGGCACGTCTTTCCAGTTGCCGCTTGCGCCGTTTGTTGCACGCGACTCAGAGTCGTAATAGCGCACAGCGATGCTTGTGCCCTTAGGCAGAATGATGTCGCTGCGCTTCACATCGAACGGCATACACAAATAATACCAATAGCCAGAGCCAGAGGTGGCGCCTATGTAGAAATTGAACTGCGAAGAAGAAGATGTCATCTGCTTGCAACGGTTGCTAACCGAAGCGGAAGTGTTATCTGCTATCGTCATATACTGGGTGTATTTGCCGAATGTCTGCGGATTGTCACCATTTACAATAAGCGCTCCTCCTGTGCCGATAAAGATGTCCGGCGAGTTAGGTATGCGTGCATTGCTGGTAAGCTCCAGCTTCTTGTAGAGGTTCACCTTGTCGGGCTGGTTCGGGTTTGGCTCCACCTTTGTGAACTGACTCCAGTAGTTGTCGAGCTTGTAGCTCACCATTGCATATTCGGGAACGTAAAGCGTTACGCTTGTAGGAGAATAGAATGGTGTGCTACC
>ERZ1032310.145-NODE-145-length-14281-cov-5.626037_pt1 | contig 14281 bp, 13 predicted proteins | sample MGYA00516697_ERZ1032310 | MGnify/ENA primary metagenome ERZ1032310 (study PRJEB33719, sample SAMN04261360) | wastewater metagenome | biome: periurban shantytown; feature: human; material: feces | host: Homo sapiens | place: Peru: Lima | collected 2012-01-15 ... | reverse complement strand
GGAATTTCCGTGGGCAAAAGCCATTGTGATTGTGTCGTTCTGGTATGGGAAGTACCGCATTCCTGCCGCCGTGCGCGGGCATATTGCCAAGTACTATCTGACGGACGGGAGACGAAACCCAGACTCGCAGGGCTACAAAGCCGGCGCGGCATTGGAGAAGTATCTTCGGGACAGCGGGCTGCGCGTGGCGTTCAACCGCGATTTTGCGCTTACCGCGCTGCGCTGGGCGGCAATGCAGGCGGGGATCGGGATCGTGCGCAAAAACAATTTCTTCTATACGGAAAAGGGCTCGTATCAGTATCTGGAAGCGTTCCTTATCGATGAGCCGCTGCAGCTCACAGCGGAGAGCACGCTTCGGCCCTGCGCGGAGTCCTGCGATCTGTGTATACGCGCCTGTCCTACGCACTCGCTCGAAGCACCGTATACGATGAACCGGAATACCTGCGTTTCCTGCCTGACGACGTGGGACGCCTGGGATATGCGGACAGAGCCGCGGCGCGGCGAGATCGGACCGTGGATATTCGGCTGCGACGTCTGTCAGGATGCCTGCCCGCACAATACGAATGCGTGGAAGGATACGGAGAAGTTTCCGGGGCTGGAGGCGTGGGCCGGACAGTCTGCGCTGGAGGAGATCGTTCTTGCCGGTTACGACTGGCTGCGCTCTGCTGTGCAGCCGAAGCTGTGGTACATCCCCAAGGGGAAGGAGTGGCGGTACAAAACGAACGCGCTCAACGCCATGCGGAACAGCGGCGATCTCCGATACCTGCCGGTCATCCGGAAGGCGTGCGGGGATGAATCGCCGGAAGTGCGTGAGATGGCGCAATGGGTGCTCGATGAAATAGAAAAAGCTCCGGTACATCGGAGCAATGAAAAACCGGGGCATGACACGCGGTGATGCGGTCATGCCCCGGCTCTTGTATATTCCCTTATCCGAGCCGCGCTTCGAGAGCGGAGAGCTCGTCGGCGAGACGCTGCGGGAGCTTGTCGCCGAACTTGGCGTAAAACTCGTGGATGCCCTTGCACTCGGCCTTCCAGAGCTCGGGATCGACGGAGAGAAGATCGGCGAGCGTTTCCTTCGTCACGCCGCTGCCCTCGAGATCGATATCCTCGGGGTACGGCTCATAGCCGAGCGTGGTTTCGCGCGCGTCCACCTCGCCGAAGGCGCGGCGCAGCACCCACTCGATCACGCGCAGGTTGTCGCCGAAGCCCGGCCAGAGGAAATGGCCCTCGTCGTCGGTGCGGAACCAGTTGACGTTTGCGATGACCGGCGGCTTGGTGACGAGCTTTTCCATATCCAGCCAGTGCTGCCAGTAGTCGCCCATGTTGTAGCCGCAGAAGGGGAGCATCGCCATCGGGTCGCGGCGGGTCTCGCCGACCTTACCCTCGGCCGCGGCGGTCTTTTCGGAGGCCATGATGCTGCCGACGAATACGCCGTGACCCCAGTCGCGGCTCTGGTAGACGAGCGGCGCGGTCTTGGCGCGGCGGCCGCCGAACACGATCGCGGAGATGGGCACGCCCTGCGGGTTTTCAAACTCGCTGGAAATGCACGGACAGTTGACCGCCGGAGAGGTGAAGCGGGAGTTCGGATGCGCGCCGGGCACGCCGGAGGCGGGGTCCCACGGCTCGCCCTTCCAGTTGAGCGCGTCCGTCGGCGGGTTTTTGTCGAGCCCTTCCCACCAGACGGTGCCGTCCGGCTTGAGGACGACGTTCGTGAAGATGGTGTTCTTGCGCGTCGCGGCGAGAGCGTTGGGGTTCGTCTTCTCGCTCGTGCCGGGGGCGACGCCGAAGAAGCCGTTTTCCGGGTTGACGGCCCAGAGCCGTCCGTCCGGGCCAGGGCGCAGCCAGGCGATATCGTCGCCGACGCACCAGCACTTCCAGCCCTTCTCACGCCACGCCGCCGGGGGAATGAGCATGGCGAGGTTGGTCTTGCCGCAGGCGGACGGGAACGCGCCGCAGACGTAGCGGATCTCGCCCTTGGGGTTCTGCACGCCGAGAATGAGCATATGCTCGGCGAGCCAGCCCTCCTCGCGGCCCAGCGTGGAGGCGATGCGCAGCGCGAAGCACTTCTTGCCGAGCAGCGCGTTGCCGCCGTAGCCGGAGTTGACGGACATGATGAGGTTTTCCTCCGGGAAGTGCGCGATATAGCGCTTGTCGGCGTCGAGCTCGGCCTTGGAGTGGAGACCCTTGACAAAGTCCGGCGAATCGCCGAGCGCTTCATAGACCTTCGTGCCGACGCGCGTCATGATCGCCATGCAGCAGACAACATAGATCGAGTCGGTGATCTCAATGCCGTACTTGGCAAACGGCGAGCCGATCGCGCCCATCGAATAGGGAATAACATACATTGTCCGGCCGCGCATGCACCCGGCATAGATATCGTGCAGCTTCGCCTTCATCTCGTCCGGTGCCATCCAGTTGTTCGTGGGGCCGGCGTCCTCTTCCTTTTTGCAGCAGATGAACGTGCGTCCCTCGACGCGGGCGACGTCGTTGAGCGCGCTGCGGTGGTATACGCAGCCCGGCAGCTTTTCCTGGTTGAGCTTGATGAGCTCGCCGGTGATATACGCCTCGCGGCGCAGCTCCTCGAGCTGCGTCTCCGTGCCGTCGATCCAGAGGACCTTGTCCGGCTGCATCAGCGCGCGGCTCTCCTCGACCCAGTCGGTGATATAATGGTTGATCGTATATGCCATGTCCCGGAGCCTCCCATTGCTTTTACATTATATTATTCATAATAGACGGAAAAGTTCCGTTTGGCAATGGCGTATATCGAAAAAAGTGAAGAAATTTGCAATTTTCATTTGTCGAACTTGCGTAAAAGCGCATTCGAGAGCGCGGCAAACTGCGCGATGGAGAGCGTTTCGCCGCGCACGGCGGGCGGAAGGCCGGTTTCCTCCATGGCGGACTCGATGGCGGCGCGGTCCAGCTCGGAGAAGGCAGAACGCAGTGCGTTTGAAAGCGTTTTCCGCCGCTGGGCGAACGCGGCGCGCACGGTGCGGAAGAAGAGCTTTTCGTCGTCCACGCTCGCGGGAGGCGCGGCGCGCCGGTCCATGCGCACAACGGCGCTCGTCACCTTCGGCTGCGGCACGAAGCAGTGCGGCGGCACGTCAAAGAGAAGCTTCGGCTCGGCGTACCACTGCACGAGCACGGAGAAGGCTCCGTACTCGCCCGTGCCGGGCGCGGCGCACAGCCGCTGCGCGACTTCCTTCTGGATCATCACGGTGACGCTCTCAAAGCAGCCCGCCTCGAGAAAGGCGGTGATGAGCGGCGTCGTCACGTTGTATGGCAGATTGGCGCACACCTTCCACGGTCTTTCGCCGAGCGTTTCGGCGCAGATGACCGGCAGATCCGCCTTGAGCGCGTCGGCGAAAACGACCGACACATTATCAAAATCCGCGAGCGTTTCGCCGAGCACATCCCGCAGCCGCTCGTCCAGCTCAACGGCCGTGACGCGGCCCGCGGTTTTCGCAAGCTCCGCCGTGAGACAGCCGACGCCGGGACCGATCTCGAGTGCGCCGTCGGCTGCCGTGATGCCGCTTTCGGCGGCGATCTGCTGCGGCACCCACGCGGCGGTCAGAAAGTTCTGCCCCATGGATTTGGAAAAGCGGAAGCCGTGGCGCTGCAAAAGCGCCGTTATGTCGCGGTAGTCGGTCAGAGTCATCGTTCCACCAGCTTTTCGAGCGCGATGCGCAGCGCGCCGTCGTCCACGCCGCCGACGAGCCGGATCGTGCCGCAGGTCTCAAAGCCGTTTTTGCGCAGCATGGCGCGCATGGGCTCATTGCCGGGGGCGGTGTCGATGCGCACGCCCGCGCAGCAGTAGGCGTGGGCAAAGTCGTCCGCGAGCGAGATCATTTCGGAAGCGATGCCTTTTCCGCGGTAGGCGTCCGAAACCATGATGCGGTGGATCGTGAGATACGGCCCCGCGCACGAGAGCCATTCGCCCTCAATGGCGGTGTACGCCGCCTCGCTCCGGCGGCTGATGCAGAGATAACCGGCCGGATTTCCGTCCGCGGTGAAGAGCCAGCCGTCGCCGCGCTCGATGTCCCGCCGGAAGTCCTCCTCCGCGGGGTAGCCGTGCTGCCACTGGTCCAGCCCCTGCGCAGCGAGAAACGCCTTTGCCTCGTCCGCAATGGCGAGAATGGCGGGCAGGTCGGCTTCCTCTGCACGGCGGCAGTCGATCTTCGGCGGCACGGGGCGCGGGTGGCGCTCGGCATCGATCTCGTCAAGCAGCGCCTTGTCCTCGTCCGTCTGCGGCACGAATTTGGCAAAGAGCTCCGGGCGCTTGTCCATCGTGCGCTCGAGCATCTTTTTCCGCCGCCAGCGGGCGATCTCGCGGTCTACGCCGCTGCGCAGAATGGGCGGCACCTCGCGCCCCTCCCACACGTCCGGGCGGGTGTACTGCGGGTATTCGAGCAGGCCGTCCCAGTGGCTCTCGCCGGTGAAGCACTCCTCATCCGCGAGCACGCCGGGGATAAGGCGGCACACGGCGTCCGTCACCGCCATGGCGGCGATCTCGCCGCCGGTCAGAACAAAGTCGCCGAGGGAGATCTCCTCGTCCACGCACTCTTCGATGAAGCGCTCGTCCACGCCCTCGTAGTGGCCGCACACGAGCACGAGATGGTCGTAGTCCGCGGCAAGACGGCGCGCGCAGCTCTGGTCGAACGTCTTGCCCTGCGGGGACATGTAAATGACGCGGCGGCGCTTTTCGCCCGCCTTGGCGCACACGTCGTCAAGGCACGACTTGAGCGGCTGCGCCATCATCACGCAGCCCCAGCCGCCGCCGTAGGGGTAATCGTCCACCTGCTGCTGTTTGTTTTCGGTATAGTCGCGGATCTGGACGGCGTGGATGTCCAGAATGCCCTTCTTCTCGGCGCGGCCGAGAATGCTGATCTTGAGCGACGCCTCCACCGCGTCGGGGAAGAGCGTCAGAATGTCGATGCGCATGGCGTCACATCCCTTCTATCAGATGAACGCGGATCGTTGTCTCGTCCGCGTCGATGTCGAGAATAAATTCCGGCACGGCGGGGATCGTATGCTCGGTCTCGCCCTGCACGACGTAGACCTGCCCGGCGGGCATATCGAGCACCTCGGTGAGCTTGCCGATCTCCGTGCCCTGCTCGTCCACGACCGCCGCGCCGAGAAGATCGGCGACAAAGTGCCGTCCCTTCGGCAGACGCACGTCGCTGCGGGCGAAGTACACGATCTTGTTTTTGAGAAGCATCGCGCCGTTCACGTCCTCCACATCCGCAAAGCGGACGATGAGCATGCCCTTGTGGACGCGCGACGAGGCGACGGCGCGCGGCGCGCCGTCAATGTAGAGCGTTTTGAGCGGCTTTAAAAACTCGGCGCTGTCGCACCACGGGTCGAGCTTGACCTCGCCGCGCACGCCGAACGTGTTGATGATCTTTCCCGCTTCGAGATACGGCTCCTTTGCCATAGGTAAACCTCCAGATATGGAAACCGCAGGGACGGGGCAGCGCCCCACCCCTGCGGTTTGGGTTTTGGGTTTGAGACTCAGTCGAGGATCTCGACCGAGACCTTTTTTCCCTGTCGCTGGGCGACGGCCTTCATCAGCACGCGGATCTCCTTGACCACGCGGCCCTGACGGCCGATGACCTTGCCCATGTCGCCGGGGGCGACCCGCACTTCAAAAACGGTTTCGCCGCCGGTCTCGTGCTCTGTCACGGAGACCTCGTCCGATTTCTCCACGAGACTTTGCACGATGTAGGTCAGCAGTTCTTTCATTCCGGCAGCCCTCGGAATCAGGCTTCAGCTTTCTTCAGCAGGCCGCGGACCGTGTCGGTGGGCTGGGCGCCGTTGGAGATCCAGTACTTGGCGCGCTCCATGTCGATCTTGATGGTGGCAGGCTCGGTCAGAGGATCGTAGGTGCCGATCTCTTCGATGAAGCGGCCGTCGCGGGCGAAGTGGCTGTCGGCCACGACGACGCGGTAGAACGGAGCTTTCTTGGCGCCGGCGCGGCGCAGACGGATTTTGACCATGATGTGTTTCCTCCAAAAATGTTTAAAATTTTATATTTTTATTGCTGTGCAACAAAAAGCTGTTAGAAGCCGAACGGCATTTTGCCGCCGCCGCGCTGGAAGCGCTTCATCTTTTTGCCGGAGAGCTGGCGCGCCATCGTCTGCATCATTTCAAACTGCTTGAGCAGACGGTTGATGTCCACCACGCCGACGCCCGCACCCGCGGCGATGCGCCGCTTGCGGCTGGAGTTCAAAATCGAGGGGTTCTCGCGTTCGGCAGGGGTCATGGAGAGGATGATCGCCTCGGTGTGCGCCATGGCCTTCTCGTCGATCTTCGCGCCGGCGAGCGCCTTGGCGTCCAACCCCGGCACCATCCCGGCGAGCTCCTGCAGCGAGCCCATGTTCTTCATGGAGTTGAGCTGGTCGAGATAATCGGTCAGCGTGAAGCGGTTCTTTTTGAGCTTTTCGGCGAGCTCCTGCGCTTTCTTCTCATCGACGGCGGCCTCCGCCTTTTCGATGAGCGTGAGCACGTCGCCCATGCCGAGAATGCGGCTCGCCATGCGGTCGGGGTGAAAGACCTCGATGGCGTCAAGCTTTTCGCCGACGCCGGCGAACTTGATGGGCTTGCCCGTCACGGCCTTGACGGAGAGCGCCGCGCCGCCGCGGGCGTCGCCGTCGAGCTTGGTGAGCATCACGCCGGTGATGCCGAGCGCTTCGTCAAAGGCGGCGGCGGCGTTCACGGCGTCCTGGCCGGTCATCGCGTCCACGACAAGCAGGATCTCCGCCGGTTCGGTCTCGGCTTTGATGCGGCGCAGCTCGTCCATGAGCGCCTCGTCGATGTGGAGGCGTCCGGCGGTATCGAGGAATACGAGATCGTTTCCGTGGCGGCGGGCGTGGTCGATCGCGTGCTTTGCGATCTCCACCGGGTCGCCCTGGCCTTCCTCGTATACGGGAAGATCGAGCTTTTTGCCGACGGTCTTGAGCTGATCGATCGCGGCGGGACGGTACACGTCGCACGCGACGAGCAGGGGGCGCTTGTTCTGGCTCTTGCGCATGAGCGCGGCGAGCTTCGCGCCGTTCGTGGTTTTACCGGCGCCCTGCAGACCGACGAGCATCACGACGCTCGGGGACTTTGAGCCGATGTTGAGCTTCTGGCTCTGGCCGCCCATGAGCGCGCACAGCTCCTCGTTGACGATCTTGATGACCATCTGCGCGGGGGAGAGGCTCTCGAGCACGTCCGTGCCGACGGCGCGCTCGCTGACGGATTTGACAAAGTCCTTGACGACTTTGTAACTCACGTCGGCCTCGAGCAGCGCGAGACGCACCTCGCGCATCGCTTCCTTTACGTCCGACTCCGACAGGCGGCCCTTGCCGCGGAGCTTTTTGAAAACGTTATTGAGTTTGTCGGAAAGATTTTCAAATGCCATGTCCCAGCTCCTGTAATGCGGCGGCGATCTCGCGCGCTAAGCTCTGCGCGGCGCCATCGGTCATGGTTTCGAGCCGCGCGAGCTTTTCCTGCGCCGCGGCGAGAATGTCCCGCTCGGCGGCGAAGCGCGCGACCAGCCCGGTTTTCTCTTCAAACCGGCGCATCGTCTCCTCAGCGCGGCGGATGATGTCCCACACGCTCTGCCGGGAAACGCCCTCGCTCTGCGCGATCTCGGCAAGAGAGAGGTCTTCGTTGTAATGCAGGTCAAAATACTCGCGCTGCTTTTCGGTGAGCAGCTCGCCGTAAGAGTCAAAGAGCATCGTGCGAAAGAGCGCTTCTTCCATACTCTCTGCCTCCCTCTGTCAAGGATTTTTCCCTGTCACCGGCACATTATACCCGCCTGGAGCATGCCTGTCAAGGTTTTTTAACTGACAGACGGAAAAAAGCCGAAGCGTCCTCCCAGGGGAGAAACACTTCGGCTTTATGGAGGAAACAGCTCGGTTAAAACCAGACTTCGAGCCGGATATCGCGTCCGGCGGGAAGCGTGACGCGGCCGGATTCGAGCGCGGTCTCTTCGCCGTTGCAGCGCGCGCGGATCGCGCTCTCGGCGTGCGTATCGACGGTGAACGGCGCATCCTGCGCGCCGATCTCCACGGTCATATAATGTCCGTCGTGCGCAAAGCGGCGGAAGCGGCCCTTCGCGGTGCTGGAAAAGGCCGTATGGCCGTTCTTTTCGAGCGCGGTGACACCGTCCTTTACGCGCAGGGTATAAAACCCGTCGGCCATGCGCAGACGCCGGACGGTGATGTCCTCGCCGTTGACCGAGCCGAAGTGGAAGCCGTTCCAGGGGTCGACGTCTACATGGTCGGCGACCCACATCAGCGGGAACAGGCCGCCCCAGCCGAGGAAGAAGTCGGTGTCGACCGAGTCGCTGCCCTGGCCGGTGAGGGAGTTGTAGTTTTCAAAGCTCGCACGCTCTTCTTTCCAGCGGGAGGAGAAGATCTCCATGCACCGCGCGGCCAGACGGCTGGCCTCTTTGTCCAGACCGTAGCGCTTGAGACCGTTGTACGTCATATAGTTGAGCGGCGGCCACACGCGCCCGCGCCAGTACACGTTGTCGGCAAAGGCCGGGCTCTGCTTCCAGATGGCGGGCAGCGGGACGTAAGTCCAGAACTCGTCCTCGTTGAAGATGTGCCCGACGAGAGCGCGGACGCGCTCGGCGTCCGGCATGCCGGCGAGCAGCGGATAGAAGCTCGTGGGGCAGAGATCGACGAATTCGCCGCTCCAGAGCCGGTTGGCGTAGATCTTCCGCTCGTCGTCCCAGAGCGCGGCGTCGGCCTTTTCGCGCAGCGTTTCGGTGAGCGAGTGCAGCCGGGGGATGGAGACCCCGTCGCCGACGATCTTCGCCATGGCCTGCAAGCACTCGCCGTCCACAATGAGAAGACTGTTGAGTGCAACGTCCTCCATGTCGAGCGTGTGCGTTTCGGGGATGTATGTTGCCTTATCGTAGATCGGGCAGTTGTCCATGGACGATTCGTCCATGGCGGCGAGCTTCGTATGGGCGAAATGCCCCTTGCCGACGGGCGAGCTGCCGTATTCGTATACGCCGTTGCCGTTGCCGTCGCGGTGGGTGTGCCACCAGAAGTTCGCGTCGCGCAGCGCGGGGTACACCGCGTCGAGCAGCGCCCTGTCGCCTGTGAGAAGATAGTACTTCCATACCATGAACGAGCCGATCGGCGGCTGCGAGCGGTCGACCCATTCGGTCAGCTCGCTCATCAGGCAGGCAAAATTCCCTTCGGGGACGTTGTTGTCGATCGTGGCCTGAATGCTCATGCGACCGGTCTGCCAGTCGCCGCTCATGGCGTTCATGTAGGCGTGATAGTAGGGATCGTCCATCCACACGTACCAGCCGCCAAACTTCTTGTTCCAGAACCGGGTGATCCAGGTGAACCAGCGGCCGGTCGTTTCGTCGGAGAGCGTGTTCCACGCCATGATATCGCGCAGCGCTTCCGCGGCCTCGGGATAAGCGCCGTCCTCGATCGAAAGGCACGCACCGAGGATGGCCGCCTTGCGCTCTTCGAGCGCGGCTTCGTCGGCGAACACCTCGAGAGCTTCCTTTGCCTGCGCCGCGGACACGGCGGGCTCATTCGAGACCGAAACGGCAAAGCAGATCTCGGGGTTCTGCTCAAGATTGAAAAGCGAGGTGTACCACGCGCCGTCCGGCTCGTCGTCCGTCGCGGCGTAGTAGCCGTTCTTTACGATGTCGCGGCCGACGCGGTGCTTGTCGCGGGCGATGCATGTGCGCACGGGCTCGTCGCGCATGGCGATGCCCATGCAGTAGCTGCGGCACTGGCCCATCGCGGTGCGCTCGCTCGTCTTTTCCATCGTGGGAACGTTGAACGCCATCGCCGGGCCCTCCGGCGCGCGGCCGAAACCGAACGAGATCACCGGCCAGAAGCGCAGCGCCCATTCGCCGTGCGCCTTGCACCGCAGCCGCCCGGCGACGGTCCAGTCATCGGTCTTGACGTATTCAAGCTCGAGCACCGTTCCGGCGTGCGTCATTTCAAGATGCACGTACCGGCCCTGGCTGTCGTGCTCGAGAAGGCGGATGTTCCGGTCAAACGGGAACGTTGTGTAGGTATCCTCCTTCGTGCTGAAGGCGCCGAAGGCGATCTGGAACCCGGCGGGGAGAAAGACATAGTTTGCCGGGCTCTCCGCGGTCCAGGTGTTCCAGTATTTTGTTTTTGAAAGCTGCTGCATGCGTTATTCCTCCCTGCCGTAGCAAATGAGGCTAGACGGACGCACCGATACATACACGGTGTCGCCGGGCTGATACGATTCCACCGCGGGGCTGAGCGCGGAAATCTCCAGCGCGTCCTCGCCGATGTGTCCCGTCAGGCGGCACGTTGCGCCGACGAAGATCTTGCGTTCGATGCGGAAGGGGACGGCGTCCGTCTCCGCCGCGGCGCGGATGCGAAATTCCTCGCCGCGCACCGCGACCTTGACTGCGCCGTCTTTCGCGCCGGACGAGACCGGAAGCTCCCAGCCCGCGCCGCGCACGCGCCGCTCGCCGGAGGGAGCGGTGAAGAGCTCGGCGTCGAGCAGGTTCGCCTTGCCGAGAAAGTCCGAGGCAAATTCGCTCTGCGGGCGGCGGTAAATGCTCCAGGGATCGCCCTCCTGCTCAATGTGGCCCCGGTTCATAAGGATGATCTTGTCCGACATCGTCAGCGCCTCTTCCTGGTCGTGCGTGACGAAGATCGTCGTGATGCCGACGGCCTGTTGGATGTTGCGGATCTCATACTGCATCTCGCCGCGGATTTTGCGGTCGAGCGCGGAGAGCGGCTCGTCAAGCAGGAGAATGTCCGGCTTTACGACAAGCGCACGGGCCAGCGCCACGCGCTGCTGCTCGCCGCCGGAGAGCTTGGAGATCGCGCGCTTTTCGTATCCCGCGAGATGTACCATACGCAGCGCCTCGCTCACGCGCTCGTCGATCTCATCCTGCGCCACGCGCTGCATTTTGAGCCCGTAGCCGACGTTTTTCGCCACGTTCATCGAGGGGAACAGCGCGTAGTTCTGGAACACCATGCCGATGTTCCGCTTTTCCGGCTTCTGCCGGGTGATGTCCTGCCCGGAGACGAACAAGCTTCCGGCGTCGGGCGATTCCAGCCCGCAGATGATGCGCAGCATCGTGGATTTTCCGCAGCCGGACGGGCCGAGCAGCGAGAGGAAATCGCCCTCGTCCGCCTCGAAGGAGATGCCTTTGAGTACCTGCGTCTGGCCGAAGCTCTTTTCAATGTTTTGAACGCTCAGTTTTTTCATGGTCATTTCTTTCCTTTCCGCGCGCCGGGAGCAAACAGACTGGCGCTCGAATATCCCATGCGGTTGAGCAGCAGTATCACGAGCAGCGACAGCAGGATCATCAGCGTTGCAAGCGCGTTCAGGTCCGCCTTATAGCCGGTGCGGATCAGCGTGAACACCTCGACCGGCAGCGTCCGGACACCGAACGGCGCAAGATAATACTGGATGCAGAAGCTGTTGAAGCAGATGATGAACGACATCATGCCCCCGGCCAGCACGCCGGGGAGGAGCATGGGAGCGGTGATATCAAAGAAAACGCGCATCGGCGAAGCGCCGAGCAGACGCGCGGCGGCCTCCGGCGTGCGGTCGGCAGAGGCGAAGCGGCCGAGCACGAGCATGACGACATACGGCAGCACGCAGATGAGATTGCCGCAGAACATGCCGAAATAGCTCCGGCCGACGCCGAGCAGATTCAGTATGAGCAGCAGCGACACGCCCTGCACGAGCCAGGGGATCGTGATGGGCAGCTGCAAAAGCTCGTTGAGCGTGTTCGCAAGGCGCGGCGTCATATACTGCATGCCGAAAGCGCACATCGTGCCGAACACGACCGCTGTGAGCGCTACGAGCAGCGAGAAACGGAGCGAGAGCATCGTTGCGGGCAGAAGCTCGCTCTGCGTGAACAGATACAGGTACCACTTGAAGGTGAAGTCAAACGGGAACATGCCGTACGGCGTGCCGTTGAACGACATGAGGATGATGACGAGGATGGGGATATACAAAAAGGCAAAGCCCAAAAACATCCAGACGCGGATGGCGCGGTTGAGTCCCTTGTTCATTCCATACCGCCTCCGATCTTTCTTTCGGCGTAGCCGACAATGAGCCGCACGATGCGCATGATGATGCTGAGGATCACGAGGAACACGCACGAGAGCGCCGCGCCGTAGCCCATGTTCAAAACGGCGTTATACTGCGAGTTGATGAGAGAGCCGATCATCATGCCGCTCGGCCCGCCGACGAGCGCGGATTCGGCAAAGCTGCCGCACACGGGGATGAGCACGAGCAGTATGCCGGAGAGAAGCCCCGGGATGCTCAGAGGAAATACAACGTTGAGGAACGTCCGCGCCGGGGATGCGCCGAGCACACGCGAGGCGTGGACGAGATTGTCCGGGATGCCCTCGAGCGAGGTATAAAGGCACAGCATCATCTACGGCAGATACTCATACACGAGCACGAGCACGACGGCCGGCGTGGAGTAAAGGATCGACTTCCCGGACACCGTGATGCCGAGATAGCCGAGCAGCGTCATAAGAAGTCCGCCGGACTGGAAGATCATCATCATGGCGTAGATCAGCAGAAGCTGCGATGTGAAAAACGGCAGGATCGTGAGCATCATCAGCGTATTGCGGTGGCGGGGCTTTGCGACCTTCGCCATGCCCCACGCCATCGGATAGCTGATAATGATGCACAGCACCGTGACGAGCAGCCCGATGCCCAGCGATTTGCCCATGAGCTTGGAGAAAATGTTGGTGGAGAACATTTTGACAAAGTTATGCACCGTCCATCCGGGGAAGCCGTTTCCCATCATGTTGCCGTCCATGAAGCTGAACACGAGCAGCATGGAGAGCGGGATGATCGACAGGCACAAAAGCAGCAGCGACGACGGCCCCGCCCACAAACTACCGATCCGGAAGGAGCTTTTTGTTTCTTTGTTTTTCATAGAATCCGATCCCTCTTTATGGAGAGGGCGTGCTGCAAGGGCCTTGCAACACGCCCGGATGCGGTCGAAATCGTTTTCAGGCCGCCTTGACAGCGTTCCAGACGTCCAGCCACGCCGTCTGCTGCTCGGCGGTGAGCACCGGCTGCATGTACACGCGGGATGGGACCTCCAGCGCCCAGACGAGAGCCTTCTGCTCGTCGGTCAGCTTGGAATAGACCTTGTTGTTGACGGTGTTGTGCGCGTTGCCCTCCACGGTGGCGAAGTTGTACTGGAAATCCTCGCCGGTCATGAAGTCCAGCCACTTGCAGGCGAGATCGTAGTTCTTCGTATCCTTGATGATGCACCACATATCGACATAGCCGACCGTGCCCTCGTCGGGATAGACGTAGTTGCATGGCGTGCCGGAGTTGAGAAGCTGCGTTGCGGTGCCGGCCCACATGTTGCCGATGACGATCTCCCCGGCGGTGTAGGGCGCGAGATAGTCGTCGTAAGACGCCCAGTAGGTGCGCACATTGGCCTTGAGCGCGGTGAGGTCGGCCTGGATAGCGTCCATATCCAGCGTGTCCGGCTGGGAGGGATCCATGCCGAGATGGATGGCGGAGGTCATAATGGCGGTGACATAGTCATCAAAGAACGCGACCTTTCCGGCATACTCGTCGGAGTACAGCACGTCCCAGGAGTGGATGTCGCCGGTGACCTTGTCGGGATTGTAGCCGAGAGAAGTCGTGCCCCACGTCCAGGGCAGCGCGTACACCTCACCGTTTTCGCCCGTGGCTTCCGGCAGATTCAGATAGGCTTCCATCAGATCATCGTAGCAGGGGATCTTCGCGGTATCGACCGGTTCGAGAAGCCCGGCTTCGCGGAAGATCTGGACATACACGGTGCTCGGCATCGCCACGTCAATGTTGCCGACGCCGCCGGTCAGGAGCATGGTGTTCAGCTCTTCGAGAGAGTTGAAGTACACAAATTCGACCTTGCAGTTGTAGAGCTCTTCAAAACGGGCCGCGCCAAACGGCTCGTCCGCGCCGTAGCCCTTCCAGTTGGCGACCACCAGCGTCGGGACCTCTTCCGGCGAAGTATTCCCGGCGGCCGGCGTTTCCGGCGCAGCGGTCGTGCCGCAGGCAGCGAGAAGCGTCAGGCACAGGCACAGAATCAGCAATACGGAGAAAAACTTTTTCATGGTAACCTCCTCTTTCTTTTCGGGGCTTTCTCTTCCCCGTTTGTGTCCCTATCATAGCAACTGCCTGCGCTTTAGTATTTCTCTATTCTACTTGTTTTTCAATTTTCTCATATCCTTTTTGCGATAATGCATATTGCGTCGGCGTCATATCGCTGTATTTTTTGAATATTTTGCAAAAATAACTTTGC
>ERZ1032310.144-NODE-144-length-14491-cov-13.037406_pt1 | contig 14491 bp, 8 predicted proteins | sample MGYA00516697_ERZ1032310 | MGnify/ENA primary metagenome ERZ1032310 (study PRJEB33719, sample SAMN04261360) | wastewater metagenome | biome: periurban shantytown; feature: human; material: feces | host: Homo sapiens | place: Peru: Lima | collected 2012-01-15 ... | reverse complement strand
ATAATTGAAACGACCCCGGTTGCATATTCTGCAACCGGGGTCGTTCGATGTTTCACATGAAACGTTTTGGGGTGCGGCTCCCCTATGCGTTCTTCTGAACTTTGAAGCGCTGCTTCAGCTGTCCGCAAGCGGCGTCAATATCGTTACCACGGGAGTTACGAATCGTGGTCTCGATGCCACGGGACTCAAGACGACGCTGAAGATCCTCAACCTTATGAATCGGCGACGGCTTGAGCGGGCTACCATCGATGTCGTTAAGCTGAATGAGGTTAACGTGGCACAGCGTTCCCTCGCAGAAGTCGCAGAGCGCCTGCATCTCGGGATTCGTATCGTTGACGCCTTCGATCATGGCATACTCATAGGTCGGGCGGCGGCCAGTCTTCTCGGTGTAGAGCTGAAGCGCTTCGTGAAGGCGAAGCAGCGTGTACTTCTTAACACCGGGCATGAGCTTATTGCGCGTCGACTGGATGGCGGAATGCAGTGAAACAGCAAGCGTGAACTGCTCGGGGATGTCGGCAAATTTGCGAATACCGGGAATAACGCCACTGGTAGAGACGGTGAGGTGGCGAGCGCCGATACCGATGCCATCGGGGTCGTTGAGGATTCGCAGCGCCTTGAGAACCTCGTCGTAGTTGGCAAACGGCTCGCCCTGGCCCATGAAGACAACGCTCGTGGCGCGCTCGCCAAAGTCGTTGGATACATGAAGTACCTGGTCGACGATCTCTTGAGCGGTCAGAGAGCGCTTGAGGCCGTTGAGACCGGTAGCGCAAAAGGCACAGCCCATGCCGCAGCCTGCCTGGGTGGAAACGCAGACGGAAAGCTTGTTACGACGGGGCATGCCGACAGTCTCGACGGAAACGCCGTCGTGGTATTCGAGCAGATACTTGCGCGAGCCATCTTTGGAAACCTGCTTGGTGAGTTCAGTCGGCGTGTCAAAGGCAAAAGCCTCTTTAAGCTGCTCGCGGAAAGCCTTGGGAAGGTTGGTCATATCGTCAAACGAACAAACGTTCTTCTCGAAGACCCATTCGATAAGCTGCTTCGCGCGGAAGGCGGGCTGGCCAAGTTCGGCCACGAGCTCGCGAATATCGTTTTGGCTCAAGTCGCGAATGTCCTGAGATTTAGTCCTGGGATTCATGGAAGCCTTTCGATTTTGGGGAAACGTAGAGGGTATCGCTACAATATGGTATCAGCTGCAGAAATTATAGAGGAGGAGTCTGCCCATGCCGGGTAAAAGCCTAGAGAACATGCACGTAGCGGTCTTGGCGGGCGGTCATTCCGCTGAGCGCGAGATCTCGCTCAATTCGGGAAAGAACGTTGTGGTGGCACTGAAGGAAGCCGGCTACACCTCGGTGGAGCTGCTCGATACGGCCGCTGATGACTTTATGGTAACCATGGCAACCGGGGGCTTTGACGTGGCGTTTATCGCCATGCACGGTGCCGGCGGCGAGGATGGTGCCATGCAGGGCGCCATGGAGACCCTGGGTATCCCCTACACGGCCTCGGGCGTGCTTGCTAGCGCCTGCGGTGCCGACAAAGAGGTCTCTAAGCTCCTGTACGCCAAGGCGGGCATTCCCATTGCCCCCGGCCTTGCGCTCGAGGTGGGCGATGAAGTCGATATCGATCATATTGTCGAGGTTTGTGGCGAGCGCAGCTTTGTGAAGCCGGCCGTCAACGGTTCCAGCTATGGCATTTCCCTGGTCCATGAGCCCTCCGAGCTGCCCGCGGCAATTGCCAAGGCGTTTGAGTACGGCGACAAAGTGCTGGTCGAGAAGTGCATCGAGGGTACCGAGATCACCGTCGGCGTGTACGGCGAGGACGACGTGCGCGCCCTGCCGATTGTCGAGATTCGTAAGCCCGAGGACTGCGAGTTCTACGATTTGGACGTGAAGTATGTCGACCCTACGGACATCCATCGTATTCCGGCGCAGATTTCACCCGAGAATTACGCTCGCGCTCAGGAGCTTGCCTGTGCTGCTCACAAGGCCCTCGGTTGCCTGGGCATCTCGCGCAGCGATTTTATCGTGAGCGAGGATGGCCCCGTCATCCTCGAGACCAATACCATTCCCGGCATGACCGATACGTCGCTGTATCCGGATGAGATCCGCCACACCGACGACATGACGTTCCCGCAGGTCTGTGACAGCCTGATCCGTATGGGCCTTCGTCGAGCGGGCATTGCATGCTAATCGAGGACGCGGTTTCGTCAGGAACGCCGCAGTTTGTCATCGACTCCTATGCCACGCTTGCCGAGCGCGCCAAAACGCAGTCCTTCGGCCTTATCGAGGAAGATGTGATCGTCCTCGATACCGAGACCACGGGTCTTTCGGTGCAGGACAATGAGCTGATCGAGATCTCGGCGGCCCGCCTTTCGGGCCGCGAGGTCGTCGACCGCTTCGATACCTTCGTGCATCCCAAGCAACTGATTCCCACCGAGATTACCGAGCTCACGAGCATTACAAATGCCGATGTGGCAGATGCCCCGTCGGCCGTTGAGGCCGTCGCTGCTCTCGCTGATTTTGTCGGTGGTTGCCCGGTGATCGCACATAACGCCACGTTCGACCGCTCATTTATCGAGTCGGTCAAAGGCGGCGTCAACGTGAGCGATATTTGGATCGATTCGCTGGCGCTGTCGCGCATCGCGCTTCCGCGCCTGGCCTCGCACAAGCTGTCTTTTATGGCCGATCTGTTTGGCTGTGACTCGGTATCACACCGTGCCAATGCCGACGTCGACGCCCTGTGTGGCGTATGGCGCGTGTTGCTCGTGGCGCTCACCGACTTGCCTCAGGGCCTCATGGCGCGCCTAGCCGACATGCATACGGATGTGCCTTGGTCCTATCGTCCTATCTTCTCATTCTTGGCGGGGCAGAACCCTGGTTCTATCTTCTCTCTCAGCGCCGCTCGTGCTGACGTTCTCAAGGCCGATCGCGCCGACGATCGGGTGGACGCCGACGAACTGCCGGCCCTCAAGATGCCGAGTCGTGAGGAGATTGAGGCAGACTATGCGCCGGGTGGCCTGGTCAATCGCATGTATCCCACCTACGAGCCGCGTGATGAGCAGATCGCGATGGCGCTCGAGGTCCGCGATGCGCTGGTCACGGGCACTCATCGTGTAATTGAGGCGGGCACGGGCGTCGGCAAATCGATGGCCTATCTGGTGCCTTTTGCCGAGGCAGCGCGCCGTAACAACATCACGGTTGGTATTGCGACCAAATCGAACAATCTTGCCGACCAGCTCATGTACCATGAGCTGCCAAAACTTGCCGAGCAACTGGACGGTGGTCTGTCATTTTGCGCTCTCAAGGGCTATGACCACTATCCGTGCCTGCGCAAGCTTGAGCGCATGAGCCGAGGCCAGGTCGAGATTACCACCAAGCGCGATCCGGCGGACACGCTCACGGCGGTCGCGGTCATTATGGCGTACGTCTGCCAATCAGCCGATGGCGACCTCGACTCGCTCGGCATTCGGTGGCGCAGCGTCAACCGCCCCGACTTTACGACGGCCTCGCGCGAGTGTGCTCGTCGCCTCTGCCCGTTTTTCCCTGATAAATGTTTGGTCCACGGCGCTCGCCGTCGTGCGGCGCATGCCGATGTGGTGGTCACCAACCATTCCCTGCTGTTCCGCAATGTCGCGGCCGAGGGCAGGATTTTACCTCCGATTCGTCATTGGGTAATCGACGAGGCCCATTCCATCGAGCGCGAGGCGCGCCGTCAGTGGGCGCGCGTGGTGTCGGCGGACGAATCACGCGTTCTGTTTGAGCGCCTGGGTGGCTCGAGCACCGGCGCGCTAAGCCAGGTTTCCCGTGATTTGGCAACCTCCGAGGGCTCTACGCTCTACCTGGGCCTTGCTGCCAAGGCGACGTCGACGGTTGCGCGCGCGAGCATGGCAATCGCCGACGTGTTCGACGGCGTTCGCGAGCTCGGCCGCCGTGCCCGTGGGGGTTATGACAATGCCAATCTATGGATTGGCCCCGAGTTGCGCGAATCTGACGACTGGCATGATTTCTTACAGTCGGCCTACACTGCCATCGACGCATTGGAACAGGCTGACAAGAGCGTCGACGCGCTGGTGCAAGCCGTCGCCGCCGACAAGCCCGAGGTTGTTGTCGACCTGGGCGATATCTCACGCCGCCTGCACGAGCTGGCCGAGAACCTCAAACTCATCATTGATGGCACCGATGAACACTACGTGTATTCGCTGCAGGTCAATCGCAGGTTGCGTGCCGGCGGAGAGTCGATGACCGCAGAGCGCATCGACATTGGCGAGGCCTTGGCAACCGAGTGGCTGCCCGAGGTTCACACGGCTATCTTTGCCTCGGCGACTATGACGGTGTCCAAAAGCTTTGAACACTTTAACCATGCGGTCGGCCTCGATCGCATCGGTGCTTCAACATCCTCATCGCTGCACTTGGACTCGAGCTACGACTTCGATTCGAACATGGCTGTAGTCGTTGCGGGCGATATCCCCGATCCGCGCGATCGTGAGAGCTATCTTACGGCGCTCGAGCGCGTGCTGGTCGACGCCCATCTTGCCATGGGCGGATCGGTGCTCACGTTGTTCACCAATCGGCGCGACATGGAAGACCTGTACGCCCGCGTTGAGCCCAAGATGGCCCGTGCGGGTCTGGAGCTCAACTGCCAGCAGCGCAACTCATCTCCTCGTCGCCTGCGCGACCGGTTTATCAACGAGCCGACCTCGTCGCTTTTTGCGCTTAAGGCCTTCTGGGAGGGGTTTGACGCCAGCGGCGAGACACTGCGTTGCGTCATCATTCCCAAGCTGCCGTTCTCGAGCCCCACGGACCCGCTCTCGTGCGAGCGCAGCCTGCGCGAAGACCGCGCTTGGGCGCGCTATTCGCTGCCCGAGGCGGTGCTCGAGGTCAAGCAGGCGGCCGGCCGCCTTATCCGCTCGTCGACCGATTGCGGCGTGCTGATTCTGGCCGACCCGCGCCTGGTGACGAAGGGCTACGGGAAGAAGTTCTTAACGTCGCTGCCCACGAGCTCCTACCGGCGCATCGAATCGGCGCAGATCGGTCACTATCTGCAACTGTGGCGCGCACGCCACGAGCGGCGGCGCTAAAGCGGACAGACGAGGGTTTTTGCCATATCGCACAGACGCTTTGACAGGGCGGGGTCATCCAAGATGCGGATGGCTCCGCCCGCTGCGATTATCTGGCTCAGCAGCCAACGCTCGGAGCCGTAATGCACGGTTACCGTTGCCATGTCTGCCCCGCTGCGCTCGATTAGGGTGATGCCGGCCCAGTCCAGATGCTCCGCCATATCGAATGGCATCAAGAGCTTTGCGCTACGCTGCGTCCGGACAAGGGAATCGTGGAGGGATGCGACGCCCGGTGTGTGAGGCACGACGGAGTCTTCCGTCAAGGTGAGTCCCTCGATTTTATCCATGCGATAGGTGCGCTGCTCATCGACCGCGATGTCCCAGGCAATCAGGTATGTTTGGTCGCCGTTTACCGTAATGCGCAAGGGGTCGACCAGACGCTCGCGTGGCCGCGCATCGTCCATCGAGCGATACGAGATGCGGCAACGAACACCGTCCTGAATGGAGCAGCTCAGCTGCTGCCAGTGCGACCCGTGGTTGACGGTGTCAAAGACGCGCTGGTTATAGCCGAGCTCTTCGGGCAGAAGGGCATGTCGAATCCGAGCTGCCGTCTGCGGCTCGATCCCCAACGATTCAAGTTCATGGTTGAGCACAGCGCCTTCGGCGGCACTCAGGCGCAGCGGTAGCACACGTCCGGCGTCACCGGTGAGAACCACACGCTCGCCGTGGCATTCGCAGATGATGCGCGCACCCGATTCTCGGTCCGCGAGCGTCGAGACGATCTCGAGAATCTCGTCGAGCGATACTCCCGTGATGTCAAAGCGGCCGCAAATTTCGGTTCGTGTCATGCCGCTCTCGCCGGCGGCGTAGAGGGCCTCCATGATGTCGATGGCGCGCGAGAGTCTCTGCTCGCTGGTGAGTTTACGCACGGGCATGCTCGTGCACCGTCCTTTCAATGAGGTGGTTCCACGCCTGCTTGAGCGATTTGGGGGCCATGGGCCTCATGCCGTCCATGGCGTGGGCCATGCAAAATGAGGCGGCGGCTTCAAGGTCGCGCACGTCAACGGTCCAGATCCATCCCGCATCGGTGTGTGCGAGCTCACCTCGCCCGCGCGTGAGGCCGTTGATCATATCGATCTGCGTCTGAGGGGCGAACGAGAACGTGGCTGCAACGGGCGGTCGGTCGGCAAAATCGAATTCAAAGAACAGATAGTCGTTGAGATTGAAGTCCGCAGGGATGACGTAGGCCTTCGAAGGACGCCAAGCGCGAACGATACGGTCGCAGCGGAATGTCCTGATGTCGTCGGTGGCATTGTCGAGGCCGCAGAAATACGCCACGCCCTCGCGCTCGAACATGCCGTAGACACAGACGGTACGCTCTTTCTGCTCGCCGCGTCCGTTCTGATATAAAAATCGCAGCGCACAACGCTCGGCAAAGGCGCTCCATACCGCATCGACGGTGGGAGAGCGGCGGATCGGTGCTTCGTCCACCGCCGACATGCCGGTGAGGTAGGCAATTTTGGAGCGAATATCGGCAAGCGGCGCGGCAAAGGTGGAAGAGCCGGCCGCTAGCGTCTGGTCGATGGCGTTGAGTAGGATGTCGGCGTCGTCTGCGGTGATGAGGCCACCTGCTGCAAACGTGTGCTCGCGGTCGATTGTCCACGAGCTTTCCTCGGTCTCCTGCGCACCGGCGGGGCGAACCTCCTTGATTAAGATGCCACGCTCGAGCAGTTTGTCACGATCGCGCCGAAACTTGCGCTTATCCGAGTCGATGTTGCCCGAGCCATATCCCAGGTCAGAATCCAAGACGATCTGCTCGGTCGTCAGCGGTTCGGGGGAGCTGTTGAGCACAAAGAAAAGATTGAGGATGCGCTGAGCCGTTTTATCGAAACCGGGCTCCGAACTTCCCTTTTTAATTGTCGCGGTCGCGTCGCTTGCCGTCATAGAGTCCTCGCATGAGAAGGTGGTTTGCTGCCATGATTTTAGTCCGATATGGAGATTAGGCTATATCCTTGTCCGCTCGGGGCGTTAAGATGGCCCGAATTCGGTCGTTTGCGCTCGCTCGGGGTATACTTTCGACTATATACGGTTCTAATGTGCATGCATTGGGCCTATTTGTCGGATTATGGATGTGGAGCGCACATGGCGAACACCCAGAACTATATTAACCACCTGCTGCAGAACACCGGCATTACGCCGGCATGCAGCGAAGAAGAGCGCTTGGCTGCCGAGGATATCGCTCAGATCTTCCGCAACCACGGCTTTGACCCCGAGGTTCAGGAGTTCAATGCCCCGGCGCCCAGTAGGTTGGCATTTGCCGTTACCGGTATTCTTGCGTTTGCCGGCGCCCTGCTGATGGGCATCGGCGGCGGTATCGGCTTGGTCGGCACCTTGCTGGCCGTTGTCGGCGCCGTTCTTTACGTGCTCGAACGCACGGGCCACCCCGTGGTTTCGCGCCTGGGCAAGACGGGCGTGAGCCAAAATGTCATCGCCTACCACAAGGCCTCGGGCCCGCTCGCGTCTCCGCGCAACCGCCCGGTGGTCGTTGTCGCACACTACGACTCTCCCCGTGCTGAGCTGCTCGCCCGCGAGCCTTATGCCTCGTATCGTGCGCTCATCGCCAAGCTGTTGCCCGTTGCCACGGTTGCCCCCGCTGCCGTTGCCATCCTGCGTATCCTGCCGCTCCCCGGCGCGCTCAAGGTTCTGCTGTGGATTGTCGCGATCCTCGCTTCCCTCGTTGCGCTTGCCAACGCGGCAAACATCATCTCTAACCGCCATATTCTTCCCTATACGTCCGGCGCGGTGTGCAACAAGTCTTCTGTCGCCGCTATGCTCGGCGTTATGGACAACGTTGCTCCCTTCCAGGGCGAAAACGAGTTTCCCGACGATGTTCCGTTCGATACCTATTTTGGGGAGCAAAAGCGTCGTGCCGAGGAAATGGCGCGTGCAGCGGCGGAGTATGCCGCGGCCCAGCAGCAAAACGACTACGGCAACACCATCGAGTACGAAGAGCCTACCTACGCCGAGGACGAGTTCGGTCAGCCGATTGCTCCCGACACTCAGACTGAGCCCGAACAGGGCGAGGCTTTCGACGAGCAGATCGAGGGCTTTGAGGGTGCGTCTGCCGACGAGACGCTGATTGGCGCCATCGTGCCCGAGGATCAGAATCAGGCTGTCCAGGCTGAAGAGTTCAATGACGAGGTTTCCGCTGTCGAGCCGGTGGAGGAGCCTGTCGCGGCCGAGCCCGAGCCCAAGCTCTATCGCAATGCCGCCGGCAACATCCGCTTTGGTTCGGATGCCATCCGTGCGCTCGGAATGCTTCCCGAGTCCTGCACGCTCGATTACGAGGAGGGCGAGGAACCGACGTTTGAGCCCGAGCCTGCCCCCGTCGTGACTGCACCTGCGCCCGCTGTCACCGTGGATGATGAGTCTGCCGCGGTTGCCGAGCCCGAGGCGGTGTCCGCGATCGATCCCGCGGCAGGACTGGACATTTTGGCTCCCGCCGCGCCGGCGCAAGACGTTGCGGACGAGTCTGACGACGATTACGTTGAACAGCCGAGGCGCGTGTCTTACGAGAGCGATACTGATTTCTCGGCCGAGATTCCCGCGGCAACGCCCCATGCCGACATTGCATCCGCGTTCTCGTCGATTGGCGCCAGCGCTTCCAACTTCTTTAAGGGCGCGCTTGCAAAGGGCAAGAAATTTGTCGACGATTTCGAGGAGAAGCGCGCTGCCGCACGCGAGGCTGCCGAGCAGGAGGCTATCGCTCAGCAGCAGGCAGCCGAGGCGGCACGTGAGCGCGCGGCGCAAGAGTTCGAGCAGAACGAGGCTATGCAGTCCGGGCCCGTCGACGCTGCCGAAGCTACGACGTCCTTTGAGTCCCAGCAACCGACGTCCGCGGATGTTGTTGAGGCAACAACGTCTTTCGAGGCTCAGCAGCACGTCGATAGCACCATGTCGTTTGATGCCGCGCAGTTCGATTCCACGATAACGTTTGAAAAGCAAGGCACCGCGATTGCCGAGCCCCTTCCTGTTTCCGATGAGCAGGGCGACGCGGCAGACGATGACGAGCCTATTGATGCCGCCGAAATCCAAGATGCCGCCGAGGACGAGCCCGTCGAGGCCAACTCTGACGAAGAGCAATACGCGACAGCCGAGCAAGATGATTCGACCGAGGTCGAGCAGGAGGAAGTGCCTGCGGTTTCCGAGGCTCCCGAGACAGATGAGTCGAGGCCTTACTCCACGCAGATTTTCACCATGCCGACCCCGAGTGGTTCCGGTGCCACGGTTGCCGATGTTGCTCCCACCCAGGACGAAACGGTCGATTCCCTTATGGCCCAGATTTCCTCCCAGGCATCGCCGCGTCCGCAGATGAATGTTCCCGATCCGGCGTCGGTTCCGTCGCCTGCACCTTCCTCGTCTCCGCTGGCTTCGGTCCCCGATCCGTCACTGCCGTCGATGAAGCAGGCAAACGTTGCGTCTCGCACGTCGCTGTTCGACCTTCCCGACCCCTCCGCACAGGTCAACGACCCCTTTGCTACCGCTCAGGGTCCCGAACCCACATCGGCCCCCGTTGCGCCTCCTATGCCCGTTGCGTCGGGCGCACAGCCGATCGAGACCATTTCGGCTCCCGCCCCTGCGGCACCCAAGTCTCGCAAGCGCGGCCTGGGCGGCCTGTTCGGTCGTAAAAAGAAAAACGAACAGGACAGCATGAGTGATTGGCTGGGCGTCGAAGACGATTACGATGCCAAGAAGTCCGGTCGCGGCATCGGTTCGTGGGATAATTTCGAGGACGATAACGATGGCTGGAAGGGTGGCGCTACGTCTTCCGACGGCGCTTCTTCCGAAGATATGCTCTCGGCTGTCGCCTCTATGGGCGATGATGAGCTGCTCGGTCACGATATCTGGTTTGTGGCAACGGGTGCCTCGGATTGTGATGGCGCCGGCATGAAGGCCTTCTTGGCTTCGCATCGCGATAAGCTCCGCGGCGTATTCTTTATCAATCTTGAATCCGTCGGCGCCGGTAGGCTTTCGGTTGTGACGGTCGAGGGCGAACAACAGCTGCTCAAGGGCGATCGCCGCATCATGAACCTGGTCAGCAAGGTGTGCAAGTCGTTCCATGTCGATTGTGGCGCGCTCGAGATGCCCTATGCCAAGACCGATGCCTATGCCGCGCTCGAGGCGAGCCGCCGAGCCCTCACCATCGCCGGCGTGGACGGCACGCGTCTGGCTTGCGCTCGTACCGAGGACGACCTGCCCCACAATGTCAACCCGACGAACATTGCCACGGTATCCGAGGTCGTGACCGAGGTTATCCGCCGTTCGTAGACGGAGCTCTAAGGAGTCAACGTGTTTTCGTATATTAAGCGCCATTGGCCTGTCTACGTGATTTTGACCTTGATTGCCATTGCGTTAGGATTTGGGGCTGCCTACATCGTGGGTGCGAAGGGCTCGACCCCCGCCTCCGCAATCAGCGAAGAGGTGGAGCAAGAACAGAGTACGGGTGCCGATGGGATTCCTGAGTCCGAGCAGGCAATCGTTGATGGTGGATCTTCGTCTGCAGAGTAGATACGGCGATTTACATGATTGAAAGCGGGCGAGCCAGTCCCCTGGCTCGCCCGCTTTTTCATCGCGCTAGCGCTTCTTTGGGATCGACCTAAGGCGAGCGAACCATAGGGCTGCGGCACCCGAGGTCAGGAGCGCGGTGATGCAAGCGGCGATGGGAACTGATCCTGTTGCCGGTAGGTCCTGCGGTAGGGTACAGCGTTGAATGACGCTGTCCTCGTCATGCGACTCAAGTTTATCGCCGCCGCCGTTGCGGCAAAGATCGACGCGTGCGCTGTTGGTGAGTGCGGTTTGGGGCGTATAAGCCGACGTTGCCTGCACGTGTACGACTGCGTCCCGAGCGTCTGTGCCAAGGATTGCTTTGGCATCGTCAAGGTCGTCGTGCTCATCTTTGAGATCATCGCGGGTCCAAGAATCCGCATCGCTTCGAGTCGTAAAGTCGGCGGCTACCGCACCGTATTCAATGCGAATGCCCGTTACGACGGTATTGGACGCAAGGTCGAGTTCTTTCGCCTCGAGTGTGGTGGATTCCGTGGTCGAGACATCCGCCTTCCAGAGGTGCCAGCCGTCGTAATCGACGAGGCGGCAATCCTCACCCAGACTTTCCCTTACTTCGTCGGACTCAAGCCAAGGATTTTCGTGCCCATCGTCAAGTGTCGCGTTTGCCGGCTCATCGACGTCTGTCGAGTCCAACGGCGTCGTGCGATACCACACGTTGCACAGACCGTTGAGGTCGCCGATGGCGACGGGGGTTTCGATTGAGACGAATCTCGCTGTATCGTCCTCGGCACACTCAAGATCATCGGTAATTGTGAACTCATCAACCCAGGTAGCTGAATCGTTTCGAGCGTCGATGGTATAGGAGAAAAGCCCATCCGTATTGGTTTGCATCGCGGCACGGTTTTTACCATCGCCGTTAGCCAACAGGCCCTTTTCGATAGGTTGGACAAGTTCCTGACGCTTGTCGACCTGCCCCTTGATCTCGATGGGCGCATCCTTCATCGCGACGGATTGGACTTCTCCCGTATCCTTTATTTCAAACGTTATCTCCTCGGCAAGGTCATAGGTCCGCGGAGACATCATTTCGCGCAACGAGTAGGTGCCGGGTGCAAGATGTTCGACGCGGTGCGGCTTGTCGGATGAGGTCCAGGAGTCTATTTCGGTTTTATCGGGACCATATAAGGTGAGCTGTGCGCCTTCCACTTCCTGCTCACCGCTTGCATCGACCTTGGAGATATCAACCTTGGTGTAATCGTCGGATACGTTAAGCCGTGCTTCTACAACGGGTGTTTTCTGGTCGGCATAAGTAAGGTCGACAATATGGGTTGTCTGATCGAGCAAGAAGCCTGCCGGCGCTTGAGTCTCGACAACCTCGTAGCGTGCGGTGCCAGATCCCAGTGGGAGGTTGTCCGCGCGTGCTTCTCCAGTTTCATCCGTCGTGACGGTCGCGACGGTCTCACCGTCGAGCGCGGCAATGCTACCGTCGGGGCGCACGATATCACCCGAGGCACGGATCTCAAAGACGGCGCCCGCGAGGCTGCTGCCGTCTATGGCATCGGTTTTAACGATCCTGATGTTTCCGGTCGCGGCGTGGTCATAATACGAGGCGATTGCAACGGGCGTTAGGTTCATGTCGGCGGGTATGTTTACCTCGATCTCTTCGCCGATAAGATAGGGCTCTTTGGCCGAGGTTTCGCGTACATAATAGGTGCCCGGCATGAGCGATTCGGGCAGTGTGACGGTGCCGGTCGCGTCAGTCGTAAAGGTGTCCATTACGTTATGTGCTGGATACCAGCAAGTTTGTGAGACAGGTTCGTGATTGCTGTCGAGGAGTTGGAAGGTGAATCCGGCTAGGGGAACAGAAGCGCCTGTTTGGGCATCGCGTTTTACAATCTGGAGATGTGTCGACAGCGCGTGGTTGTCCACAATATATTGAAGCTCGGCCCCGTCGGAAATCTGATTGGCCCCGACGGTCCATTCCCCTGCACGTTTAAAACCCTCGGGGACGGTTTCCGGAACCTCGCGAATCGTGTAGCCGGCACGGTCGTATGGGACGGCTCCGTGGACACCGGCGGGTCGCTTGCCTGTGCCGAACCATGCTTCGGGCTGATCTTTGGTGGAGGCAAAGCCATAGATGTTTGTGGTCAGTGTGCCAACAACCTGCTGAGAGCTGTTGCTGACAACCTCAAAGACAACACCACCCGCCGGCTGCTCCAGGCCGGATTGGTCGCTATTGCCGTAATCCTTGAATTTGGAAATCTCAAGGTCAAACGCAATGGGGATATCGGAAATGCGGGATTCGATCTCGACCACGCCTGAATCGCCGAGCTGGTCGGCTCCAACGGTATAGGTCCAGCTGTCGTTGGATGGCAGGTAGCCCTCGGGGGCTTTTGATTCGTAGATGGTAAAGGTTCCTAAGGGGACATCGGCGAGGGTGGCCCGACCGCTTTCGTCGGTCGTGAGGATTTGTGCCCATCCAGGGGTTGATTGCGACACACACGTGAACTCTGCTCCTGCGAGTGAAGATCCCACCTGGGGGCCGGCATTCGTCGCGGCATCGAGTTTTACGATACGCAGGTTGATGGTGCCGGGCTGTTCATCAATGGCGACCCGCCCGCCGTCATTCCCCGTGGTAAAGGCAATACGATCACGACGGGGGACATAGCCGGCCGGCGCCTTCGTTTCAACTAGGTAGTATGCCGTGTTGGGCAGAAGTGTTGCTTGCGCTCGACCGTTGCTGTCCATCTTGATGGTGCCGACACGCGCGCCGCTGGCGCTCTCAAAAATATCGAATGTTGCCCCGGTAAACTGATAGGTATTGTTTCCGCTGGTAATAACGGTGTTAGCAGACTGCTTTTGGAAGGAAACAGAGACCGCCGGCAGTACATAGAGCATGTCTTGACGTTTGCTGCCGCCCGATACGGCCCCTAGATAGCGTCGCGCGCGGTGCGGAGCGGCTTTGATGCTTCCTGATTTTGCGCTGTCGTGGAGCCACCGCGCAGCCGCCACGACTTCATTGTCGGCGGTAAAGTGTCCGCTCTTGGTTTTACCCTGAGCGGTCGTATAGGAGTAGGTGCCGTCGACATGGGTAGTGCCGTTGAGCATCCATACGGCAAGCTGGGTGGCGGCGCGGGCGCGATCGGGTGAAAGATGGTAACCGCCAAACGACGTGGTGGTTGGATATCCGTGACAAACGATTGCCGCGAACTCGTCGTCGAGCCACACCCAGCCTTGATCAAAGTTGAGCCATGGGCCGCCCGGTTTGGTGGGGCCGGGGCGCTCCTGGTTCATGCAGTAGGCAATCGAGGTGTCTTGAGCTTCATACTTGCCGATGAAGAAGGGTCCACAATCATCGCTAATAGTGCGGAAGCCGAGCTGGTCGTAGCCATCGACGGCAAATGCGGCTCCCGGTGCCAGGCAGCCGAAAAGCAGGAAGAGGAGCAGGAGCAGCGGACCTGTTGCGATTGCGCTGTGGACAGAGTGCGTGGGTGCGTTGGACATGGCTGCTCCTTATCCCTCGTGCGTCGCACGGGGAGGCTGCGACGCGTAGGATGAGGCTACCCCCGAGGTTCATGCGGGTAAGTACCGGAGCCTGACCAAAAGCTTGCCCAATTCCTGACAAATTGAGCTCAAATACAACAATCAAGCAAAAGTGCAGGTAGAAGATAGGGAGAACAGGAAGTCAAAGGTCCTCGTCTCCACAATTGACGCGATTTTCAAACGAATCTCCACAGCTAAAACAAGTATCACCACCCTTGTATCGAACAAGACAACCGCGTTATACTAGCCAACACACAAGCGGGCATCGCCAAGTGGTAAGGCATCAGCTTCCCAAGCTGACACTCGCGGGTTCGAGTCCCGTTGCCCGCTCCA
>ERZ1032310.128-NODE-128-length-14969-cov-5.062827_pt1 | contig 14969 bp, 14 predicted proteins | sample MGYA00516697_ERZ1032310 | MGnify/ENA primary metagenome ERZ1032310 (study PRJEB33719, sample SAMN04261360) | wastewater metagenome | biome: periurban shantytown; feature: human; material: feces | host: Homo sapiens | place: Peru: Lima | collected 2012-01-15 ... | reverse complement strand
AGGCAGAGCGCTGTTTTCCTTTTTTACATCCGCCGGAAGCCCGGCGCGGGTGGCGGACAAAAAACTTCAGGCTGTCTTATGCCTTTTTTTAAGAATCCGCAGAGGCGGTTTTTCCGGGAAATAAAGGATTTTTTCCATCATGCAGGCTGAATATCCCCCCGCCGGCGGCCGGCAGGAGGAAGCAGGGATACCGCGTCCCTCCCAGCCGTACAGATCCGGTGCAGCCCTTTCGGAACCGGAACTGTGTTCACCTGCCCAAGGCTGATTAGCCGGACCCGGGGCACGCAGGGGAAAGGGGGATTCCTCTTATGCTTTTCCCGCCCCCCTGCATGATGTGACTTCTGTCACACAGACGCAAAAAACCGCCATTCTCTCCGGTATCCTGAAAGGCACGGGGAGAATGGCGGCCTGTGAGAGGGGGAGACGGCAGCGGCTGCCGTTTCCCCTGAAGGTTTTTTCTCAGAGGAGGTCGTAACTGCGTCCTTTGGCGCAGAGCGGGCACTTGTCCCCGAACATGGCGGGATAGGCTTCGCCGCAGACAGGGCAGACAGCGATGGGGCCCTTGCTTTTGTGCTTCAGGACCTCTTCTTTCATACGTATGGGCCTCACGCTTATCATTTCGGATCCGTGCTCGAGGATTTCCCGTCTCAGGGCTTTGTCGTCCTGTTCCTGCTTTGTTTTGAGCTTGAGGAACCAGTTCCAGGTCTCGGGGAAATTCTTCAGCTTTTTCAGATCGATGGAGGCCCTGAAGCCTTCGCCCGTGTATTTGTCGTACAACACCACGGCGTAGAGACCGTAGTCATGAACCTGAAGCCAGCCGTTGCCGAAAGTGCAGGGAGTGAGAATCTGGACGGCGTCAGGCAGGCACTGCCGGCTTTCTGAAATGACGTCAAAGAGACACCCTTCCGGGAGTCCGGCCCGCGCGGCCTCCACCAGAAAACCGCCCAGCATGACGCCGGGAGCGGCGTGTCCGTGAAAAGCGAGCACCTTCGCCATGAATTCTTCTTCGGTCAGCTTGCCAATCATATTTGTCTCCTGTGAAGAGGGCGGCCGGGAGGGCCTGGGTCCCCGCTGCCGTCACATGTCCGTGGAATGCATACCTATACCGCGCGGCTCCGGTTTTGGGAAAGAAAAAAATCCCCCTGTTCAGAAGGTATCAGTTGGGATATAAAAAAACAAAAAAGGCTGCCGCGTTTCGCGCCCAGCCGGTACCGCCGTGACGGCGGACAGGAGGAATGAAGCATGCGGGTTGTATCCGTGAATATAAGTGAAAAAAAGGGCACGCGCAAAGTAAGCAGGCCTGAGGCCGTTCTGAAGACCAACTGGGGCATCGAGGGTGACTCCCATGCCGATGGCAGCCACCGCCAGCTGAGCCTCCTCGGCATCGAGGACATCGATTACATGCGCAGCATGGGCGCCGACGTGAAGCCTGGTGATTTCGCCGAGAACATCACCACCGAGGGCGTCGAGCTCTCCACATATCCCATCGGCACCCATTTCCGCATCGGGGAGGATATCCTCCTTGAACTTACCCAGATCGGAAAGGAATGCCATTCCGGGTGTGAGATCCGCCGCCTCGTGGGCACGTGCATCATGCCCAAGAAGGGCGTCTTCTGCCGCATCCTTAAAGGAGGCATAGTGAAGCCCGGCGATCCTTTTTTTGTCGTGAATGAAAAGGCCGGGCAGTAATCAGTATCCCTTTTTTGTGCTGTGGCGGAGGGCGTTTCCCCTGACGGGAAAACGCCCTCCGTTTTTTTGTTTTATTCCGGCTTGTTGGAGCATAACACCGGGAATTTTGGGTCAGCCTGGGAGTCCGCACGCGGCCTTTACGTGCACGATTGCTGAATAAATCGTGAGTGAATTGCGGCACACGGTTTTCATGATATACGTGAGAAGAGATAATTTTTTTGTCTGAGGTTTCTCCATGTTCTGGAATCTTCCCGCGCCGCCGTGGTTTCCCATCTATCTGTCCCTCAAGGTCGCCGGTCTGGCCACGCTCATGGCCCTTATCACCGGCGTGGCCGTGGCCAGATACCAGAAGCGCAAGAAGACCATGCGGTCCAAGGTTCTGGACGCCCTGTGCACCCTGCCCATGATTCTTCCGCCCACCGTTCTCGGCTACTATCTCATTCTGATCATCGGCCGGCGCGGCGTGCTCGGCCACTGGCTCCAGGAAATGGGCGTTCAGCTGATTTTTACCTGGCAGGGCGCCGTTGTGGCGGCGACCGTTGTCGTCTTTCCTCTCATCTACAAGTCGGCGCGCGCGGCCCTCGAGTCCGTGGATCCGCGCTTTGAGGCCGCGGCCCGCACCCTGGGTGCGGGAGAAGGCAAGATATTCTTTTCGGTGACGCTTCCTCTCGCCTGGCGCGGGATCCTGGCCGGCAGCATGCTGGCTTTCGCCCGCGGCATGGGCGAGTTCGGCGCCACGCTCATGATCGCTGGCAACATTCCGGGCAAGACGCAGACGCTCTCCCTGGCCATTTACGACGCGTTCCAGGCCGGGGATGACGACAAGGCCATGTCCCTCGTCCTTCTGACGTCCCTCATCTGCCTTTCCATTCTTATCGGAGCAGACTCCTTCCTCTCGTCCCGCATCGGCCGCGGGGGCAGGAAGAAAAAGAAGCAGCAGGCCGCGGCTGGGGAGAGTGCGTGATGATCAGCGTGCATATCAGAAAGGAACTGCACAGTTTTCATGGCGATTTTTCGCTGGCTGCCGATTTCGATTCCAGCGCCAGGCATATGGTGCTCTTCGGCGCGTCCGGTTCAGGCAAGACGCTGACCCTGCAGGCCATCGCCGGCCTCATCAACCCTGACTCCGGGCATATCAGCGTTGACGGCGATGTTCTCTATGACAGCGCGAAGCGGATCTGCCGTCCCGCCAGAACCCGCCACGTGGGCTACCTTCTGCAGGACTACGCCCTCTTTCCCCACCTTTCGGCGCTGGGCAACGTGGGTTTCTCCCTTTCCGGTCCTTTCGGCCATCTTTCCTCCGCCAGCCGCGCCAGGGCTCACGAGCTCCTCGCCCGCTTCGAGGTGGATCATCTGTCAGACCGCCTGCCCTCTGAAATGTCCGGCGGCCAGAAGCAGAGGGTTGCGCTCGCCAGGGCCCTCGCCGCGCAGCCGAAGGTGCTTCTCCTGGACGAACCCTTTTCAGCCCTGGACCCGCTCCTGCGCGTGCGCATGCGTCAGGAGATCCGGCAGCTTCTCGATGAGTGGAACATCCCCGTCGTGATCATCACCCACGATCCCGATGATGTGGAGGCTTTCGCGGAGACGCTGGTCGTCTACTCCGGAGGCAGAACTGTGAAATGTGTCGACTATACCCCGTACAGGGAGAAAGGAACGGATCCGAGATCCTTCCTCCTGCCCCTGGTCCGGGGAGTGGAAACCGTTGCCCGCGCCAGCGCCTGAGCGGGTGGCCTTCCGGCCGTTCCGCCTATTCCTCGGGCAGGGTGAGCACCGCGGAGAACGGGCTGAAGAACACGCTGGCCTGATCCCCTTCGGCGAGGCCGAGTTCATCGAGTTCTTCCGTGGGCAGGATGGAGCAGAGCGCCGTGCCGTCGGAAATATCGACAACAGCGGAGCTCTCCACATCGCCGCGGTTGATGCCGGAGACTTTTCCCGTGAAACAGTTGGTCCTGTCCGCGACCCCGCCTTCCCTGGCGAGCATGACGTACGGGGCCTTGATGGTCGCGCTGATGAGCATGCCTTCCCTGATTCCGAGGCGCTGGGCGCTTTCCACTGTGATGAGGGTGTGCACCTTCAGGTTCCCGAGCGTGGTGAGCTCCACCATGACGGAGACTGTGCCCGTCACCACCCTGGTGATGGTGCCTGTGAACGCGTTGCGGGCCGACGTGCGCTTCAGGGTTTCCTGGCGCAGATGGTTGTGCACGATGCGCCGCGCGTCCTCGTCGGAGAAGCTGATGAAGCCTGCCGCCTGCACGGGGGAACGCTGGCCCAGAAATTTCTGAACGATGTTGAGGGGGATATTGTTGTGCAGGAGCTCCCGCCCGCGCGAATGACGGATGACCTGGGGCCCGACCAGGGCCTTGTCCAGTCCGCAGACAGTAGAGAAGGCGTAGAACTTCTTGCGCACATAGCCCTGGTCGAGGTGGGTGATGCCCCCCCTGAGACCGAACATGTACGGAGCGTTCACGATATCGCGGATCTTCTGCATGGCCCTGTCCGGAACCTGGACTTCACGTTCCCTGACACCCGTGATCCGGATGGTGCAGGTGGAGTAGTCAAGATCCTTGAGGTCATTCAGGGCCAGGGCTTCGCTGAGCCGGAGGGCGCCGTAGCGGATAAGCAGAAAGACGAGGTGCAGGCGCTGCCTGCTGCGTTTCTGCGAATCGGAGCGGGGGGCGTCTGTCCATTCCTGCCAGGCGGCAGTCAGTTTCTTCAGCTCTTCGCTCGTCAGTTGCTTCATGGGAAATCGTCCTGTCTCTGTAAAAATTCCGCCCGCCCGGGAAGCGCCTTCTCCCGTCGCGGCACAGGCGTGTTTTCTTTCATACCATTTTTTGCTTCCGGCGTATACGTCCGCCGGGAGCGGCGGTTCCGGCCGGACCGTTTTTATCAGTAAGGAGGATTTATGAACATTTCCCGCAAGGTTTCCTGTCTGCTTCTTTCCGGCGCTCTTCTCTTCGCCGGCTTTTCCGCCACGGCTCAGGCTGCCGAGCTTCTTGTCTCCGGTGCCGCCAGCCTTACCAACGCCTTCAATGAAATGAAGGATGCGTTCCAGAAGAAATACCCTGACGTCAAGGTGAACACCAACTACGCCGCTTCCAATCCGCTCCTCAAACAGATGGAAACCGGCGCCCCCGTGGACGTCTTCGCTTCCGCTGACCAGATGACCATGGACAAGGCCGCCGCCGACAGGCTCGTTGACCCCGCCACCCGCAAGGACTTCGCCCTCAATGATCTTGTGCTCATCGTTCCCGCCGACAGCAAGACCGGCGTAAAGGACGTGCAGAGCCTCACCGGCGACTCCGTGAAGAAGATCGCCATTGGCAATCCTGATTCCGTTCCTGCCGGCCGTTACGCCAAGGACTCCCTGAACAGCGTCAAGCTCTGGGACAAGCTGCAGCCCAAGTACATCCTGGCCAATTCCGTGCGCCAGGCTCTGGACTATGTCTCCCGCGGTGAGGTCGATGCCGGCTTTGTGTACCGCACTGACGCCCTCAAGGCCGGGGACAAGGTGAAGATCATCTGCAATGTGGAAGGCCATGCCCCTGTTCTTTATCCCATCGCCGTTGGCAACACCGGCAAGAACCATGCTGACGGCAAGAAGTTCATCGACTTCGTCGTGAGCAAGGAAGGCCAGGACATCCTGCACAAGTATGGCTTCAGCCCCGTGAAGAAGTAACGGACGGCTGCAGAGTTTCGGATTTCGGGGTCTCCTTTCCCGTCCTGCGGGGAAGGAGACTCTTCTGTTTTTTGGGATCCTCCCGGACAATACCGCTGGGATAGATATTCCGTCCTCCATCGCTTTGCAGCGCTCCCACGGCCTGCGGAATCCGGGCAGCCCCGCCGGACGGCGGGCGGGTATTCCCTGCCCGCTGGCTAAAGGGCAGCGCGGCTGCTGTCAGCCCTGCCGGTGCCGTGGAAAGAGCCCGGAGAATCCGGCGGCAGTCCGCGCCAGCGCCCGTTTCCTCTGCCGGGCCAGGCGGATTATCCCTGTTGTGCCGCTTTTCTTTCATGGACAGGGAACACGCTTTGCATTAATGGTAGAGTTTCATAACATTCCAGATTTCCTTCGTACCCGGCGGACTGAACCGGCGGGGAGAAGGGTGAAATCGGGACAACTTTGTAGAGGGAGGCGGCGCTCACGGAAAGGACCGGTACTGGTTCACGCCGGGGAGCGGCGGCGGAAGAAATCATGAAAGTGTACGAAAAATCACATAAGCTTGATCATGTGTGCTATGATATTCGCGGCCCGATCATGGAAGAAGCCAACAGAATGATCGCCGGCGGCGAAGATGTCCTGAAACTCAACATCGGCAACCCCGCCTATTTCGGCTTCAGGACGCCCGAGGTGCTTCTCGACTATATGGCCGACAAGCTTCCCGACACGGAGGGCTACTCGGATTCCCACGGCCTGGTGAGCGCCCGCGAGGCTATCTGCGAGTACTGCCGGGAGAAGGGCATTCCCAACGTGGGCATCAACGATGTCTTCACCGGCAACGGCGTGAGCGAGCTCATCACGCTTTCCATGCAGGGCCTGCTCGACAACGGTGACGAGGTGCTCGTCCCCACGCCCGATTATCCCCTCTGGACCGCTTCCGTGACCCTCGCCGGCGGCAAGGCCGTGCATTACATCTGCGACGAGCAGTCGAACTGGTACCCGGACATCGAGGACATGCGCAGGAAGGTGACGGACAAAACCAAGGGCATTGTCGTCATTAACCCCAATAACCCCACCGGCGCCCTGTATCCCAGGGAAATTCTTGAGCAGATCGTTGCCATCGCCAGGGAGCACGACCTCATCCTCTTCGCCGATGAGATTTACGACCGCCTCGTCATGGATGGCAAGGAGCACACGGCTCTGGCCTCCCTCGCTCCCGACCTTCTGACCGTGAGCCTCAACGGCCTCTCGAAATCCCATCTCGCCGCCGGCTACCGGTGCGGCTGGATGTGCCTCGCCGGCGATAAGTCCAGGGCAAAGGGATACATCGAGGGCATCAACCTGCTCTCGGCCATGCGCCTCTGCTCCAACGTGCCCGCGCAGTCAATCATTGCTCCGGCCCTGGCCCACAGGGACGAGACGAAGAAGCTTCTCGTTCCGGGAGGCCGCGTCTACGAGCAGCGCGAGGTGATTTACAACCGGCTCAGGTCCATACCCGGCATTTCTGTCACCAAGCCCGACGCCGCCTTCTACATTTTCCCGAAGATGGATGTGAAGAAATTCAACATCCATGACGACGAGCTTTTCGCTCTCGATCTGCTCAAGCAGGAGAAGATCCTCATCACGCACGGCGGCGGCTTCCACTGGATCCACCCCGACCACTTCCGCATTGTCTATCTGCCCGACGTGGATCTGCTCAACAGGGCCTGCAACCGCCTGGCCCACTTCTTCGCCGGCTATCACCAGAAGTAGTTTTTCGCTTCTGGCAGCTGCCTGATTTGATGGCGCCAGTTTAGGTTTGAGACTGGCATCGTTTTTAGATTATAGGTAATCCGTCAGCCGCGCTGATCCGGCGTATCCCCGGATCAGCGCGGCGTTTTCCGAACGATTTACTCCCTGGTGGCCCGTTTATGAGACTGCGTTTCGGCAGGCTGTTGAAAAATATCCTTTCCATGGTAAGCCTCCGGGGAGCGGAGTTCCTTATCGGACTCGTGCTTCTGCCGTATCTCGTGCGTGTTCTGGGCGTCGATCGTTTCGGCGCTCTCGTTTTTATGCAGGGCGTGGTGCGCTACGGCACGGTTCTCGTGGAGTACGGGTTTAACCTCACGGGGCCGAGGAACGTGGCGCAGGCCTCGTCCAGGGAGGAGACAGCCCGTGTCTTCTCCAGTATCATTACCTGCAAACTGCTGATTTTTTTATTTATAACGGCTCTGGCCGCCGTAGCGGTCACCGTGGCCGGCAGCATGGGCGCAGCCTTTGACGCGAAGCTTTTCTGGGCGTCCTATCTTCTTGTCATGGGCTATGCCGTATTCCCCATCTGGTTCTTTCAGGGAATACAGCAGATGCACTACATCACTATTTTCAATGTGGGCGCGCAGGCGATCGCTCTCGTTCTCATTCTTCTCTTCGTGCGGGGACCTGATGATTACATTCTGGCGGCCCTGTTCCTGTCCTGTGCGCTGCCCGCGGCGGGCGTCTGTTCCCTTGTGCTGCTCCTGAAGAAGTTCCGCTATATCTTTGTTCTCCCGTCCTGGCGCGGGATCCGGAACGCCTTTGCCGACGGCTTCTACGTCTTCACTTCCACAGTGGCCATCAACATCTACACGACCACCAATACCGTGGCGCTGGGAATCCTCACCAATGACACCGTGGTCGGGTACTTCGGAGCCGCGTCCAGGCTCATCGACTGCGTCAAAGGCCTCATGTACGCTTTCAATCAGGCCGTGTACCCGTACGTAAGCACGAAGCTCGCAGAAGGCAGGGACGCGGCCTGCCGCTTTATCCGGAAATTTCTGTTCGCCTACGCGGGAGCGGCTTTCGCGTGCGGCTGCGTCATTCTGGCCGGAGGGCATCTCATCGTGCGTATCTTCTTCGGTCCGGGCTATGATGAGTCGGCGTACCTTCTCAGGCTCATGGCCTTCCTGCCCGCCATCATCGCCGTGAGCAACGTGTATGGCATCCAGGTCATGCTCAACTTCGGGCTGCAGGGCGCCTTCAACTGTATCATCTGCTCCGGCGCCGTGCTCGAGCTCTTGCTGGTTGTGCCGCTCGTGCTCAAATGGGGGGGCACGGGAAGTGCCCTCGTCATGCTGGCTGTGGAGTCGTGGATTAGCGTGGTCATGTTCTGGTACGTGGAGCGCATGAAAAAAATCCGCATCGTCTGAGAAGTCTGTCCCGGAAACCTCTCCGGCCAGGCACTGCCTTTTCGCGGCGAATCCTGCTATTGTCCGGACGGGTGGCGGAGTACATCCGCTGGAGGATACAATGCGGCAGGAAACGGTACGGCTTTTCACGGCTCTGGAGATCCCGGAGAGTCTCCGCTCCGCCCTCGCGGCTGTCCCCGGCTCCCTTAAGGCGCAGCTGACTGGAGCCCGCTGGGTTCCCGCGCGTTCCATGCACATCACCCTCCATTTCATCGGCAATGTGCCGCGCGAAAGCCTGCCGGAGATACGCCGGGCACTCTCCGGCGTCTTTCCGGCTTCAGGCACGGGGCCTTTTTCCCTGGGTCTGACAGCTCCCGGTTTTTTTCTGCGCCAGGGCAGGGCTTCCCTGTGGGCCGGCGTTACCCTGCCGGAAGAACTCACTGCCCTGCACCGCGCGGAGGGGGATATCCTCAGGCGCGTGTGCGGTCTGAGGGAGAGCGGCGCCTACAGGCCCCACGTGACCCTGGCACGCGTGCGCGGGGCTTCCCGGGCCTCTCTTGAAGCCTTTCTTCACGAAAATGCCAGTCCGGCCTGGGCCGGGAAGTCCTTTCCCGTGAGTTCGTCAGCCCTCGTGAAAAGCGATCTGACGCCGGCCGGATCCGTATACCATATCATCGAACGCTTTTTCCCCGGTCCGTGAGCGCCCGCAGCCGCAAGGCGCGCGCCGGCGCTGTCTTTTTTCCGAAAAACAAGGAGTCGCGTATGCGTTTTTTCGTCCTGTCCGCTGTTCTGATTTGTTCCTGCCTCGCCGCCGGCTGCTTCGGCAGTGACGATGAGACAAAGGCGCGCACGGAGAACATGGAAGCCTTCAGTCTGGATCTGCCGGACGGATGGCAGACCAACGTGCCTGACGGCATGCAATGCACGAAAGGCCGCTGCATGGCCGGATTCACCGGCCGCGAAAAAGGCAGCCGCGTGGCCGTGACCGTGTCCGTCATCCCGAGCCTCGGCAAATCCCTCCAGGAAATCGCCGGCGAGTCCGCAGGGAGCCTGAAGCGCGAGGAAACGAAGATGGACATCGTGTCCCAGACTCCTGAGCGCATTGAGTACAGAGGTACCATAAAGGATGAAAAGGCCGTTCTCGTGGCCACCTTTGACGCGCCGCATCAGGAAGTGGGCGTTCTCCTCTGCGTGGGAGAGGGGGATCAGATTAAGAGCGTCGTGAAGAGCATACGCATGACGAACCCGAAACTTGCCTTTGGCAGCATCGAATAGAAAAAGGGGGAGTCTGCCCATCGGGACGGACTCCCCTCTTCCTGTTATTCCATATCCTGGCGTGAGGCCTGTTTCATGGCCTCCTCGTGAATGAGCTTAAGATCCGGGGCCACCATGGCGAATTTCTGCGCGAGTTCCTCCGCGCGGTCCTTCGGAAGGGTTTTCAGGATTTCCGACACCCCGGCGTTGTCGCCGCGCAGGGTATAGAGCCAGGCCATGCATTCGGCGTTGGCTTCGGGATTGTTCTCAAGCTGTTCTCTGACCTGTTTTTTCTGCGCTTCGCCAGGGATCTGTCCGGTGATGGCGGAAAATTCGTGATCCGTGGCGGCATCGGTAAAAAGTTCCATGAGGGCTTCCTTTGTTTTGCGGTGGATCCTGACAGACGGACTCCGTATCTTTCAAATGTACGGTGCCGGGCCTGTCCGGTCAACGCCGGACCTTCTTTTTTTTCGTTTCCGTGCCGGGAAGGGGCAGGCTTTCCCCGGTGCGCGCCGCCGCGCAATCTGCTACCATGCGCAGTGTCTGCGTCTTTTTCCGCTGTTTTTTCTGTGTTCCGGAGTGTGTCCATGCTGCGTACCGCTGCCTCAGTCTGTGTCGTGATCCTCTTATTTCTGTGCACGGGGGCCCGCGCAGAAAGCCCCGCGAGCCTCGCCATTGACGTGGCCAGGGCTTCGGTGCGCGGTCCTTCTGTCTTCGTCATGCCGAACCGGGGAGCCAGGACCGTGGCGAATGCCGGAGAGCGGGAATTTCTGGTGGGGGGCGTGGTCAGCAACGCCCAGGGCCGCTGGTACGAAATCATCTATCCCGTGCGGGGCTGGATGCGCGAAAGCGATGTGACATTCACCGGCCCTTCGGGGGCCTACAATCCGGGGCGTTTCACGGAGGAGCAGCGCATTCTCATGCGGCTCCTGAGCGATGTGGGCATCACCCCTGGGATCTGGAAGGAGCGGCTCGGCATGCCCTGGGCAGAGGACACGGTGCAGGATGGCGCGGACGGCGCCTCCGTGCACACGGCTGTCTGGCCCGGCGTGGCCATCTCTTTCAGGGAAACGGCGGGGAAGCATCTGCCGCCTGACGCGGAAAGCGCCCGTATCGTGAAAGCCGTGGTCTGCGGCCGTCCGCCCGTGGGCTTCGGTCCTTACGCCCTGGGCGCGGACGGCGCCATAGTGAGGCGCCTCGACAGGGATTTCACGCCGGGGCCCTACGCCGAAATGACGAAGGGGCATTTCCGCGCCGTGCTCGATGAGGACGGCGCCGTGGACTATCTTGCGTACGCGGAGGACGGGAAAGGCTTTCTTGTCTGCCCGAAGCTCGACGCTCCGGATCCGGAGGAACCTTTTTACGCGGCCTCCCTTTACCCCGAGAAATGGTGCGGCACCAAGGTCCTGCGCGCCGGCCTCGCCCTGGAAGGAACGTACGAGGGGTTTGGCTGCGACGAGGGCTGCGCCGCCGAAATCCGTCTTGATTCCGGAACGGACAGGGACCTCTTCGCCGAACAGCAGGAAGCGGACAACTGGCTCGGTACGCGGGAAGGCATCCGCGTGCGCGCCGTGTACAACGTGGAGCAGAAGTGGAATCCGGATCGTCATTTCTGCGAGCAGAGCCTGCGCCTGCAGGGCGGCAGGGTGATCGGCGGGGCGTCCCCCCTTCCGCAGTCGAAGGAACAGTGCCGCAGGCTTGTGGTGGGTTCCGGCGAGGCCCAGGGCGTGATCACGCGTGTGGGGCACGGCGTGAAAGGCAGGGGCGGCGCCACGGAGGACTGGGAAATTCTCCTGGATTCGGAAAAGGCCATGTCTTTCAGCGCCGGGCCGCATTTCCCCGGAGCGGGCGTGAAGCTTTCCGAGGGGCAGCGCATCGGCGTGCAGTTCGAGCGCGTGCGCGACTGGGACAGTGACGCGGGCGACTGCGGTCTCGACACGTACGTGAACGCTCCCGCGAAAGTTCTTTCCGGCAGGTAGGCCGGGGATTCAGGCAGAGAAAAGAAAGCGGCCCGTTCCCCATGGGGGAGCGGGCCGCCTGTATTTTTCAGGAGAAGAAGTTATTTCTCTTCCTTGTTTCTGAGCTGACGCAGCGTGTAATTGAGCTGGATGTAGGACATGCCGAGGAGAGCCGCGGCTTCCTTTCTGTTGCCTCCGGTCTTTTCCATGGCTTCCTGCACCTTTTTAAGGCGCAGCTGGCGGAGCCAGTCGTCGAGGCTGAGGTCGCCGCCGGGCTCAAAGTCGTCATCGCTCCGCCCGGCCGGTTCTTTGTCTTCCGCGGGAACGCTTCCGGCAGTGCCGGGCAGGGGCAGTTCCATGGCCGTGAAGCCGTGCAGATCCTGTTCGGGAACGGCGGGGAGTCCGGCGGATACCGCCGGCTCGGTGAGAACGGGGGCTGGCTTTTCCCCTGGGCAGATGCGGGCCAGCCTGAGCTGGCTCAGCACGTAATCCCTCGTGATGGTGCCGTCAGCCGGGGCCATGAGGCAGATCTGCTGCATCATGCGGGTGAGTTCCCTGAGGTTGCCGGGCCATTCCTCTTCCACGAGAGCCTGCCATGCGTCACCGTTGAAGTTCCAGCAGACGCCGAGCCTGTGCTGCAGGCGCACGAGCAGACTCCTGAGAAGGTTCTGGCGCTCTTCGGACGTGTAGCGGCGCACGGGCGGAAGCTCGGCGCTGACGCCGGCGAGGCGGTAGAAGAGGGCGGGGCGGAACTCGCCGCTGTGGATCTTCTCAAGGATGCGTTCGCTGGCCGAGGCCACGATGCGGACGCGGCTCGTGAAGCCCTGGCGGGGGCCCTGGCCGGGCAGGACGACAACGGTCTCGCCGGAAGGGGACAGGACGCGCAGCAGGATGGCCTGCTGGGAGGGCGTCAGCATGTCGACGTTCTCGAGGAAGATGGTGCCGCCGTTGGCCAGGCGGAAAGCGCCCTCGCGGGCGCGCCAGGCGCCGGGATAGTCACCGGCCTTCTGGCCGAAGAGTTCGCTCGTGAACATGGCGTCCGTGAGGCCGGAACACTCAATGCTCACATATTTGCCGCCGCGGCCGCTCCATTCGTGAACGAAGCGGGCGAGCCGGCTTTTGCCCGTGCCGTCCTCGCCCATGAGCAGGACCGGGAGAGGCATGCTGGCGATGCGCTGGACGCGGGCGTAGACCTTCCCGAGAGCCTCGGAAATTGTCGGCGGCTCGCCTTCCTGGGGCTGGGCCTGCATGTTGGGAGCCGTGGTGGGCTTTCTGATGCCCTCGTAAGGCTCGGGAATGACATCGTCCGTCCTTTCCTGCTCCATGCCGCGCCCGATGGAACGCTTGTGCAGATAGCGGCCTCCGCGGCCGTAGCGCTGGTGGACGCGCTCGTCAAAAGAGACAGAAGGCTGTTCCTCCGGTTCCGTGCTGGCAGAGACAGGGAGCCTGTCTCCGGGAGCGGCGGGCGTCAGCGCCGCGGAGGGAACCTCGATGGTGAGCACCTCGGGGCGCTGCCCTATGCCCGGGAGCCTCGTCTGGACGAGACGGATGCCGCGGTAGCGGTCCGCGGCGAGGAGCATGAGCACGGCGTGTGTCGCGGGCGAACCGGGAGAAAGATGGAAGGTGATGCCTGTGCCGTCAGCGGGCAGGCCGAACTTCCGGATTGTCTCGTCCACCACATCCATGACAGCGGAGCAGATGAGCGCGTGATCGGAAAGGTCGCGGACGCCGGTGCGGCGGAATTCCAGTGTGTTTTCGTCAGCGCAGGAAGCGAGCCACTCGCGGAAGAGATCCTCCACATTCTGATTCTGGGGAGTGAGGAGAATGATGTGATCAAAGCGCTCAATGCGTTCGAGAAGCATGCGCACGGGGCCGGGGTTGATCTGATCGTGACGCAGGGCAGCGCCGATGTCGACCTTGCCCACCCAGCAGATGAGGATGCGGGGGGATCCGGCGTGCGCGGCGGGAGCCGGGGCGGGGACAGGCTCTTCCCCGGGGACGGGACCGCCCTGAAGGTTTTCCACGAGGCCGCGGAAGGAGCCGCCGGAGATATCACGGGGGCTGTCCTTGAGTGTCCTCGCCATATCCTCAGTGGACATGGTGACGGGCGCGGCATCGGCGGAGGCGGCCTCCTGCACGGGGGCAGCGGGCTCCAGGGGAGCCGTCAGGCTGGCGGGAATGTGGAAGTCGCGGAAGATGCGGTGGCTGAACTCATCGCTCTCCGTGAGCTCGCGGAGCGCTTCGCTGATTTTTTCTTCTCTTTCCCTGGCGGGGACCGTCTCTTCTGCGGCTTCCGGGGTATCAGCGGAAGCGGCGCCGGGAGCCGGGAAATTGAGTCTGCCTATGCGGCCGGCATGCGTGTCGTCTCCGGCAGTGATGTTCCTTTCTCCGGAATATGAGGCTGCGGGTTCCCCGTTTTCATCCTGTTCCCGGACTTCGTCTGCCGCGGGAGCCGTGATTCCGTCCTGAACGCCGGAAAGTTCATCCGCGGGGGTATCGTTCTCTTCCGCTGCAGGTTCTTCTTTCGTGCCGGGTTCCGTTCCGGGAAGCGTGTACCCGGGATTTTCTCCGACGGCCTGGGGCGTCACATCGGATTCCCCGGCCGCCAGAGGGGCTTCCGTTCCGGCGGTTTCACCTGACGGAGCGGCGGGAGTGACGGGAGTTTCTTCAGACGCGGCCGTTTCCGCAGATCCGGCGGGAATTTCATACGCTGCGGAGGCCTGGGTCCCGTTTTCGGAGGGGAGCTCCGTGCCGTCATTCTCCGGAGAGCCGGAAAGCGCGAAACTCTGGGATGTGGCCGCGGGCCTGCGCCGGTGCGTGGCGTTGCCGTGGGTTTTGAGGAAGCGGCCGTAGGCCGAGGCCCTGGAGGTATTGTTGCCGGCGGAAGCGGACTGCCTGCCAGGAACATCATCCACGGCCTGGAGGATTCCGTGAATCAGGGGTCTGACCGTGGAAGTTTTCGCGGAGACGGTGGAAGGCGTTTTTCTGAGGCTTTCTTCCTGGGCCGTCAGGGCTCCCTTTCTGGTTTTTATTCTGCCTGACTGGCTGCCAAGCGTTGATTTCTTATGGCTGCGGACAATGACGCGGGGCGTCTGGCTTTTTTCGCCGCCGCTTTCAGCGGCGTCCTGAGGTATGCTGGCTTCGGTGTCTTTTTTTTCCGCCATGGGTTCCCTTCCTCTGGCCGTACAGCAGAAAACTGCGTGCGCGGCACGGGAATTTCCTGCCTCTCTCCGGGCAGGTAGGATATGATGAAGATTCCGCATCCGGCAG